>QFCJ01000095.1_pt1 | contig 295433 bp, 271 predicted proteins | sample 5346051 | NCBI WGS metagenome assembly QFCJ01 (sample SAMN09062257, study PRJNA434731) | Human gut metagenome, whole genome shotgun sequencing project. | isolation source: stool timepoint C gemcode assembly | host: Homo sapiens | collected 2016 | reverse complement strand
ACGCGTCGCGCCAGGCAGCGGACAGGCCGTCAGCGGTGGCATCCAGACGCTCGGCAACGCCATCGAGCAACCGCGCCGAGCGTTGCTCGAATGTCTCAGCAAACCGGTCTAGCGACGTGCCAACCTGGCCAAGCAGGGCTTCGCTGGAGCGTTGATGCGCCGACAGGGCGTTGTTCCAGATGCCGGAAACCGCCTCGGCCGTCGCTTCAAAGCGCGTCGACAGGCCGTCGAGCTGACGCTGCACCGCGTGCGTGACCGTCTCCTGCAGCGCGGCCGATTTCCGCGCGAGGCCCGCCATCGTCGTTTCCACCACCGGCTGCAGCGCGGCGCTGGCAACGCGTGCGCTCTCCGCTGCGCTGTCCTTCAAGGACTGACCGACCGACGACGCAAGCTGGCTGTAAGCGGTCTGCGCCTTGTCGAGAAATGCCTGCTGGGCCGCGATCTGTCGCTCGCTGCTGGCCGCGCCCTGCTGCTCCAGCGACGTCATCATCGCCTGCAGTCGGTCAACCAGCGCGGGCATCACATCGGATTGCCGCTGCAGAAGCTTGAACGTTTCTTCACGCTGATGTGCGTGCGAGTAGATGCGCAGCGTGGTCGCGATCTTTGCGTCGAGCGCCTGCACAGCCTGCAGCCGCTCGCGCCGACACAGCGCCGAGAGCAACCCCAGCATGGCCGACGTTGCCACACCGGCAATCGAGGTGCCAAACGAGAATCCCAACCCCTTGATCGGGGCGGCCAGCGATGCGCGGATCGCCTGCAAATCCGTCGCGCTTTCCAGCGCTGCGCCCGTGCCTTTGAGCGTCACCACCATGCCGAGCAGCGTGCCGAGCATGCCAAGCAGCACCAGCAGGCCCACAAGATACGGCGTCAATGCGGGCGCGGGCAACGCAACGCGCTCGCCTTCCACACGCAGGCGCACGGCATGGCGCAGGCTCGGGTGCAGTTGCTCCAGCCATGCCGCCAGAGTGGGCGGCATCTCGGACAACCCTGCCACGGCCTGGGCGACCGTGCCCGTGGCTTGCCGATAACGGCGCAGCTCCAGCGCGCCCGCCATATAGGCGGCACCGATCACAAGCGTGACGGCCAGTGCCAGCAGGTTCCCGCCGACGAGGTAACCGCCGGCAATCCACCCCAAGGCCGCCAGCCCGACAAAGAAAACGATGAGATTCAGGTGAAGTCTGGACATGAAAGGTGTCTGTCCCGCTTAGCGGGAGCGAAGGGCTGCGAGCAACCCGTCGATCGGTTGAAAACGAACATCAAGCTCGGCCTGGAGCACGCTGTGCATATCCTTGCGGAAGGCATCCAGCCAGGCGCGGGATGTGGATGGGGTGGCCTGACCCTCTGCGGGCAACTGGGTTTGCCGCTGCTGCTCGGCCGCGCGCAGGCGCTCGAAGTACGGCCCCAGCATCGACGGAATGGCCCCGAGCAACGAACGTTCGCGGCCTGCGAGCGCCTGCTCCATGCTGGCGTCCAGCACCGCAAGGCGTGCAAGGTCGGGCGTCCTGGCAGCCAGCAGGCGCCGCAGGCGGCCACGCAGGTCGCCGATCTCGAGTTCCATCGTCTGCTGCATCAGCACGTAGCGCTGCCGGAAATCGGCATAGTCGACTACCACGGGCGCCGAGGGGCCCTGGATCGGCGCGCGAGGCCCAGGCCTGGCGTCCGGCGCGCAACTGGACGCGATGGACTTTGCCAGCGCCGCACGGACACGGGTCGCGATCGTCTCGGCGTCCGGGCCGACGGGCCGCGTGCCGGAGGCACCGGCGGGCGGTGCCGCGCTCAATGCCGACGAAAGCGTGATGGCATCCGTCCAGCTGAGCCATTGGCTCAACCGGTCAGAAAGGGGCTGCGCAGATGCGGAAACGTCGACGTCCGTCAGGCGAGCAAGAATGCGGATCAGCGCAGGGCCGCTGAGCGCCCTGCGTTGCTGGGCGTACGCCATGCTACGAGTGCCGAAAAAAGGCTGGAGTTTACACTGCCCGCCGGGTCGGACTGGCGTCTTTGAGTGGCAGCAGAATCACTTCGCCAGAAGAATCGCTGCAGTCGGTCAGCTCGCGGGCGAGACGGGGCGACGTCCTTTACCGCATAGCGCAGCATCGGCCCTTCATGACACGGCGCCCCAGCGAAACCGCGGCAGTGCAGCGCCGCTCGGGTCGCCCGCCTACATTTGTGCGATCAGGCCGACAGCGGTATCGTGTCGCCCACTACCGCACCCTCCCCGCTTTCCCGCCCATTTCCCCTGTGACCGATCACCCCACCCTCACCTGGACCGACGACCGCCCCGAAGCCAGCAGCGACGCCGTCCATACCGCCGTCTGGCGTTCCGAAGCCGGCAACCCGCCGCCCAAGCGCGTGGTCATCGCGGATGATCGCACCACCGCTGATGCGGCCTATCGCCTCGCCTGCGAAGGCACGGCATTGCTCTGGCAAGGCGACTTCCAGAACGCGCGCCAACTCCTGCAGGCAATGTCCCGCCGCACGGATCGCAAACCCGGCAAGGCGCGCAAGGAACCCGCCTCGCCCATCGATGCGTTCAACCTGCACCGGCAGGCGCAATCGCAGCGCGCCCGCACGCTCGGCATGCTGCTGATTCCACTGGATGCGGGTTACACGATCCCGCTGCGCCGCGCCCCCGACATGCGCGACGCCTGCACGGAGGCTTACGGTACGAGCCACGCCGCTTCCGTCGTCTCGCTGCGTGAGCTGCTCGGTTTGATCGGCGCGCATGAGTGGCGCAAGAAGGGTGTGGAGATTCCCGCGCTCGGTGGTGAGCGCATTCACCCGCATTACGGCGTGTTCTCGCCCGTGCGCGGCGAATACATCGATCTGGTGGCGAAGGCGCCGCTGCCCTCGAAAACGCTGGCGTTCGATATCGGCACGGGCACCGGCGTGCTGGCAGCGGTGCTCGCCAAACGCGGCGTCAAGCGCGTCATCGGCACGGATCAGGACCCGCGTGCCCTGGCCTGCGCCCGCGAGAATGTGGAGCGCCTCGGTCTGCAAGCGCAGGTCGACATCGTGGAAGCGGATCTGTTTCCAGAAGGCCGTGCGCCACTGATCGTATGCAACCCGCCGTGGCTGCCGGCACGGCCCAGCTCGCCCATCGAGCGCGCCGTCTACGACCCGGACAGTCGCATGCTGCGCGGCTTCCTGGACGGCCTCGCCGCCCATCTGGAGGCGAATGGCGAGGGCTGGTTGATCCTGTCGGACTTTGCCGAGCATCTTGGGCTGCGCACGCGCGATGCCCTGCTGGCGATGATCGATGCGGCCGGCCTGCAGGTGGTGGGCCGGGAAGACATCAAGCCGAAGCACCCGAAGGCGTCCGATGAAAACGACCCGCTCTATCGGGCCCGGGTTGCAGAGGTGACGTCGCTGTGGCGCCTGAAGGCGCGCCAGTAAACCAGCGAATCAGCGCGCCATCGTCGCCAGGTAGTCGAGCGCGCCCTGCCCCGCAGCGGCGCCGCTCGCAAAACACGCCGTCAGCAGATAGCCGCCTGTCGGCGCTTCCCAATCGAGCATCTCGCCCGCGCAAAACACGCCCGGCAGACGCTCGATCATCAGCTTCGCATCCAGCGCTTCAAACGCCACGCCGCCCGCGGTGCTGATCGCCTCGTCGATGGGCCGCGTGCGTGTGAGCCGCAAAGGCAACGCCTTGATGGCCTTCGCCAGTTGAGCCAGATCGGCAAATGCTTCCTTGCTCAGGCACTCGCGCAGCAAGCCGAGCTTTACGCCCGTGATATTCAGCTTGCTTTGCAGATGGCTCGACATTGAACGCGCGCCACGCGGGCGCATCAGTTCATCCGTCACACGTTGCGCACTCCAGCCTGGCGCAAGGTCAAGCCAGATCGTCGTACTGCCCTCTGCGGCCAGCGCGTCGCGAATGGGCGCCGACAACGCATAGACGAGACTGCCTTCAATGCCCGTCTGCGTGACGACGAACTCGCCCTGGCGGAATTGCAGCGCACCGTCATGGCTCGAGCGCAAACCGATGGCGACGGACTTGACGGGCTGCCCCGCAAAACGCTCCTGGAAATACGCGCTCCAATCGGCGTCGAATCCGCAGTTGGCGGGCTGCAATGGCTGCACCCGCACGCCGCGCGCTTCCAGCAACGGCACCCAGGCGCCGTCGGAGCCCAGGCGCGGCCAGCTGCCGCCGCCCATGGCCAGTACCACGGCATCGGCTTGCATCAGCCGTTCAACACCGGCGGTTTCAAAGCGCAGCACCTGCGCGTGGTCCGACGGCTCTGCCCACCCCACCCAGCGATGCCGCATGTGCAGCTGCACGCCCGACTCGCGCAGGCGGTGCAGCCATGCGCGCAGCAAGGGCGCCGCCTTCATCTCGGTCGGAAACACACGGCCCGAGCTGCCGACAAATGTGTCGATGCCCAGCCCATGAATCCAAGCGCGCAGGGCGTCAGGGCTGAAGCGGCCGATGAGCGGCGCCAGTGCCTCACGCCGCGTGCGATAACGCCCGAGAAACGCATCGAGCGGCTCCGAATGCGTGATGTTCATCCCGCCAATACCCGCCAGCAGGAATTTGCGCCCGGCCGACGGCATGGCGTCGAACACCTGCACACGCACGCCGTTGCGCGACAGGACTTCAGCGGCCATGAGCCCGGCGGGGCCGGCGCCGATGACGGCAACGAGAGGGGCGTTGGATGTTTCGGACATGCGGGGAGGAACGGATCGAATCGCGCGGGGCGGACAAGCGGGGCGCTATTGTCACATCCCGCCCGAACGCGGGCAAACCAGGCCGCGCATGACGCCCCTTGGGGTGCGCTAGCCGTCGCCCACCCTGCTTTTCGGTAAACTGGCGCCCTCTTTCCGTTTTTCTCCGCGCCGCCGCACCGGTCCCATTCCGTGCGACATGTCGCCCAGGCTGTCCTGACGATGTCCAACAAGAACCACGAAATCCGCCCCAACCAGTCGATCGAACTGCTCAAGGAACTGCACATCCTGACGCGCGACGGCAAGATGAACCAGGACAGCCGCCGCAAGCTCAAGCAGGTCTATCACCTGTTCCAGTTCATCGAGCCGTTGATGGCCGACGTGCAGCATTCCAAGGGGCACGTCACGCTGGTCGACCACGGCGCGGGCAAGTCTTACCTTGGTTTCATCCTGTACGACCTGTTCTGCAAAGAGCAACCGGGCGACGGCACCTCACATATCTACGGCATTGAGACTCGCGAAGAGCTGGTCGCCAAGTCGACCGAGCTTGCCGCGCGGCTCGGCTTCAAGGGGATGTCGTTCCTGAACCTGTCGGTGGCGGAATCGATTATGTCTGACCGACTGCCGGCCACCATCGACATCGTGACCGCACTGCATGCGTGCAACACCGCCACGGACGACGCGATTCGCTTCGCGCTCGAAAAGCATGCGCAATACATCGTGCTCGTGCCGTGCTGCCAGGCGGAAGTGGCCGGCGTGCTGCGCAAGAACAAGGGGAAGTCGCTCGGCAATGCGCTTACGGAAATCTGGCGCCACCCGCTGCACACGCGCGAATTCGGCAGCCAGGTCACCAACGTGCTGCGCTGCCTGCAGCTCGAAGCGCACGGCTATCAGGTCAGCGTGACGGAACTGGTCGGGTGGGAACACTCGATGAAAAACGAACTGATCATCGCGCACTACAAAGATCTGCCGCGTCGCCGCCCGACCGAGCGGCTGAACGAGGTGATCAGCACGCTCGGGCTGGGCGAGCTGCACGAACGGTTTTTTGCGCCGGCTGGCTCCTGAAGACGCGGGGCGTCGACGTCATGCCAGACGCCTGCCTTCGTGCTGCACCCGTTTGTCTTCGTACATCGCGACATCGGCCTCGCGCAGCGTTTCTTCCAGACGCCCGCCTTCGTGGCAGGTGGCGCAGCCCATGGAAAACCCAAGCTCCGCGCCCGGATAGAACTGATTGTTGAGTTCGACCAGCTTGCGCAGGCTCTCCACCAGCGCCGCACCGGCCTGGGCATCGGCACCGGGCAACAGCACGGCAAACTCGTCGCCACCAATGCGCGCAGCGTGTGCAGGTTTGTCGACGGCCTTGCCGAGCACCTCGCCGGCGCGGCGCAGCAGCGCATCGCCTGCGGCGTGGCCGAGCTGGTCATTCACGCGCTTCAAGTCGTTCAGGTCGATCATGATGACCGTGACCGGAAACGGGCCCTTGCGCTCCAGCCGGTTGATCTCGTCCACATAGAACGAGCGGTTCTTCAGCTTGGTCAGCACGTCGTGCTTGCCGAGATATTCCAGGTATGACTCGGCCTTCTTGCGCGCCGTGATGTCGGTCAGCGCCAGCAGCACCATGTCCCAATCCTTCTCGCGGCCCGGAAACACCGAGAACTGCAGGTGGATGTTCAGCGGGTTGCCATCCAGCCCATAGTTGACCACCTCGCGCTGCTGGAAGAGCTTGCCTTCCCACAAGTCGATCAGCTGCTCGCGAAAGTGCGGGCGCATGTCGTCGCGAAAGATTTCCGGCAAGCGGCCAAGCAGGTCATTGCGGTTACGGGCCTTGAACATCTCCAGCGTGAAGCCGTTGACATCGAGCACCTGGATTTCCTGCATGCAGCGCTCGACAAACTCCGGATGCACGTCGGTAAAGGTGCGGAAATCGGTGATGCCCTGCATGCGCACTTCGTCCAGCAGCATCTTGATGGTGCTGAAGTTCTCCACCCACAGCGACACCGGCGCATGCTCGAACACGCCGCGCGCATAGAGTTGGCTGGCCGCGGCACGGCGGCGGGCGTCTTCGAGTTCGGTGATGTCGTCCACGGCCACCAGCACGCGGTCCCACGGCTGGGCGTGGTCAGGCAGGACAACGCCCTTGAGCAGGATGTCGAGGCGGCGGCCGTCAAGCGTGTAGTTGACGCTGCGGCTCTCGAACGACGGTTCGCCAGACCAGAGTTGGACGAGTTCACCCACGTGCGCTTCCAGCATGTCGTCGCGCAGTACGTCGGCCAGGCGGGCAGTGAGGGTCTCGGCGTCCGGGGCGGCGTACATGGACAGCGTGCGCCGGTTCACCCGCAGCACCTTGATGCAAGCCGAGCACGCCGCCACGCGCGAAACGTCCTCTTCCAGAAAGTGTTGCAGGTCGGTCACCCCGGCGGCGCGCCACTCGGCAAAGAGGCGGTGCAGGTCGCTGTAATCCTCCAGCCACAATGACGTGGGGGTGACATCGAAGAAATCGATCAGGTTGACACCCACAGCCGCCGGGCTGCTGACGCTATCGGACGCGGATTGCATGAATCGCTCTACGGGAACAAGAACACTTCGCAAACCTTGCGAGCGTACTGGTTTTGTGTAACACCGCGCACAGCGCCTCGCTCATCCGGAAGGATTACCCCCATGCAGGCGATGCGCTGTCAGCTGCTGCAGCGCAATACCTTGCCGAATATCCAGAAAGTTCCCCAAACGGATTTTTGCGACGCTACTCCGTATTTAGTTTTTCTTTATCTGGCGTTGTAAAAAAAGCCGCTGCTATTTTTAAGATATTTTCATGAAGCGCGTCGCGCCTTTCAATTTTTCAGTGCGCGTTGCAGAAATCGCCGATCGTTCCGAGATGCGCCCGCCGCTTCGTAAATGCACATACCAAAAACTGCAAATTCCGCAGCAGATTCTCTCGCACGTGATTTAAAAAACTTCGTCTCGATTCGCAGGCCGTTTCCTCCAGAATCCGTGCATCCCGTGCGCGGGCTGTGATTTGCACCGCGCAAGAAGCGGGTAATTCCTTGTCCCGATTCTGCGGCCTGCCCCCCGATTTTCTCTTGAGCCCTGGGCCGCGGATTCGTTTTCCAACTCAGGAGAAATGCAATGCGGGATTCGACAACCCACCGTCGTACGGCCACGACACATACCGGGCGCGCCTCCAACGCCCGGACACGTCGCTCGTTCAAGCTGGCACTCGTGGCACAGGCTGCGGCCGCGCTGATTCTGGCCGCGTGCGGCGGCGGCGGAGATGACGCGCTCACGCCAGCCGGCGGCAAGCTGGACGCAAACGGCTCGCAGCAGCAGGGCAATACCAACACCGGCAACACGAATGCACCAGCGCCGGCAGTCGACGCAACGGTGCCGCCGGTGGAACTGCCGGACTACATCAGGCCGGTCAACTACAAGCTGTGGTTCCGCCCGAGCGCAGACCTGAACAGCTTCTCGGGCCGCGCCGATGTGGAGATCAAGGTCACCAAGCAAACCGGTGCCGTGACGCTGGCCGTGCGCGACCTGAAGCTCGACGGCTCGCGCCTGACGCTCACGCCCACCTCGGGCAACGGCGCGGCGCGTGTGCTCGTGCCGATTCCGCAATCGCAAGGGGCCTTCTATGACCTGCGCGACCCGACCGGAGACATCAAGCCCGGCAACTACGTGCTGCACATGGAGTGGACGGGCACGATTAACTTTACCAAGGCCGAGGGCATCTTCAAGCTGGGCCTGCAGGCGGCAACGGGTGAGAGCTCGGACGCCATCGTCACGCAAGGCGAGTCGAACTTCGCGCGCGAGTGGTTCCCGAGCTGGGATGAACCGGCCTTCCGCAACACCTTCGAGGTGACGGCAGAAATTCCGGGCGACTGGAAGGCCGTGGCCAACGGCAGGCAGACGGGCGCCACCAAGCTGCCGGATGGCTATCAGCAGGTGTCGTTTGCCAAGACACCGTCGATGCCGGCGTACCTGCTGTTCTTCGGCGGCGGCAAGTTCGACATCCTGGAAGACCAGTTCACCAACCCGCTCGACGGCAGCAGCATGCGCCTGCGCTGGTGGGTGCCGCCCGGCGAGGCGCACTCGGCGGTCTCCGGCATGCAGTTCACCAAGGAAGCGCTGAACCACTACTACAACTACTTCCAGATCCCGCTGCCGTTCGACAAGATGGACACCATCGTCGCCAACGACAGCTACAACAACAAGAATGCCGGCTTTGGCGGCATGGAGAACTGGGGCGCCATCTTCGAGTTTGCCGACCAGGTGCTGGTGCCGCCCGATGGCGCACCGACAACGGTCCACTCGATGGGCAAGGCGCGCTCGTTCGTCGTGGTGTCGCATGAACTGGCCCACCAATGGTTTGGTGACTTGGTCACGCTGGACTGGTGGGACGATATCTGGCTGAACGAGTCCTTCGCCAACTGGTTCGAGAACGTCACCAAGATCGCGCTGCACCCCGAGTTCCAAGGCAACACATGGGCCGACTATGCAGCCGTCAAGCAGCGCGTCTACACGTTGGACCTGCAGCCTACCGCCGTACCGGTACAGCACAACCTGAGCGATGCCGGCTCGATGGACTTCCTCGACCGCTTTGCCTACAACAAGGGCGGCCATGTCCTGCAGATGCTCGAGAACTACATCGGCAAGGACGCCATGCGCAAGGGTCTGCAGAGCTACCTGAACAAGTACAAGTTCGGTAACGGCACGCCGCCGCGCCTGTGGGCAGAACTGGAAGCGGCAAGCGGCAAGCCGGTGGGCAAGGTGGGCGACAGCTTCGTGCGCCAGACCGGCCTGCCGCTCGTCACCATCGATGCGCAGTGCAATCCGGTCACCAACCAGAACGTGCTGACGATCACGCAGAAGGCCTTCCCGAACAAGAACGTCTATTCGGGCTACCAGTGGAACGTGCCGCTCACGTTGGCCTACGGCGACAACTTTGGTCAGTCGCAGACCATCGTGCTCGACCAGCAGACTGCGCAGGTCACGCTGCCGACGTGCTCGGCCGTGCTGGCCAACCCCTCGGGCCTGGACTACTACGTGACCAACTACAGCCCGACGCTGTGGAGCAACCTGCTGGCGCAGGCCGGGGCCATCAGCAGCGATGCGGCCAAGACCAACATCGCAGGCGATGCCACGCAGTTGTATAACGCGCAGCTCATCACCAAGGCGCAGTACGACCAGATCGTCGGTATCAAGAACTTCCAGCCTGCGGTGGCAACACTGGCCGCCCAGTCTGTGAAGCCAACCGGCTCGCTGCAACCGCAAGCGGTGCAGTTGCAGGAAATGCAGTCGATGGATCGCCCGATCCACACGTTCCGCTACGAAGGTCTCATGAAGCATCTGACCGACATCAAGCGGTAAGCACCAAAGCAAGCGGGCCGCGTCTTACGATGCGGCCCGCTGCAAGGGTGGCTCCTGATTTCCGGCGGACACGGTCCGCCGTTTTTCATGCGCGCGTCAGACGATTCTCAACCGGTGCGATGCAGGAAGGTGGCCTGGATCACGTCGGTCATCCAGAGAGCGCTTTCGCCGGTCTGGCCGTGCTCCAGCACCTTGACGGCGCTTTCGAACAGCACGCTGGCCAGCGCATCGGAAGCGACGATCTCGATGCGCACGCGCGGCACGAACTCCGTCAGGTCTTCCTTGATGGAATTCGCGCCGGCCTGTGAAGCCGTTGGCGGATAGGCATTCACCTCGGCCACCGTCATGCCCGGGAAACCGGGGCAAACGCGCAGCGCTTCATGCAAGCGCTCCAGCAGTTGCGGGCGCACTACGATGCGGATTTCCTTCATGCCTTCGACTCCTCATCAAACCATTTGTACAGCGTGGGAAGCATCACCAGCGTCAGCAGCGTGCAGGTCAGCAGACCGCCAATCACCACGATGGCCAGCGGCCGTTGCACTTCCGAGCCCGGCCCTGTGGCGAACAGGAACGGAATCAGGCCCAGCATGGCTACCGTGGCCGTCATCATCACGGGGCGGAAACGCATGCGCGAGCCCAGCCGCACGGATTCCTCCACCGGCATGCCCTGCTCGCGCAGACTGCGGATCGTGCTGACCAGCACCACGCCGTTGAGCACCGCGATACCCCATAGCGCCACGAAACCCACCGATGCCGGCACGGACAAGTATTCACCCGTGACGAACAGGCCGATCACTCCGCCCACCGAGGCGAACGGCAGCACCAGAATGATCAGCGTGGCATAGCGCACGGAGTTGAACAGCAGGAAGAGCAGGAAGAAGATGGCCGCCACCGTGATCGGCACGATCACCTTCAGGTGGCCCATGGCGCGTTCCATGTTCTGGAACTGGCCGCCCCACTCCAGGTAGTAGCCCTCGGGCAGCTTGACCTTCTGCGCGACGGCCGCCTGCAGCTCGGCCACGAAGCCGCCCAAGTCGCGGTCGCGCACATTCACGCCCACCACCACGCGGCGCTTGCCCAGCTCGCGGCTGATCTGCGCAGGGCCGTCGGTCACATCGATGCGGGCGATGCTTTCCATCGGCACCTGTGCGCCATTGGGGGCGGCCACGATCAGGTTACGGATGGCCTCTACGCTGCCGCGATATGCGTCCGGCAAGCGCACCACCGCGCTGAAGCGGCGCTCGCCTTCGAAGATTTCCGTGGCTTCCTTGCCGCCGATGGCGGTCTCGATCACGTTGTGCACGTCGGCCGCATTCAGGCCGTGGCGTGCAATGGCCTGGCGGTCGATCGCGATCTGCAGATACTGCTGACCGGTGATCCGCTCCACGCGCATGTCCTGCGCGCCCTGGATGCCCTGCGCCACCTTGGCAATCGCCTCGGCCTTCTCGCGCAGTGTGTTCAGGTCATCGCCGAACACCTTGATGGCCACATCGGAACGCACGCCGGTCACCATCTCGTCAACGCGGTCAGAGATCGGCTGCGCCATGACGATCTGCACGCCGGGTAGCACCTGCAGCGCCTTGCGCATCGCTTCGGCAATGTCGTCCTGGTTCCAGCCCTTGGGCCATTCATCGCGCGGCTTGAGTGAGACGATCGGCGTCGATTCGTTCTGGCCCTGCGGGTCGGCCGGAGACTCGCCTCGGCCCACGCCGGAGACGGCCGACTTCACGCCCGGCACCTGCATCACCAGGCGCATGGCTTCCATCTCCATGCGGATCGACTCTTCCAGCGAGATGTTCGGCGCGCGGTTGATGCCTGGCACCACCGAGCCCTCCTTCATCTCCGGAATGAACGCCGTGCCCAGGAACGGCATCAGCGCGCCGGTGGCCAGAAACACGGCCACGGCCACGATGACGGTCTTGCGGCCGTTGTTGAGGCTCAGCTCCAGCAAGCGCAGATACGGCTTCTTCATCTTGCGGATCAGCCACGTGTCATGCGCGTCGTGCTCGGCGTGGGGGTATTCGCTGTGCTCACCTTCCACGTGCTTGTGCACCTTGGGCTTGAGCAGATACGACGACAACACCGGCGTCAGCGTCAGCGACAGCACCAGCGAGAAGAACAGCGCAATGGCAATCGTGAAGGCCAGCGGCGCGAACATCTTGCCTTCCATGCCTTCCAGCGTCATCAGCGGCAGGAACACCAGGATGATGATGCCCACGCCAAAGATCACGGGCGTCGCCACTTCCGTCACGGCATGGAGGATGATGCGCGCGCGGCTCTCGTTCGGATCACGCGGCTTGGCGAGGTGCGCAAAGGCGTTTTCCACCACGACCACCGAGCCATCGACCATCAAGCCGATGGCGATGGCCAACCCGCCGAGTGACATCAAATTGGCCGAGATGCCGAGCTTGTTCATCGCCATGAACGTCAACAGCGGCGTAAGGATCAGCGTGCCGACCACGATGAGCGACGAACGGATGTCGCCCAGGAACAGCAACAGCACGATCACCACCAGCACCACGCCTTCTGCCAGCACCTTGATGACGGTCTGCAGGGCCGAATCCACCAGCTCCGAACGCTCGTAGTACGGCACGATCTTCAGGCCGTCGGGCAGCATGCCATCGTTGTTGATGGTCTTCACGCGATCCTGGATGCGGGCGACGACTTCCTTCGCGTTGCCGCCGCGCATCATCATCACGACGCCGCCGACGGATTCCGTCACGCCGTTCTTGACCACCGCACCCGCGCGCACCGCCGTGCCGATCTTCACATCGGCCACATCGCGAATCGTGAGTGGTGTGCCGTTGGCCTCCTTGAGCACGATCGCGCCAATGTCGTTGGTGTCGCGCACCAAACCCACGCCGCGGATCAGGTACTGCTCCGCAAAGTGCGGGAGCACCCCGCCGCCCGAGTTGGCGTTGTTGGCGGCCAGCGCCTCGAACACCTGCTTGACCGTCACGTTGTGATGGCGCAGGCGCTCCGGATTGACGAGCACCTGGTACTGCTTCTCGTAGCCGCCCTGCGAGTTGATCTCGGCCACGCCCGGAATGGAGCGCAGCAGCGGCCGCACCACCCAGTCCTGCGCAATGCGCCGCTGGGTGAGTTCCTCCACTGAAAGCGCCTTGTCGCCATCATCCGGTTTGTCGAGCGTGTACTGATACACCTCGCCCAGGCCCGTCGATACGGGGCCGAGCACCGGCGTCACGCCCGTCGGCATGCGCGACTGCACCTCGATCAACCGCTCCATCACGAGCTGGCGCGCGAAGTACACATCGGTCTCGTCGGTAAAGACGAGCGTGATGAGCGACAGGCCCGGCTTGTTGAGCGAGCGCATCTCGGTCAGCGCCGGCAGGCCGGTCATCGCCATTTCCACCGGCACGGTCACAAAGCGTTCGACCTCTTCCGGCGAGCGCCCCGGCGCTTCCGTAGCGATCTGCACCTGCACATTGGTCACGTCCGGAAACGCGTCAAGCGACAACTTGCGTGCGGCATCCAACCCGAAAAACAGCAGCACGGCGGCAATCACCGCCACCACGAGCCGTTGCTTGAGCGCGCCGCGAATCAATGCGTCGATCATGCGCCCTCCATCTCGGCGCGCTTGCGCTCGTTGTTCAGATGGAAGCCGCCTTCCACGACGATCGGCTGCCCGGCCTGCACGCCGGAGACGACCGGGCGCACCCCGTTCGATTCATCGCCCAACTTGACCGGCGTGAGCTGGTAGTTCGTCTCGCTGGTGCGCACGAATACGTAGTCGCGGTTGTCTTCACGCACCACCGCGGAAGTCGGCACCACCACGCGTTCTTCCGGGCGCGACTGGATGAGCAGCGTGGCCAGCATCGACGGCTTGAGCGTGCGCTCCGCGTTGTCCACTTCGGTGCGCACCGTGACCGTCCGCGTTTGCGGGTCGACAATGTCCGACACCCAGATCAGCTTGCCGACAATGCGATCGCCCGCGCCGGTGTCGATCTCCACGGCCTGGCCTGCGCGCACGCCCGCAGCGGCGTTTTCGGGCACTTCACCCACCACCCACACGCGCGACAGATCGGCCACGGTGAACAGCTCTTCGGCCGGCTGCACGACCTGGCCGCGCGTTACCTTGCGCTCCACCACCGTGCCGCCGATGCTCGCCACCACGGGCGAGATCGACGACATGCCGCTCGTGCGCATCTTCGCCAGCGTGCCGGGCGACACGCCCATCACGCGCAGTTGGTCAACGGCCGCGCGCACTTCGGCATCGGCCATCGCCAGTTCGCTCTGTCGCTTCTGGAGTTCGGCCGAGCCGATCACGTCGGCAGCCAGCAGCAGCTTGGCGCGTTCCAGCGCACGCGCCTGCAGGTCGCGCTGCGCTGCAGCCTTCTGATAGGCGAGCTGCGCGGCGCCAAGCTCCGTGCTGTGCAGTTGCGCGAGGATGTCGCCTGCCTTCACGCTCTGCCCCGGCGTGGCGACCAGCTCCGTCACACGCCCCGTGACGGTGGCACCGATGCGCGCCACGCGCTGTTCGTCAAATGCTATCTGTCCCGGCACGCGCAGGTGCTCGGCAATCGGCTGCTTGCCCACCGGCGCCACTTTCAGCCGCTGCACCAGCGTGGGCTGTGCAACCACGAGGTTCGGGTCAACGGCCTGTTGTGCGGCCTTGGCATCGTTGGCGGCATCTTTGCCGCAGGCGCCCAGCAGCAGCATCGCCGCCAGGGCAACGCCGACCAGCCGGATCGAAGAAGAGAAACAAGAAGGTACGGTCATGGTCTGGTTGGATTCGTGAGTTCGGGAGGCAACGCGATGGCTCTGGCGTTTCATGGGGCCTCCGGGCGCAGGCGGTCGAGTTCAACGGCGGCGGTGCGCAGGTCTGCGCGTGCGGCAATCAGGTCATTGCGTGCCTGGCGGAAGACGCGCTGGGCATCGAGGTAGTCGAGAATCCCGCGCTCGCCGTGGCGGTATGCGGCTTCGGCCACGCGCAGCGCCGATTCGGCCTGCTTGATGACGCCGGATTCGAGCGCGCTGACTTGCGACTCCGCAATCTCGTATTGGCGATAGGCCAATTCCACTGCCTGGCGCGTGCGCAACTCCCGGTCGCGCAACAGGGCGCGGGCGCGTTCGCGGGCGGCCACGGCTTCACCGACGGGACCATCGCGGCGGTCGAACAGCGGAATCGACATCACCAAGCCCACGCGGCTGTCCTGCAGATCGGGCTGGCGGTCGACCGACCCGCGCAGCGCCAGCGACGGCCAACGCTGGCTGCGCTCGTGCGCAAGACGCGCTTCGGCCTCACGCACGGCGGCGCGATCGGCCTCCAGCTCTGGATGCGTGGCGAGGACCGTGCTAACCAGATCGGCCAGCGGAGGCAGATGCGCGACGGGAGGCGTTTCCGCACCGGCATCGACATCGAACGTCTGCGGCAGATCGGCACCCACGGCGCGGCGCAGTTCGGCCAGCGCCTGCTGCACACGCAGTGCGGCGGCCTGCTCGTTGCGCTGCGCGTTGAGCAACTCCGCGTCGCCACGGATGAGTTCGTAGCGCGGGGCTTCGCCGGTTTCCACACGCACGGCCACGCCACGGCGGATCTGCTCGACCAGCGTCACGTCTTCGCGCGCGTTGCGCTGCTCGGCCTCGCGGCGCACCACGTCGTAAAAGCGCAGCTTGAGATCGGCTTCCACGTCCCGCGCCTGCGACCGGGCGGTCGCTTGCGACGCTTCGTACGCGGCGTCGGCGGCTTGCGTACGGGCGGCGCGCTGCCATGGCAAGTCGAGCTTTTGCGTGATCGAAACGCTATTTGTGCGGCCTTCCGCCGCACCCGGCATGCGGGCACGCTGGCGGCCGGCCATGGCTTCCACCTCGGGGTTGGGCCAGGCGCGTGCGGTGGCGATGCCCGCCTGCGCAGCCTGCACCTGCGCCTGTGAAGCGGCGAGTGCCGGGTGGTTGGCGCGGGCCAGTTCCAGCAACTGCTGCAAGGTGTAGCGCGGCTGCGGGAGCGCCTCGTCGGCACGGGCGGTGGCGGTCTGGGCACTACGTGGCGACGGTGTCGGGGGCGCTGCATTGGCATGGACAGCCATCGCGGTCAGCACAGCGGAAAGAACAGCACGTCGCGACGCGCGCGCGCCTGCTGCGGGGCGCGGGTTGGCCGCATCCTGATTGGACAACATCCGAAATCATCCTGAAAAAGAAGAACAGGCAAGCGCGAACGCCCAGCCGGTCAACAGACCGGTTGGCGCAGCACTAGCAACTCAAGGGGATAGTTCCCGGCGAATGCCGGAGATCAGGCGCGTGCGGGCGGGCGCAGCATGGGGGCCGGCGTGGGGCCAGCCTGGAACGGAGGAAGCGAAACACGGACACGCGCGACACGCAAGCCGGGCGTCAACACCATAGGAGGCGGCGGGAGCCAGAGTTCCGGCGCGTCGCTGGGGTGGTCGGGGGCGGCGGCGCTGGTCGTAGGCGCATCGGGTGCATCGGGAGCGTGCACAACCCAGTGTTCAACGCTGAAGCACTGGCCGGGCTGCTTGACCGTCTTGCCAAGCGCGACCTTGATGGCACGCTCAAAACCCTTGCTGGGCTTAGCAGCGGGCAGCGCTTCACCCGGCACGTCGTCAACCACGGCTTCGATGGCTTCAAGCGCGTCGTCCGCAGCCTGGCCATCGGGAAAATGGGTGGCCGAAAACACCGACACCGTAAACAACAGACACCAAATCGTGACGATCCACCGTACGCCGCGCGCACGCGACAGCACGCCCCGCGCGGTGGCGCGAGACAACGTCGGCAAGGCGGAGGAAAGATTCGTCACAAACATGGGCTCCGAATACTATCGGAAAAATGCTGCATCTACACACAACGTCGGGCAGATCGCGCGGATATCAATCGGAATCGACCTGACTTTTGCGAATCCGTTCCATTTCAGGCCAATGCGCGCGCACCCAATCGTCCAGGCCGACGAGCGTGCGGTTGAGCGATTCACCGAGCGGGCTAAGACGATATTCGACGTGCGGCGGGACGCTGTCGTAGATGGTGCGCAGGATGAGGCCGTTGGCTTCCAGCTCGCGCAGCGTCTGCGTGAGCATTTTTTGCGAGATGCCGTTGCCCACGCGGCGCAGGAGTTCGTTGTTGCGCACGGGGCCGTTTTCAAGCGCGGGGAAGATGCGCAGCGCCCACTTGCCGGCAACCAGTTCGAGCGCGCGCGTGGACGGGCAGGCGTCCACGGTGCCTTCAGCCACACTTTCCGGCGTGGACGAAGAGGACGGGGCCATGTTGTCGGCCATGGGGGCCTCCGGAACACGATTGGGATACGCGTGACCGTACCGCCAATCGTCCAGCCCTGCAATGCAGCCTGTCAGTCGAGCTGGCCCTGGCAGACATTCTTGGTGCGGAGGTAATCGTCCACGCAAGAGCGCATACCTTGTCCGCGTGAACGATCCAGTCGATGAAGATCAGTGAGCAGCAACATGCTCGGCAATCGCCTCGCCTACCTGCGTGGTATTGGCGGCGCCGCCCAGGTCAGGCGTGCGCGGGCCGTCTTTGAGCACGGCTTCGATGGCCGCGACGATGGCGTCGTGCGCCGCACGCCCCGCGCCCTGCCCTTGCGTGAGGAAGTCCAGCATCAGCGCGCCCGACCAGATCATCGCGATCGGGTTGGCGATGTTCTTGCCGTAGATGTCAGGCGCGGAGCCATGCACCGGTTCAAACAACGACGGGAACGTGCGATCGGGGTTCAGGTTGGCGGAAGGGGCCAGGCCGATCGTGCCGGTGGTGGCGGGGCCAAGATCGGACAGGATGTCGCCAAACAGGTTGGTGGCGGCCACCACATCGAAGCGATCCGGCTGCAGCACGAAGCGCGCGGTTAGGATGTCGATGTGCTGCTTGTCGAGCGTGACATCGGGGTAGCTTTGCGCGACTTCCTCAGCGCGCTTGTCCCACCACGGCATGCTGATGGCGATGCCGTTGCTCTTGGTGGCGAGCGTCACGTGCTTGCGCGGGCGGCTTTGTGCAAGGTCGAACGCGAACTTGAGCAGCCGCTCTGCACCCTTGCGCGAGTAGACCGATTCCTGGATGACGATCTCACGGTCGGTGCCTTCGAACATGATGCCGCCGAGCGACGTGTATTCGCCTTCGGTGTTCTCGCGCACGACGTAGTAATCAATGTCGCCGGGCTTGCGATTGGCGAGCGGGCACGGCACGCCCTCAAACAATCGCACGGGGCGCAGGTTGATGTATTGATCGAACTCCCGGCGGAACTTGAGCAGCGAACCCCACAGCGAAACGTGATCGGGCACCGTGGCGGGCCAGCCGACCGCGCCAAAGAAAATCGCGTCCATGCCATTGAGCTGCGCCTTCCAGTCGTCGGGCATCATCTGGCCGTGCTGCTGGTAGTAGTCGCAGCTGGCCCAATCGATGGTGTGGCACTCAAGCTCGAAGCCAAAGCGCTCGGCCGCCGCCTGGATGACGCGCAGGCCTTCTGGCATCACCTCCTTGCCGATGCCGTCTCCTGGAATGATCGCGATGCGGAATGCGGGAATCATGTCGTTCCTTTTTTTCTCTGTTAGATGGAGACCGCCGCGGAATGGGTCACCGTGCGGTCCCGCTCGTCAAGCCAGGCCGGGCGCAGTTCGGGCACCGAGTTGGCAAGTTGCACGCAGTATGGATGATGCGGGCCACCACGACCAAAATCGGACGCACATACCCACGCGGCCCATGGTGGTTACCTCCAGGTGCGTACTTGTTGCCACACCGCACCGTCCTTACTCTGCGTGCATCGCAACGCATCCGCTTGCCGGCCCGTCAGCGGACACCTCGGAGGTTCCATGCTTCAAACCGCTTGGCTCTGGCTGCTGGCAGCCGGGGCTGTGGAGATCGCCATGGCGGTCTCCCTCAAGTTTGCGCAGGGGTGGACGCGCCCGATCCCCAGCGTGCTCGGCATCGTAACGGCGCTTGCGAGCGTCTTCCTGCTCACGCATGCCATGCGCGGCCTGCCTGCCGGCACGGCCTACGCCATCTGGACGGGTATCGGTTCAGTGGGCGTGACGGTGCTGGGCATCGTGCTCTTTGGCGAGAGCATGCAGCCCGCGCGCCTGGCCTGCATCGGGTTGGTGATTGCCGGCACCGTCGGCCTCAACTTCTTCAACGCTGCGTAACACCGCCTCAGGAGCCCAGCATGACCCGCCTGCTTTATATCGAAGCTTCACCCATGAAAACGCTGTCCCACTCCATCGACGTGGCCAAGCAGTTTCTCGACGCGTACCGCACCGCGCACCCCGGCCACGAGATGGACACGATCGACTTGTGGAGCCGGGACATCGACCTGCCCGCGTTCGATGCCGACATGATCGGCGCCAAGTTTGCCGTCTTGCGCACCCAGACAGCCACGCCGCAGCAGCGTGCGCAATGGCAGCGCGCCGTGGCGCTGGCGCAGCGGTTCAACGCGGCCGACCATTACCTCTTTTCCGTACCGATGTGGAATTTCGGGGTGCCGTATCGGCTCAAGCACTTCATTGATGTGGTGACGTTGCCGGGGCAGAACTGGAACTGGTCGCCCGCCACGGGCTATCAGGCGCTGCTCTCGGGCAAGAAGGCAGCGCTTATCTACGCCAGCGCCGGGGCGTACGCCGCACACACCGAGGGTGCCAGCGAATTGCCGGACGATTTCCAGAAGCCCTATCTGCGCCGCTGGCTGCGTTTTCTCGGCATTGAAGATGTGACGGAGATCAGCGCCGCGCCCACGCTCACCGCGCCCGATCTGCTCGCGGCGACCAAGGCCGATGCCAAAGCGCGAGCGGCGGCGTTGGGCGCAGCCTTCTGAAATGCACGTCTGCCGACGGGGTTGACCGCGAGCCAAAGTGTATCTAACATGGTTACACTTTTGTACGTGACTCCATGTCTACCAGCAGCCGCTTCGCCGTCGCCGTGCACATCCTGACCCTGCTTGCCAGTGCGGAGGGGCCGGTGCCGTCTTCGCTCATTGCTGGCAGCGTGGGGACCAACCCGGCGCTGATCCGGCGTCTGGTGGCGCAATTGGCGGATGCCGGTTTTGTGACCTCGCAGATGGGCGCGACAGGCGGTGCCACGCTGGCGCGACCGGCAGACCGAATCACGTTGCTCGACGTCTTTCGTGTGGTGGAAGCTCCGGTGCTGATTGCGCTGCCGCCCAACGCGCCCAACCCGGCGTGCGAGGTCGGTCGTGAGATCACCGGCGTGCTCGAACGCGTGACGGAACGCGCGCAGGCCGCGCTGGAAGCCGAGCTGGCTGCGCAAACCATCGCCAGCATCCTCAGCGAGGTGGGGCACGCGCAACGCCGCCGTCGGGCCTAGCCGGACCGCATGTCGGCCTCTTTTTTTACCCCTATATGTAACTGCGTTAATTACATATAACGTTTCAACCACCCAGACCAACCACAAGGAATTGACCATGAAGATCGCAATTATTGGCGCCACGGGGCGCGTGGGCACCCGCCTGATCGACGAAGCGCTGCGCCGCGGCCATCAGGTGACGGCCATTGCGCGCACCGCATCGAAGCTGCCCACACGTGCCGGGCTCACCACCAAGGATGTCGACGTTGCCGACGAGGCGGGGCTCGTGGCAGCGCTTGCCGGCAACGATGTGGTCTACAGCACCGTGCGCTTTCTGCAGGCAAGCGCCGACCAGATCGTTGGTGCGGTGAAGAAAGCGGCCGTGCCACGCCTGCTGGTGGTGGGTGGTGCCGGCAGCCTGGAAGTGGCTCCGGGCGTGGCGTTGATCGACACGCCGCAGTTCCCCAAGGAGTACTTTGAAGAAGCATCGGCCGGCCGCGATTTCCTCAACGCGCTGCGCAAGGAAACCGAGTTGAACTGGACGTTCGTGTCGCCGTCGGCCATCTTCGAACCGGGCGAGCGCACGGGGCGCTTCCGCGTCGGCAAGGATTCACTGCTGGTGGATGCGAACGGCAAGCCCTGGATTTCGATGGAAGACTACGCCATCGCCTTCCTCGACGAAACGGAAAAGCCGGCACACCCGCGCCAGCGTTTCACGGTCGGTTACTGATCAGCGGCGGATGGGGGCACGGGGGTGCGCGCCAATCAATGACCGCGCGTGTCGGCCATGCCCGGCGGCGCATCATCGGGCTCGATCGGCTCGGGCGCGGATTCGAGCGCCGGCAGGCGGATCACGATCGCGCACCCTCTGCCTTCGGCATGGGCCAGGCCGTCTTCGATGGCCACCGAGCCATTCCCCAATTCAACGATGCGGCGCACGATCGCCAGGCCCAGGCCGCTGCCTTGCGACTGACTGGTGCGCGGGCGGTAGAACCGCTCGAATACGCGATCGCGCTCGTCGGGCGGGATACCGGGGCCGGAATCTTCAATGCGCAGTTCGACCATGGGCACGCCCGCCTGCTCGATGCGGTTGACGGCCACGCGCACCTCGCCGCCATTGGGTGTTTCGCGCACGGCGTTGTCGAGCACGTTTTCGACCAGCGTCGCGGCGTCTTCATGCGACACCGATACCCACGCCTGGTTGGCGCCGTCATACGACAGCGTGATGTTGCGACGCTCGGCGCGCGAGGCTTGCTGAATCACGCCGCTGCGCGCACAGCCGGCCAGGTCGGAGAGCGCACCCTGCGCGAGCTGCGCCTCCACCCGGCGCGCATCCAGCCGGGCAATGGCGAGCAGCTTGGCGAGCGACTGCGTCGCGCGTGAAATCCCGCGATCGAACTCGCGCAGGGCGGTGGAACGGTCGTCTTCGCTGTCGGAATGCGACACGACATATGCCTGCGCCTGAATGGCGGCCAGCGGCGTGCGCAGTTCGTGCGCGGCATCGGCGAAGAAACGGCGGTCCGCCTCGATACCGCGACGCACGCGCGCGAACAGGCCGTTCAGGGCTTCGACCAGCGGTTTCAACTCGGCGTGTTCGACGCTCTGCACGGGGTCAAGATCGGCGGAGTCGCGCGCTTCCACCTGGCGCGTGAGCGTACGCAGCGGCTTGAGGCCCTGATGCGCCGCCCAACCAACCATCACCATCAGGGCGCTCGCCAGGATGGCCAGCGCCACCGCCACTTCCTGGAAAAGATCGCGAATGGCGCGTTCGTAGGCGGCCAGGGGCTGCGCGACGGTGGCCGAGATCTTGCCGTCAACGCTGTCGACCGTGTAGCTGCGCCACGGCTTGCCCTCGAGCATGATCTCGACCACGGTGTCGTGCGCCTTTCCGCACGGCATGGTGGGCGCGCCGGGAAAGGCGGTGATGACGTTGCCGGCGCGATCGCACAGCACGTAGCGGAATTCGCCAGGCAGGATGTTGGGCAGCGAGAGGCCCAGCTTGATGTCGGTAAGGCGGCGCAGGAATTCTTCGCGGCGCGGCACGTCATCCATGTTGAGCGTGGTGAGGTCCGCATAGGCCTGCGCCGACATGCGCAGATCGCTCACCACCTGGCGGCTGTTGGTGCGCGAGATTTCCAGATGCGCGATGACGAGCTGCACCAGCAGCATCAACACCAGCGCGAGCAGGATCAGCACATACAGGCGGAACGACAGCGAGCGAACCCGCAGGATGGCTGGAACCGCCAGCTTCATTGGCCCGCCCCGCGGTTGCCACCGATCATGTAACCGACACCGCGAATGGTCTGGATGGTTTCGTTGCCGAGCTTTCTGCGCAGGTGGTGGATGACGACCTCCAGCGCGTTGGCGCTCACGCTGTCGCCCTCACGGTACAGCGCATCCATGAGCGTTTCGCGCGGCACCCAGCGGTGGGCGCGGCGCACAAGTTCAAGCAGCAGCTGGTATTCGCGCGGCGTGAGTTCAATGACCTGCCCCTCTTGCGTCACGCGCTTCTGCGAGGGTTCCACCACCAGGTTACCGACGTTCCACTGATTGGTGCTCTGTCCCGCATGGCGGCGCAGCACAGCGCGCAGACGGGCGATGAGTTCGTCCACCGGGAACGGCTTGACGAGAAAATCGTCCGCGCCGGAATCCAGGCCCTTGAGCCGTTCCGACAGCGCGTCGCGCGCGCTGGCGATGATGACGGGCACGTCGCTGTGCGCGGCACGCAGTTCTTCCAGGAACGTATGGCCTTCACCATCGGGCAACCCGAGATCCAGCACGATGGCTTCGAACGTGTTGGTGGTGATCCATTTCTGCGCGTCGACAAGGCGGCGCACCCAGGTCGCGTTGTAGCCGGCCTGACGCAGCGCGCGGGCCAGCGCCGTGCCCAACGGCAAATCGTCTTCGATGAGGAGGATGGCGTTCATGCGCGGGAATCTCGGCGGCGGTAATGACGGTAAACGGACAACCGGCACCTGGGAAACAGGCGCCGGCGAAGGTCGAAATCTACCGCAACGGACTGAGCTTTACCTTAAATGTGTGGAGACATGTGACGAATAAGTCGCCTCGTGAACCCAGACTGGGCGCAGTCGCGAGCGCGCAGCGTGGTGTTTAGCTATCATTCCGAAATTCCGATTGTATTTTTCTTCAGCAACCGCGCATGTTCCGTCTGCCCACGACCGCCACCGCACCGTTCTGCCCGTCCGAGGTGCGCGGCACCGTTGCCGTCCCGCCCGGCCTGCCCCTGTGGAAAAAGCAGCTGCGCTTTGCGGGTCCGGGGCTGCTGGTGTCGGTCGGTTACATGGACCCGGGCAACTGGGCAACCGACATTGAAGCCGGTTCGCGTTACGGCTATGCGCTCCTGTTCGTTGTGGTGCTCTCCAGTCTGGCGGCGATGGTGCTGCAGTGCCTGTCGGCGCGGCTTGGCATCGTCACGGGCATGGATCTGGCGCGTGCGTCGCGCAATCGCTATCAACCCGGCGCGTTGCGCGTGCAGTGGCTGTTGGCAGAGCTGTCCATCATCGCGTGCGACCTGGCGGAGGTGCTCGGCTGCGCGCTGGCCTTCCACTTGCTGCTGGGCGTGCCGATCCTTTGGGGCGTGGCGCTCACCGCGCTGGACACGCTGATCGTGCTGGGCCTGAAGGGCAAAAACTTCCGCCAGTTGGAAGCCATCGTGCTGGGGCTCATTCTCACGATCGGGCTGTGCTATTTCGTTGAACTCGTGCTCATCAAGCCGCACTGGCCTTCGGTGGCTGCAGGGCTGATGCCGTCGTGGCAGGCCGTAAGCCAGCGCGAGCCGCTGTATCTGGCCATCGGCATCCTGGGCGCGACGGTGATGCCGCACAACCTGTACCTGCATTCGTCCATCGTGCAGACCCGCATGACGGCCAATACCGAAGCCGCCAAGCGCGAGGCCATCGGTTTGTCGCGGCTTGACACCATCGTGTCGCTGGGGCTGGCGCTGCTGGTGAACGGCGCGATCCTGATCCTGGCGGCAGCGGCGTTCAACGCGCACGGCCATCAGAACGTGGCCGACATCCAGGATGCCTATCACCTGCTGGAGCCCATCGTCGGAACCGCGCTGGCGGGGTTGCTGTTCGGTATCGCGTTGCTGGCGGCGGGGCAAAGCTCGACCTTTACCGGCACCATCGCGGGGCAGATCCTCATGGAGGGCTTCCTCGATTTGCGCATCCCCTGCTGGCAGCGGCGGTTGATCACGCGGGCCCTGGCGTTGATTCCCGCGTTCATCGGCGTAGCAATGCTGGGCGACCACGCCATCGGCAAGCTGCTGGTCATCAGCCAGGTGGTGCTGGGCCTGCAGTTGCCATTTGCGATGTTTCCGCTGATCCGCATGACGGGCGATCGCACCCTGATGGGCGTCTTTGCTAACAGCCGATTCACGTCGTGGCTGGCATGGGGCCTGTTCGTAGTCATCGGCGTCGCCAATGTGTGGCTGGTATGGCAGGTACTGGCGGGCTGATACGCCCATTGCGGGATTTCCCCCACTAAAAATCCGCGCACGGCGCCGCCTGCCGCCATTAGAATGCGCGGTTTGTTGCGCAATCCGGCCACGCCCGCGCCCGCATCATCCCGTCGCGTCAGCAGGCCTCCCTTGTCCTGCCTTGAGCGCGAACCTGCCTACCGCCTCCGACCTGCCCGACGCCCGCACGCCCTCGCTCGACTATCAGGCGCGCCATTTCGTGCCGATGATCCTCGCGCTGAGCAAATGCGGCGTGCTCGGTTACGCCTTCGCGGTCATGCTGGGCTGGTCGGTCGGGCTGCTGCATCGGCCCGAACCGCTACTCGCGCTGCTCCTGGTTCTGGTGGCGATCGTGGTGACAGCCCAGCGCTATCGGCATACCGGCATGTGGGGCCTGCTGGCGCTCACTCACCTGCTGGCGGAGGAAGTGGCGATCATCGCGTTCGGCCATCAGGCAGGTCTGCAATGGGTGCTGCCGGCGTTCTACCTGATGCCGCTTGCCACCAGCCCCGCGTGGCTCACACGGCGCGATTTCTGCATTGCCATGGCGCTCTGCACGGCCGGGCCCGTCGTTGCGCTGCTCATCGCGCCGGAACCCGCCGCAGCAATCCACCACGGCTGGCTGGGGCTGGTGCTCTATCTGCCCATCTGCATTGCCGCGGCCGCCGTCATTCACCACTACCTGCTGCGCGCCATGGCCCGGCACTTTGCGGCCGAACGCAGCCTGGCCGATCGCGCCAACACCGACCACCTGACCGGCATGCTGGCGCGCCAGCGCTTCTTTGAGCTGGGCAGCTTTGCGGTCGAGCGCGCACAGCATCACGCCGAGCCGCTGTGCGCCCTGTACCTAGACGTCGATCACTTCAAGTCGATCAACGATACGTGGGGACACGCCGCCGGCGATGAGGCACTCGTCGCGCTGTCCGATGCGCTGGCGGGCGTGCTGCGCCCGGCCGATCTGTTTGGCCGTCTGGGCGGCGACGAATTTGCCGTGCTGCTGCCCGGTTGCGGCCTGACGGGTGCGCTCGCCGTGGTCGAACGGCTCAAGACGGCGGTGGCGGGCACGCAAACGCCCGCGGGGCCGCTGACAGTGAGCGTGGGCGCCGCACCGCTGCGACCCGGGCAAGACCTGGCACGCCTGCTGGCCAATGCCGATCTCGGACTGATGGAGGCCAAGCGTCAGGGCCGCAACCGCGTGTGCGTACCGACCGACACTGAGTCGGAGGCAACGCTGCGGCCGTAACGCAGGCACGCTTTGTGCGGCGCAGCATCCGTGTTTTCTGCACGGAGATGCCAATGGAGTGGCTCAACGCCCACACCTTCCTGCGCGTGCCGGCCCGCGACTGGGCCGCCGCCGCACTGACTGCGATCGCCGCATATGCGGTGCTGTCCAGCGTATTGCACCTGATCTGCAACCGGTTTGACGCGCGTGCGCGCCGGACCGGCTATCGCTTCGACATTCTCGTCACCGCGGTGCTGCGGGATACGCACCCGCTGTTCATCGCGCTGGCCGCGTTGCTTGCTGGTTCGTACTTCATCGATCTGCCCACGCGCATTGCCAACAAGCTCGACCACATCTGGTTCGTCATCATCGGCTTCCAGATTGCCCTGTGGCTCAACCGCGGCGTGAAGCTGTGGGCGCGCGATCGGCTGTCGACCCAGACTCACGCCACGCGTAACCCGGTGATCACGTCGATGACCGCGTGGGTGCTGCGGTTTGCGCTGTGGTCGATGCTGCTGCTGGCCATCCTGGCCAACGTGGGCGTGAACATCACGGCCTTCGTCGCCAGCCTGGGTGTGGGCGGCGTGGCGGTGGCGCTGGCGGTGCAGAGCATCCTGAGCGACCTGTTTGCCTCCCTTGCCATCGGGCTGGACAAGCCGTTCGAGATCGGAGACTTCATCGTCTTCGAATCGATCGCCGGCACGGTGCAGCACGTGGGCCTCAAGACCACGCGTATCCGCAGCCTGTCGGGCGAAGAGATCGTCGCATCCAACACGGCGCTGCTCAAAAGCACGATTCACAATTACAAACGGATGTCGGAACGACGCATCGTCTTCACCTTTGGGGTGACCTACGATGCGCGCGCCGCGCAACTGAAGAAGATTCCGGAGATCGTGCGCCGTGCGGTGGAAGCCGCCGGCAACACGCGCTTCGATCGTGCGCACTTCAAGGAGTTTGGCGAGAACGCGCTGAACTTTGAGGTCGTCTACTTCGTGACCGATCCGGACTTCAATCTGTACATGGATATCCAGCAACGCATCAACCTGACAATCCTGGAGGGGCTGGAAAACCTCGGCACCTCGTTTGCGCTGCCCACCCGCACGATTCAACTGGTGCGTCGTGACGGCGAGCCCGTTGAACCTGATGATCTCGCAGACCGCAAATCAACGGCCAACGCCCAGCGGGTGGGTGCACGGGCTAGCGGTTGACCGCTGCGGGCATACCGAGAAACGCCGCATCGAGGCTGCGCCACAGCGGCCTCGAACGCGGCACCATGTCCTGCCGGAAGTACCACCAGAAGTAACCGCCGACAAAGCGCGGATGCATGACCGCAAGGCCGTAGTAGCGCGCCACGAGCGTTGCCTTCCGTGCGGCATGCCGTGTGCCGACCTCCCCAAAGCCCAGAGCTGCGTACGGAAACAATTCACCCAGGCGGGTGAACACGGCGTCCCAATCGGGCGCCGCGATCTTGCAGTCGTCTTCATAGAAGCTGATGAATACGTAGTCGAGCCCATCGCGCAGGCGGGGCGGGAGGTTGCGCTGCGTCCAATCGAACATCGCGCGGGATGGCTGCTCGGCGCAGCCCTCGTTGTAGTACAACGTGAGTGCCGTACGGCCGCCACCGGCCTTGATGACCTCGTAGGCGGCCATCGTCTTGTCGACGACGTCGCGTGTGCCGCCGGTCCACTCGCCATTGATTTCGTTGCCGATTTCCCAAACGTCGACGTTGCTGCCGAGCGAGTGCAGGTAAGCAGCGGCGCGCTCGCGCAGTTGCGGCGCGGTGTATTGCTTGAGCGTGGATGAATCGGCCAGCTCGCCCATCACGTAAGCCACATCGCGGATGGCGGCCACTGGCCCCACGTAATGCGGCGCATCCATGCCTTCATCAAAGACCACGCGCACCGTAGGCGTGCGCGACAGGTGCGACAGTGCGTCGACCACCGCAGGCACGTTGTCGACGGCATCGATGGTCACGCCATACAACGGCGCAGGGCCGGAAGGCATTGCGCCCAACGGCCCTGCAGCTTCGGTGGATGCGCTCAAGACCAGCATGGCTGTGGCCAGTATCGAGCGCATCCGCAGCATGGCCTACTGCGCCGTGCTGGCATCGACCCAGGTAAAGCCGAGCGCGGTGATGCCGTTGATGATGGTTTGGAAATCCGCGTAGCCCGGCGTGCCGACCTCCGGTTCAAGCCAGAACGGGTGGAAGAAGAACGAGGCAAAGCCGTCTCGCACCACCTGCGCATACGTCGCATTGGTCAGGATGTCCTGCGCGGTGTACGAGAGGCACGACGACGGATCGATATTGCAGATGTTGTATTCCACGTTGCCCAGGTTTTCCGGAATGATGCGCTGGTTGTAGTAGTCCTTCTGAATGATGTACGGGAAGAACTGGCCAACCGAGAAATCATGACCCGGCGTCGAGGCATTCAGCGTCTGCGGGTTGTCGGAGGTGTAGTACACCACGCGCTGATAGGTGTTTTTGAAATACTGCGGTACCGCCTTGATGGCAAGCGGAGACGACTGATAGTGCGGTGCCTCCCAGGCGAACGGCGCGTAGCCGTTGAGCTGGAACTCCAGCAACCCCGACGACAACCGCCCTGCTGCCCATTGCGTTGAATCTTCGTTCACGGGCCGGTTCTGCGTAGCGAGCCAGAACTCGAAGTCGTTCGCGCTGACCGCGTTGATGAGGTTCGGGATGTTGCTGTACTGGTGCGTGTAGCCGTGCATCAGGATCTTGCCCCCACGCGACAACGCATAGTTCAGCGCCGACTTGAGCCCCGTTGCATTGACCATGTGGATCGACTGCGCAACGCCGCCGTTGTAGACGCCGTTGGGGTCTTTGTACAGCGGGATGGTGGCAAGCGAGAACGGAATGTTCTTGCTGTACAGGTAGTCCGTGAGGGTGTTGATGGACGTCACCGTGTTGGTGGCGTTGATGTCTTCCAGACGCACCAGCGCACGATGCTGCGTGGGTGCGTTGGTGCCCAGGATGTCATGCAGCATGTCGCACATCACCAGATAGCGATCTCGCGGTCCGATATACGAGAACGGCATGTCGGCGAAGTACCAGAAATTGCCTGAGCGGATCACATACGGAGCCGTCGCCTTGGTCACCGCGTTGGTGATCGTCACCAGGCTCGTCGCCTTGGTGGCATCGGCCACCGCCGTCACCCCGATGTCGGGGTCTGCGGAGATCGCGCCCGTCGAGGCGTTGAAGGCGTAGTACTTCGTCATCGTCTGGTTCTTGTAGGTGATCGTGTCAAAGAAACCAGGGTTCGGGGCGCTGGCAGACGGCGCCGCGTTCATGCCCGCCAGGCCGGAGAACGAAATGCCGTAGCGCGAGGTGAACGGATACGCCGAATTCCAGGCAAGCTCCCACAGGTTGTACTTGAACCAAACCACGGTCTTCTGCGTGGTCGTCACATCCGACAGAAACGCCGCCGGTATGGGATTGTTGTAGTAACTCCCCATGTAGAAGATGGCGGTGTACTGCTCGGTCATGCCCGCCGTGTAGTTCTGCACCGGCAGCATGGTGATGGTGGTATTGAAATGCGCGAGCAGGTTGTACAGCATGATCGCGTACGACTTGCCCAGGTTGGTGTACGGATCGTTTGGCGGGGCGTCGTACAACACGAGCATAGGGGCTGGCGCGGTTTGCGCCGACGCGGATCCACCAATGGTCACGCAGATGGGCCCGAGTCCGATCGTGCAGGTGGCGGCCTGGACCTGCGCTGTCAGCGAGACCCCGAGCATGCCGCCCGCAAAGACGAGCGCGCACAGAAACTTTCGTAGCAATGTCTTCATGATGACTCTCCGACTCATGGCAATCATGGGCGATAGAACGAGCCGTCCGCTTGGCGGTAGAGCCCGAGGTTGAAGTTGGGACCACGATCGTGGCCACGGTCTGTGCCTGTCGTCTCGTTTTCCGGCATGCCGGGTCGGACTTCGGTCATGACTGCCGGACGCGGCGGTGGGATGACCCGTCCGTTTTCATCCATGACGCCGTAGCCGTAGGCGCGCGCGCCTCCTGTCACGGGCCTGGGTGTTGCTGATGCCACCACGGTGGGCTGCATCGGCTGCGCAGCCGTAGCCGTCGCCTTGGAAGACGCGGGCGGTGGGGCTTTCTTGTCTGTGTCGGCGCCGGGGCTGCGCTGGTCTGTCGCGCCTGTCACGATGGCGGGTACGCCGCCATCCCGGGCGCCCGGCGGCGCAACGATCAGCCAACCGGCGACAAGTGCGGAGGCAACCAACACGCCGCCCCCGATTTGCTTCGCTTTCATCAAAGCCTCCTAACCGTTCAGGCGGTGCTGTGTTGACGACCCTTGCGCGGTGGCACGCGCCGCTTCCAGATCGATGATCTCGGCCTCGGTGGCCGGTTTGCGCATGAGTTGCGGCCCCCGCGCTGCCTGCTGCGGCTGCGTGACGAAGGCCTTCTTCAGCGCATCGACAATGCGTCGGCAGGCCTGGCCGTCGCCATACGGGTTATGTGCCTGGGCCATGCGTTCGTATTCGTCGGCGTTGCACAACAGTTTTTCTGCTTCGTCGACGATGCGTTGTGTGTCGGTGCCCACCAGCCGGGCGGTGCCGGAGGCCACGGCCTCGGGACGTTCGGTGGTGTCGCGCGTCACCAGCACCGGTTTTCCCAGCGCAGGTGCCTCTTCCTGAATGCCGCCGGAATCTGTGACGATCAGGTAGGCGCGGTCCATCAGGTAGACGAACGGCAGGTAGTCCTGCGGCGCAATCAGGTGGACGTTGTCGTGACCGGAAAGGATGGCGTTGACCGGCTGCTGCACGTTCGGGTTAAGGTGCACCGGATACACAACCTGCACATCCGGATGCCGCGCCGCCAGCACGCGCAGCGCCACGCAGAAGTTCTCGAACGGCGCCCCAAAATTTTCGCGCCGATGACCTGTCACCAGGATCATGCGGCGGCCGGCTTGCAAGAATGGATAGCGCGCCGCCATCTGTGCCGACAGCGCGGCATCGTCGTCCAGCCGTTGCTTCACGGCCAGCAACGCATCGATGACGGTGTTGCCGGTCAGCGTGACCTGCTCCGGGTCGATGCCCTCGTCCAGCAGGTTCTGGCGCGATTCTGCTGTGGGCGCGAAGTGCCAGGTGGTGACGGAATCGGTGACGCGCCGGTTGAGTTCTTCCGGCCACGGCGACCAGATGTTGCCGGTACGCAAACCCGCTTCCACATGCCCGACCGGGATGCGCCGGTAGAACGCGGCCAGGCTTGCAGCCAGCGTGGTCGTCGTATCGCCGTGGACGAGCACGGCATCGGGCTTGTAGGCATCGAGCACGCCGTCGATGCCGCCCAGCACGTTGGACGTGATATCGGACAGTGTCTGCCCAGGCCGCATCAAGTTAAGGTCAAACTCCGGCACGATGCCGAAGAGCTCCAGCACCTGATCCAGCATCTGCCGGTGCTGCGCGCTCACGCATACCGCCGACGTAAAGCCTGCCTCGGCCTGCAATGCCTGCACCAGCGGCGCCATCTTGATGGCCTCCGGGCGCGTACCGAACACGGTCAAGATCTTCCCCATCATCACTGCACTCCCCTGTCGTCTGCTCTGGCGCGCCTGCAAAGCACGACAGGCGCGTGGACGCGCGTGTCGCTTCTGGCGCCGGGCAGACCTCGCTACTGAGCGAAGGCCGTGCCATGCGTCCTGCTTTGCACCACCCTGGCGCCGCAACGCCATCCTGCGGACGTTGCTGCCGTTTCTCTTTGTTACCCGTTTCCCTCGGTCGTCAAAAACGTTTCATCTGCGACACCTCTGATTGGGGTCTGCTTGCATCCGGGCTTGCCTCAGAACCAAAGAATGGCTCTTGCGACCACCCCCTTTGCTCGATCCGCGTGCGTCAACGGCAAGCGGTATTGCACGGTCAAGTCCAGCCAGCTGGCCGGCGCCGCGTAGTGCGACTCGCGAAACCAGTAACGGAAGTTGATGCCTGGGCCGGCACCCAGCGCAAGGTGATGGTCGAGCGCCTTGTTGTCGTGATCGCCGGCCAGCACGATGTGCGGGTAGACCGTGAGCCGATCGCTGATGGAGTTCAGTGGCCACGTGTGCCCGTAGCGCATTTCCGTGCTGATGATCATCCGGCCCTGGTTGAGGAAATAGGCGCCCTCGCCATACACCTGCCAGGTCTGCCAGCGCGGCTTGGTGACCTGCAGGTCGAGCCCCTGGTCGGTCGAGAATCCGATGCGCAGCAGCGTGTCGTTGGTCGTCAGTTGCCCAATGCGGAAGAGGCGCTCAGCCGTGAACACCAGGTTGATGTCTTTGATCGGCTTGTAGCGCGCACCCACAGAGCCCTGCGCAGTCGGCAAGCCGGTGTGGCCATTGCGGTCGTACACGTTGTCGTAGCCACGCGCGAAGACTTGGAAGATGCTGCCGTCGCGATAGCCGATGCCCGGCGGCTGCCAGTACACCTCCGCGCCCGCTTGGCCCACGCTCACGGTGTTGGGCAAGCCGAACGCCGACGTTTGATATGCGCCTGAAACGACCATGCCGAAGTTGCGCTGCATCTGCTCGACTTCGCGCCGGTAGCCGAAGCGACGGTCTGCTGGAAGGCGGTCGTCGCCATTGCCGCCGCTGTCGCCCTTGGCATCGGCATCGGCGCGGTCGAGACTTTGCCGGAAAAGCCCGATGGCGGTCGGGTTGTCACCCAGGCGCTTTGCTGCGTAGGCGGCATCGGCGTAGTGCGTCCAGTTGCCCTGCCCCGTGGCAAAGCCCCGTTGGAACGCTGCCAGCGCGGCACGGTCGTCACGCGCACGCAGGTGACTGTAGGCGTCGTTCAGCTCGCGCTGGCCGATCACGCGCGGGTCAGTGGCAGATGCGGCGTCGCCCTGCGCTTCGGGCGCCACCGCCTGGGCAAGCAGCGCCTTGGCATAGCGTTGGCGCGCCGGATCGGTCGCATGTTCGGCAGCCAGCGTGGCGGCCTGGGCCGCGCCATTGCGGTCACCGAGTTGCAGGCGAGATTGCGCGAGGCGCAGTTGCACGTCGGCATCGGGCTCGTCCTTCATGCCGTTAAGCGCATCGAGGGCAGCCTGTGGGTGCTTGGCGGAATATGCACTGTCCGACCACGCAAGATGCAGGTTGCGCTGCTCCTGCGCGGTCCAGTCGCTGCCTTGCACGGCGCGTGCGAAGTCCTGTTCAGCGACAGCCGGGTCGTTCGCCTTCTGCGCAAGAAAGCCGTGCTGTGCAAACACGCGGGGCTCGTCGGGATACTTCCGCAGCAGCGCATCGGCCTGTGCGCGTGCCGCATCCAACTGGCCTTTGCGCGTCAGCACATCCAACAGCAGCAGGTTCAGTTGCAGGCTGTCTGGCTGCGCAGCCAATGCGGCGCGCGTAGCGGCTTCGGCATCGTCGAGCTTGTTGGCGTCGATGGCGCGGTAAGCGCGGTCGGCTCGAAAGTAGGCGTCGGGCTGCAACGGCGCGGGCGTCTGCGCGGGCGATACCCCGTGACATAGCGCCCACACTGCCGCGGCGATCGGCCAGTGCAGACGGCGCACGGTTAAACGGTTGGTTCTCTCGTGTGTCATGCCACACCTCCCGCAACAGATGGGTTGGGCCGCGGGTCTGGCCCGGGGGGCGGATCCGGCGGCACAGGAATCGGGGGGATGGGGCAAGCCTCGGGTGCGGGCGCCGTGCCGGCTGCAACGCCTGAGCCGGCGCCCGTCATGGATTCAACGGCCAAGATGGCCGAATGCGCCGACGGGCCGAATACGACCGTGGCACGGCGGTTGGGATCGGCCATCTGCGCGAGCTCGGCCGACATCTCGTGGTCGCACGCCATGAAGCAGGCGACCTTGCGGCCCGCCGCACGGGCCAGCTCTTCGAGCACTTCGCCCTGCGGCAACTCCGACACGGCGATGTTGAGCGAGCCGTCTTCGCCAATCGAAAACGGCACCACGTGATGCCGCACGGCGAGGTCACGCGGCAGGCAATCCGCCAGCGCACCGAGCACGACGTTGGTCAGGCTCACACGCGGCAGGTCGACCTGCTCTGCCAGTGCATCGGCCAGCGTGTCCGGCGTAACCAGACCCTGCTCGACCAGCACTTGCCCAAGCCGGCGCCCGGTCTGGCTCTGAATGGCGAGGGCCGCATCCAGCTGCGCCTGCGTGAGGACTTCCCACTTGATCAGCGTTTCGCCCAGTTTGCAGCGCGTGCGGCCCAGCGCGTCGTTCGATAGATAGGTGTGCTGTGTCTTGTCCCAGGCGATGGGCTTGCCGGTCAGGCAGTAGATCAGGAAGATCTTCCACGCACGGCACACCGAGAAAAAGTTGATGAAGTTGTTCACCACAAGCCTTGGCAGGCACAGCACGCCCTGCAGCGGGCCATTGAGCCGACCGACAAAGTACACGCGCTGCGCCAGCCGGTTAAAGAGCAGCGCCGCGTTGATGGCTAGCAGGTCCTGCATCCAGATGCTGCCGACCACGAACGTGCCATCGGGGATCGTGATCACGCCGTTGAACATCAGCGCGCCCAGCGCCAGATAGTTCAGCGACAGCACATAGGCCAGGATGGAGAACAGCGCCGTGAGCACGCCTTTTCGATCCCGGAAGAACATGTAGCGGGTAATGAGGTTGCCATTCCACCCCATCTGCAGCCAACCCTGGAACGCGATACCGAGCACCCAGCGAGCGCGCTGCCGATACGCCGTGCGGAAGGTACTTGGAAAGTATTCGCGCGTGGCCAACAGCTGCGGACGTGCTCCCTTGCGACGCCCCAGTCGCCAGCGTGTGCGCACCTTGCCCTCAGCGTCTTCAGCGGGTTCTGCGTTCTCGCAGATCGGGAAATGCACGAATGCTTCGCGCATGCCCAGTTCGCGCAGGCGGAAGCTGAAGTCGTAGTCTTCGGTCAGCGTGCTGGTGTTGAACGGTGAATCGCCACGCACCTTCATCACCGCCTCAATCGCACGGCGGCTGTAACAGAGCGCGACGCCGGCACCGGGCACCGTGCCAGTCAGCGCCTGCCGCGCCACCAGGTCTTTCTGGTGCGTTTCGGAAAAATCATCCATGTACGTGCCGGCCACCCACTCATACCACTTGCGCTCGAGCGAAAGCACCGGCAGTTGCACCAGATCCTGATCGAGGATGAAGTAGTTGAAGTACTTCAGCTCCAGCGGGTGGATCACGTCTTCGCAGTCGTGCATGATCACGCCCGCAAAGCGGATGCCATGCCCGGCCTCATGCCGGATGATGGTCTGGATGATGGTGTTCAGGCAGTCGGCCTTGCACGTCGGGCCATCGTGCGTAACGGCGGCGCGCACCACGCGGCCCGGGTAGCGGCGCACCATGCGTTCGACTTCGGTCGTGGTCTCCGCATCGTTGCGGTACGCGCCGGCAAAGATGATGAAGCGCGTGTATTCCATCGTCGCCAGGGTGTTCTCGACCATCTTGGCGATGACGTCGTACTCCTTCCATGCCGGCACCATGATGGCGAGCCACTGCTCCTCACGTTCGCGTAGCGATTGCGCCGAGATCGTGACGGGCGTGCGGCCACGCTGCGGCCAGAGCCATAGCTCGCGCACCCAATAGAAGGCGTCGAGGAAAAAGTCGTCGGTGGTGCTGATTAAGATGACGAGCGTGGTCGCCACCGTCAACGTGTTGAGCAACGCAAGGTAAAGCTCCCATGGCAGTTCGCTCATGGCCGCTCCCCTGGCCCGGCCCTGCGGGCACGTTGCCCTTGTCCGGCATAACCCCCGCCTTGCGCTGTGGCGCTCATGCTTCCCCCAAGGTCTTTTTTCGACGTGCAACGCAACCGCCTGCGCCGCTGCATCCGGCCCAATCGCCTGCTATCGATCGGGTCGATGCGTCGCTCTCTAGCCTGCTTCTCGCGTGGGGGAACGCGAGGACCATACCAACACCCGCCAAGGCGCGCGGTTATGCGGTGCAGCGCAGCACAAGGGCCTTCCTGCACGTGCCGGATGCGCCGGGTTGTTACATGGGTGAACGCAAGAGAGAGGGTCCAGGGGCGGCAAGATCAACGCCACGGCATGCAACGCCATCTGATGGGGCGAGACATTTGTCAGGCTGCGGACAGGGCCTCCCTCCAAATGATCGATGCGTCGAGCCGGCCGATGCAGGGCATTTGGGTTAGGCGAGCGGGAAGCTCACCTGACCAGCGCGGCGCGCAAGTTGGTGCCTGCACTGCACTGCACGGTGACAAGCGGCTGCAAAGCCCGATGCGCAAAGGACTTGCCAGGCGGATCGCTCATCAGATGCCGCTGACCGCGGAGTCCAGCCATGCGTCAGCGATGTTGCCGCACCCATGGCCAGAGCAAGCGAAAACATCGGCGCTGGCAAATCGGCAAATCGGTTGCAGCGCTGAAACACAAAGCCGCGCTCAGGGCGCGGCTTGTTGGGGTGAGCGTGTCGGCTTGCGAGTCAGAACTGTTCCCAGTCGTCGGCATCGCTGGACACCGCAGCCAGGGCAAGTTTGCCTTGCTTGGCTTCGGCCACCGCAACAGGCGCCGCCTTCGCATCCGGGGCCGGTACCGTCGCCGGCTTGGCAGGCGCTGCGAGGCGCTTGCGTGCGGCACGTGCCGTCGCTGCCGCTGGTTTGCGCGCGACCGGTTTCGCTGCCGGATTGGGCGAAGCCGGCACCGTCGATACCGCCGGTGCTGCTGCCTTGGCAACGCTCAGCGCACTGGCAGGTGTGGGAGTCAGCACAGGCTCCGCATTCGCGCCCGCTGCCGGCAGGCGGAATGACGCCACGGCCTCGCGCAGAACACCAGCCTGTTCCTCCAGCGATTGCGCAGCCGCCGCCGCCTCTTCCACCAGCGCGGCGTTTTGCTGGGTCACCTCATCCATCTGTGTGACGGCCTGGTTCACTTGCTCGATACCGGCACTTTGTTCCTCAGAAGCCGAGCTGATCTCGCCCATGATGTCGGTCACGCGCTTCACGGCAACGACGACCTCGTCGATCACGTCGCCTGCTTCGGCAACCAGCGTCGTGCCGTTTTCAACACGTCCAACCGAATCGCTGATGAGTTCCTTGATTTCCTTGGCTGCCGTGGCCGAGCGCTGCGCAAGGCTGCGTACCTCACCGGCCACCACCGCAAAGCCGCGGCCTTGCTCGCCCGCGCGGGCGGCTTCCACTGCCGCATTCAACGCGAGGATGTTGGTCTGGAAGGCAATGCCCTCGATCACGCCGATGATGTCCGCAATCTTCTTGCTGCTGTCGTTGATGCCCGACATCGTCTCGATCACGCGGCCCACCACTTCACCGCCCTTCACGGCGATGTCCGATGCGTTGCCTGCAAGCTGGCTGGCCTGACGCGCGTTGTCGGCGTTCTGGCGCACGATGCTCGTCAGCTCTTCCATGCTCGACGCGGTTTCTTCCAGCGACGACGCCTGTTCTTCGGTGCGTTGCGACAGGTCCATGTTGCCGGCCGCAATCTGCTTGGTGGCGCTCGCGATGGATTCGCTGCCGCCGCGCATCGTCACGATGGTACGGATCAGGCCGTGCTGCATGTCGATGAGACCTTGCGTGAGCGCACCCATTTCGTCTTTGCTGGTGACGGTGATGCGTTCGGTCAGGTTGCCCTTCGAGATCGCGCTGAAATGGCCCAGCATCTTTGACAGCGGCACCGAGATCGCGCGGTGCAGGCCGAAGGCGCAGCCCAGTGCGGCCGCAATGCCCACCACGATGGCGCCAATGATCAGCAGCAGGAATGCATGCGATCGGGCTGCCGCGCTTTCGTAGGCGGCCTTGGCCTGCTCGATCTGGCTGCGGTCGAGCGCATCGGCTGCCGCAGACAGCGCGACCGACAGCGGCGGGATGACGTTCATCACCACCTTGTCGGCGGCTGCGGCATCGCGGGCCCGCAATGCGTTCATCAACGGCTCGATGCCGTCGCGGAAGAGCGCGTTGCGCTTGGCTTCCATGTCGGCGGCCAGGCGCGTTTCATCCGCGCTCATGGGCAAGGCCTTGTATTGTTTCCACGCGTCGTCAGACTTGGCCCGGTATCCGTTGGCCTTGTCCAGGATAGCCGGCACGTCGGCCGCATCGGGATGGAAGACCGCACGATCGAGCGTCGTTCGCACGATCGCCGCATTCAGCTGCGACTTGCCTACCAGCGAAGTCGAAGCAAGCTGATTGGTGTAGATCTCGTTGATGTTCGCGTCGGACGCGCGCATTCCAACCACGCCGATGGTGCCAGTGGCCGTCAGCAGCGCAGCCAGCAGCGCCAGCGCGGCGTTGAGTCGGAAACGGATGGAAAGTCGATTGAGCATGGGAGTCACAGCGGGTGATTGCTTCCGCTATATCGGCCGGCCCGCGGGGTTTCTGAAGCCCCGCGCGGGCACTCCCATGCGCGATGTGGCTAGTACGGCACTGCCATGTTGTTTTCGATACGGGCGCGATCCCCCGCGCGCAAGCCGTTCGGGTTGTTCTGCGTGAGCGTAACGCGCGAGTTGTCATTCAGCCGCATGGTCACGCGGTAGGTCTGGCCGACCACCGTGTTGCCCTCCACGGCGTTGCCCGCCATGGCACCGGCAACCGCGCCGCCGATGGTGGCCACGGTATTGCCGCGCCCGCCGCCCACCTGGTGGCCCAGCAAGCCGCCCACCACGCCGCCGAGCACCGCGCCGACGCCGCTGGCCTGACCGCGCACGGGCACGGCTTCGACGTATTCGACAACGCCGTAGCGGTTATCCGCCGGCGCCTGATAAGACGGGTCGCTGCTGCTCGGATACGGTGAATAGTTCGGCTGCGAATATGTCGGCGCGGGCTGTTGCGGATACGGCTGCGGTGCGTTGGGGTCATAGCTGCCATAGCCGTTGTTGTACGTGTTGTCGTACCCGCTGGTATAGCCGCTGCCATAAGTGGTCGGGCTGGTACTGTTAGCGTAGGCGTTGCTGCCCGCGGCATACCCTGCACCATAGCCGGCGCCATAGCCGGGGTACGCCGGCGCCGTCACGCAGCCTGTCAGCCCAGCTGTCACGGCGGTCAGTGCAACCGCCGCCACCCAACGCGCTGCGTGCCCTGCACGGTCTGACTTGTTCGTTGCTCGCATGATGAATCCCGTCTGGTGAACGAAGCGTCCGGGCCGGCCGAGCAGTCTGCTGTGCGGCCCGCGGCCATGCGCCTGTTGCCGCAAAGTCTATGCCGCACGTCGGCAAACCCGTGCAACCAAACCTGCTCATCGGTAACGGGGTGTAACCATATGGGGGCACGGCCTTCAGCGCGGCATTGGAGCGCGCGTTATCATCGCCAGGCGCCGTGCGGCGCACCTCTGTGCCGACCGGGACCTGCCCCGTTCGTGAGCTTGCACCCTCTCCTCCCCATGCAACCGACCCTGCTGCTCCTCATTGCGATGACGCCCGACAACGTGGCGCAGATCGCTGAACATTTCCACCTCATCCATGCGCCCACCCGCGCCGAGCGCGACGCCGCGATCGCTCGCCACGGGCAGGATGTCCGCATCGTGCTCACCAACGGCTCGACGGGCCTGACCGGCGCAGAAATCGCCGCGATGCCCAAGCTGGAACTGGCCTGCGCGCTCGGTGCCGGCTACGAGAACATCGACGTGGAGGCCGCCCGCGCACGTGGCGTGGCGGTGGCCAACGGCGCCGGCACCAACGACGCCTGCGTGGCCGACCACGCCTTTGGCTTGCTGCTGGCCACCGTGCGCGGCATTCCCAAGCTGGATCGATCCACACGCAATGGCGTCTGGCGTGACGACATTCCGCTGCAGCCCGGCGTATACGGCAAGCGCCTTGGCATCGTCGGCCTGGGCACCATCGGCATGCAGATCGCGCGCCGCGCAGCAGGCTTCGACATGCAGATCGGCTATCACAACCGCAAGCCGCGCGACGGCGTTTCGTACCGCTATTTCGATGTGCTGAAGGACATGGCCGAGTGGGCCGACTTCCTGATCGTTGCCACGCCGGGCGGCGCGCAGACGAAGCATCTGGTCAACCAGACGATCCTGGAAGCGCTGGGCCCGTGTGGCTACGTGGTCAACATTGCGCGCGGCAGCGTGGTGGATACGGCGGCGCTGGAAGCGTCCATCCGTTCAGGAAAGCTGGGCGGCGCCGGGCTGGATGTATATGAGAGCGAGCCCAAACCGCCGGCCGGGCTGCTGGATCTGGACCAGGTCGTGCTGACGCCGCACATTGCCGGCTGGTCGCCGGAATCGGTGCAGACTACGGTCGATCGCTTTCTGGAGAACGCCCGCGGGCACCTGGCGGGCACAGGCGTGGTGTCCCCGGTCGAATGAACTGACCTGGGGACACCTCGATCACACAATTACGACGCCGGACGCTTCATCTGGCACGACGTCGGCTGGGCCGCGAGGTGCGGTTCCAGCGTGACGTCGGTACGCCAGCCGTAGCCGGTGTTTTCCTGGTCGTACTTGATCTTCTTGCCGTCGGCCTTCACCCAGGTGGTCACGTACAGCGTCTGCTGCGCCTGGTGGTCGGTCTTGCGCATTTCGATCGGGCCGTTGAGCCCATCGACCGTCATGCCTTCCATCACCTTGGCCACCTTGGCCGGCTCTGCCGAACCGCTCGTCTTGATAGCCTTGGCGAGGAAGGCGATGCCGGTGTAGACATCGGCGTTGAAGAAGTCATCGTTGTACTTCTTCTTGAAGCCGTCGAGCACGGCGCTCGTCTTGGCGTTGCCGTCGTTCGGCGCGAAGTAGCTGATGACCTTCACGCGGTCTGCGCCTGAGGCGCCCATTGCCGTAGGCACACCGGTGGTGCCGGCGTAGTACGTGTAGAAATTGGTGTTGAGGCCCGCATCCTTCGATGCGCGGATCAGCAGTGCCAGATCGCTCCCCCAGTTACCGGTGATGACCGTATCCGCGCCCGAAGCACGAATCTTCGCGACATACGGCGAGAAGTCCTTCACCTGCGCGAGCGGGTGCAGATCCTCACCCACCACCTGGATGTCCGGGCGCTTGCGCTTGAGGTACTCCTTCGCCGCGCGCGCCACCTGGTGGCCGAACGAGTAGTTCTGGTTGAGCAGGTAGACCTTCTTGATGCTCTGGTCCTTGGCGAGATAGCTCGTCAGGGCCTCCATCTTCATGTCGGAGTTGGCGTCCAGGCGGAAGTGCCAGTAGTTGCACTTGCTGTTGGTCATGTCCGGATCGACCGCGGCGTAGTTCAGATAGATGATCTCCTTGCCCGGGTTGCGGTCGTTGTACTTGGCGATCGCGTCCTGCAGCGCCATGCCCACACTGGACCCGTCGCCCTGCGCGACGTAGCGGATGCCCTGGTCGGTGATCTGCTTGAGGATCGTCAGGCTTTCTTGCGGTGAAACCTTGTTGTCGAAACCGACGACTTCAAACTTGGTGCCGTTGCCGCTCCAGTTCTGCTGGTTGGCGAGGTCAGCCGCGTATTGCCAGCTGCGCAACTGGTTCTGGCCCAGCGCGCCCATCAGCCCGGACAGCGGATCGATCCACGCGATCTTGACGGTCTCGGCGTGGACGATGCTCGGGCAGAGTGCGCCCGCGAATGTGCCAACTGCTGCCGCCGCGCACAGCGCGAGTCGGAATGCCTTCATGCAAATGTCTCCTGATGTCTTATCGTTAGACGCCGTGCAGAAGGCATCGTCGAGCATGGTTCTTTTACTAAACCGCAAACCGAGGCTTGCAGTAGCTCGATCCTTCCATACACAAACGTATGTGCATGGTAGGAGTGCGTTTATTGCCGTGTCAACCCGCGCAAACCTGGGGGCCTCAGCCTGATTTAAGCGCTGGACAGCCGTGTCAGCGGGACTAGAATCCGCGTTCATGCCCAAGCCTTCCTTGCGGATCGACGAACACGACGCGGCTGTCGACGTTGATGCCGAATCCTCAGCCCCTGCCGCACCGCGTGCACAACTTACGCCCGACGACTGGGTTCGCGCCGCCACCGATCTGCTCGTCACCAAGAGCATCGATGCCGTGCGCGTGGATGTGCTCGCCAAGCAGCTGGACGTGACGCGCGGCAGCTTCTACTGGCACTTCAAGAACCGCGACGACCTGCTGCACCAGGTGCTGCAGGACTGGAGCGAGCGCACACGCGTGGGCCCCAAGCTGGAGCGACAGAACCCTTCGGTGCAAGGGCTCGTCCGCGATCTGCTCGCGCTGCCGTTTCGCGGTCGCAGCGCGCGACGCACGGCCATGATCGAATTCGCCATCCGTGCCTGGGCGCGGCGTGACCCGATGGCGCAGGAAGCCGTCGAAGCCGTCGACGAACACCGCATGGATTACTACATCCAGCATTTCCAGGCGATCGGCTTTACGCGCAAGGACGCCAAGACGCGCGCCTTCATGCTGTACGCCTACCAGCTATCGGAAGCCACGCTCTGGCACCAGGGCAGCAAGCCCGACAAAGACTCGCGCCGCCGCTTCTTTGAAGACACGCTGCTTGCCGGCGCGCCGCAAGAAGATTCGGCCACACCCTCGCAGGAATAGATCGTGCTGCATCGAGCGCATTCGTTTTAGAGTGCGCCGCGATGCCCGAATCGCCAGCCTTTCACACGTCAGACCTGCCCAGCCGGCTCGATCGCCTGCCCTGGAGCCGCTTTCACACGCGTGTGGTCATCTCGCTGGGCATTACGTGGCTGCTCGACGGCCTGGAGGTGACACTGGCCGGCGCGGTGGCGGGCGCCCTCAAGCAAAGCCCTGCGCTGCATCTTTCCAACGCGCAGGTCGGCATCGCCAGCAGCGCATACCTGGTCGGTGCAGTAATCGGTGCACTGCTGTTTGGCTGGATGACGGATCGACTGGGCCGCCGAAAGCTGTTCTTCATCACGTTGGGCGTCTACATCCTGGCCACGCTGGCGACAGCGTTTTCGTGGAGCTTCGCCAGCCTGGTCGTGTTTCGCGTGCTCACCGGCGCGGGGATCGGCGGCGAATATGCGGCCATCAATTCGACGATCCAGGAACTGACGCCGGCACGCGTGCGCGGCTGGACGGACCTTGCCATCAACGGCACGTTCTGGGTCGGTGCCGCGTTGGGTGCGGGCGCCTCGTTGTGGCTGCTGGACCCCGCGCACATGAGCGTCGATACCGGCTGGCGGCTGTGCTTCTTCATCGGCGCCGTGCTAGGGCTCATCATTCTGGTGATGCGTTTCTGGATTCCGGAAAGCCCGCGCTGGCTCATCACCCGCGGCCGGCACGAAGAAGCGCAAGCCATCGTGCAGGAGATCGAAAGCGAAATCACCGCACGCGGCCATCGCTTCGATACCGCGCCGCTGCCCAGCTTGCGCATGCGCAGCCGTGGCCATCCACGCTTGGTGGAAGTCGCACGCGTGCTGTTCGTGCAGCACCGGCAACGGGCGTTGGTGGGCCTGGCGCTGATGGCCGCGCAGGCGTTTTTCTACAACGCGATCTTCTTTACCTACGCGCTGGTGCTGACGGATTTCTATGGCGTGCCCGCAACGAAGGTCGGCACCTATCTGCTGCCGTTCGCGCTGGGCAATTTTCTCGGGCCGCTACTGCTTGGGCGGTTGTTCGATGTGGTCGGCCGGCGCACGATGATTGCCGCCACGTATGCGATCAGCGGTGTGCTGTTGTTGGTGAGCGGCGCGCTGTTCAAGGCAGGTGTGCTCGACGGCACCACGCAGACCCTCGCGTGGACCGTGGTGTTTTTCTTTGCATCGGCCGCCGCCAGCTCGGCGTATCTGACGGTGAGCGAGACCTTCCCGCTTGAGGTGCGCGCACTGGCCATCGCGTTGTTCTATGCCGTGGGCACGGGGCTGGGCGGCGTTGCAGGGCCTGCGCTGTTCGGCTGGCTGATCGATACACACTCGCGCGGTGCCGTGTTCGGCGGCTATGCGTTCGGCGCGGTGCTCATGCTGCTTGCGGCCGCGGTACAGGCGTGCTGGGGGACGGCCGCTGAGCGCAAACCGCTCGAACACGTGGCTGCGCCGCTGTCGGTGGACGATAGCCAGGCTTGATCTGCGCCAAACCTGCGCCACGCGCGTCGCCATCGGTCGCCTATATACTTTCGCGCAGCGCTTTCCCGTGCATTTCCCGCTTACTGGAGACCCCATGCCTGACGCGACTTACGACAACCAGAACATCTTCGCCAAGATCCTGCGCGGCGAGCTGCCCTGCATCAAGGTGTACGAAGACGACCACACCATCGCCTTCATGGACATCATGCCGCAGGCCGACGGCCACGTGCTGGTGCTGCCCAAGGAAGGCGCGGCAGAGCTGTTCGACCTGTCCGACGATGCCGCATCGGCTGCCATCCGCACCACGCGCAAATTGGCGCGCGCCGTGCGGGCTGCGTTCACCCCGCCGGGCATCGCCATCTTTCAGCTCAACGGCAGCGCCGCCGGGCAGACGGTGCCGCACGTGCACTTTCACGTGCTGCCGCGCTACAGCGACACCCCGCTGCAACCACACGCCCGTGTCCAGGCCGACAGCGACAAGCTCAAGGCCCAAGCTGAGAAGATCATCGCCGCACTGCAAGCGGAATAAACGCCACCGTCACGGCGCAGCAGACGGCACTGCCGCGTTTGCCTGCGCCGTAATGTCGCCCGCCCATTCTCCTGTCGATAAGCCAGCCAGTCCAGGTGCTGGTCGACTGCTTCGGCCCAGCGGCAGCCGATCGCAACATCACCATCGACGTGCAGTGCGATGCGCGGCTGCACCACAAGCCCACCCGCGCGCGCATCGACGTGGCGGTTCTACCGGGGCGGCCCCTCGCAGGCGCAATCCGGTGCGCAATCAAGCCAGTCGACCGGGTTGGGACTGGCCACCGTCAAACCATCATGGACCTGCACGGTGGTAGCGTGCAGGCCAGCAGCTCGCCGGGTGGGCGGACCGGGTTCCGGCTGGTCTTTCCGGCTTGACGCAAGACTTACGTACCGATCCGCTGTGCCGACGGCGTACGCGTAGCGTCCTGCCCGTCGTCGCGCAGAATCTGCCGATATGCAGCCACGACCATCGCGCCGATAAACCGCAGCAGGCGGCGCGGGGCGTTGATGTCTTCGGTCACGGCAAAGCGCGCCGGTGTGCCTTCGACGGGCTCACCCGACAACCAGAAGCGCACGCCCGCCGGCACATCGATCGATTGGCCCGGCTTGAGCCAGATGTCCTGGCGCTGATGCTCCTGCGTAACCCACAACAGCCCGGCTTGTGCGGCGATGGTTTGGGCCCGTGCCGACCGCCAGCTCACCGGCACGCCCGGCCGGTCCAGTTCAAAGATTCTGATTTCGCGCATGATTGAGACTCCTGTGCCGGGGTTCGTGGTGGATTTTTATGGGGACTGCGGATCGGCACGGTCCCATCTTGAGCGGCAGCGCAACCGGTTGACATGAACAGTTGTGAACAGTTTCGCTGAACTGTTCACCATCTTTCGTGAACAGTTCATCTGCATGACCGACAGAACTGCATTTGGATATGTCAAACCGTTCGTTTTCGGCCGGGCACCGCGTCGCTAGCATGGTCCATCGCCATTGCTCGGAGCCGCCATGCCAGACGATCACAACGCCGCCATCGACACCACGTTCGGCACCCTGCGCGTACGCCGCGTGGCCGGACATATCGGCGGGGAGGTGCTCGACCTCAAGCTCGACGCGGAGTTGGCGGAAGACACGTTCGCGAGCCTGTATGCCGCGCTGCTCAAGTACAAGGTGTTGTTCTTTCGCGACCAGCAGCATCTGGACGATGATCGACACCAGGCCTTCGGCAAACGCTTCGGCCGCATCGTCGCCCATCCGACCGTGCCGGCGCCCACCGGCACGCAGCTGTTTGAACTGGACGCGTCAAAGGGCGGCGGCCGTGCCGACTCGTGGCACACCGACGTGACGTTTCTCGATGCGTTTCCGAAGGTGTCGATCCTGCGCACGGTGACGATTCCCGCTTACGGCGGCGACACGGTCTGGGCCAACACGGCCCGCGCCTACGAACAATTGCCGGATACGCTCAAGCAGCTTGCCGAGCAACTCTGGGCCGTGCACACCAACGATTACGACTACGGTGCCGAGCGCACGCAGATCGACGGCGCACGCCTGCGGCATCACCGCGAGGTGTTTACCGCGTCGGTGTATGAAGCGTCGCACCCCGTGGTGCATGTGCATCCTGAGACCAGCGAACGCGCCCTGCTGCTCGGGCATTTCGTCAAGCGCTTCACCGGCCTGCCGGGAAGCGAATCGACGCGGTTGTTCGAACTGCTGCAGAACCGCGTAACGCGGCTGGACAACACCGTGCGCTGGCAATGGCGCCAGCACGACGTTGCCATCTGGGACAACCGCGCCACGCAGCATTACGCCATCAACGATTAGGGCAACCAGCCGCGCCTGGTACGCCGCGTGACCGTGCATGGCGACACGGCCATCTCGGTGGATGGCAGCCGCAGCACGCAACTGCGCCGCCCCGAAGCCACCAACGACGCGCACATCGACACGCTGGTGGCAGCCTCACACTAAGATCAGGCCCCGGCCGCCTGCTGCACCAACCGGTGGTAGAAGCGGATCAGCTCCACCAGGTTGGCTTCGGTGATCCGCTCGTTGGTGCCGTGAAAGCGCGGCAGGTCTTCCGGCTTGGCGCGCACCGGCGAGAACCGATACACATGGTCGGCAATCTCGATCATGTGGCGCGAATCCGTCGCGCCGATCATCAGCCCCGGCGCCACGACCGTGCCCGGGAACAGCTCTCGCACCGTCTTGTTGATCAACTGATACGACGCCGATTGCGTGGGCGACACCGGCGAGGCTTCGCTCGAGCCGGGCAGCCGTGTCAACTCGAACTTGCCTTTGGGCGCCGCCGCCTTGGCGGCGTCTTCCACGTGCGCGGTGACGGAGGCGATGGTGTCGCCGGGCAGCAGGCGGAAGTTGACTGTGGCCTCGGCGCGGCCGGGCAGCACGTTGTCCTTGTTGCCGGCCTGCACGATGGTCAACGCAGTCGTGGTGCGCAGCATGGCGTTGGAGCTGCCCGATGCCTCCAATTGCTTCTGGAGCAGCGGCCCGAACAGCCACAGGTTGGACAGTGCCACGCGGCTGAAACCCTGCATCTCGGGCGCCAGCGTCGCAAACATCTCCTGCGCAACGCCCCTAATGCCCGCGGGCAATTGATCGTCATCCAGCCGCTTGAGCGTGGCGCTCATCATGGCGATGGCGCTCTGCCCTTGCGGAGGCGGCATCGACGAATGTCCCGGCGTAGCGCCCACCTTGAGCTGCACGGAGAGGAAGCCCTTCTCTGCCACGCCGATCAGCGCCGCAGGTTTGGCGAGCCCAGGCAGCACGCCCTCGGTAATCAGCAGACCTTCGTCGATCACGAAGTCGAGCCGTTCGCCGCGCGATTTCAGCAACGCGGCGATCTGCTTGGCACCGCGCTCGCCGCCCACTTCCTCGTCGGCGCCAAAGGCCAGGTGGATGGTGCGGCGCGGCTTGAAGCCGCTGGCAGCCAGCAACTCGATGGCTTCCATCTGCGAGATCAGGTTGCCCTTGTCGTCCCACGCACCGCGCCCCCAGACCATGCCGTCTTTGACGACGCCGTCAAAGGGCGGCTGCGCCCAGTCGCCTTCGGTGCCGGGGGCGATCGGCACGACATCCTGGTGGGCCATCAGCATGATGGGCTTCAGCGACGGGTCAGCGCCCTTCCAGGTGTAGAGCAACGCAAAGTCGCCCACCTGCTCACGCTGCAGCACGGCGTGCGCCTTGGGGTAACGCGCCTCGAGCATGGCGTGCAGCTGGCGGAACTGGTCGGCGCTCAGTTGCGCATCGGCGGCGCTCGACACGGTGCGTGCGCGCACGGCTTCGGCCAGGTGGGCCGCAGCGGCGGGGCCATCCACCGCGACCGGCGTAACGGCCGGCACATCCAGCTGGCGCGAGTCGTGCCGCCACGTATTGACGCCCACAACCGCTGCAAGGACCACCAGGATGACGGCGATTGCCAACAGCAAACGCCCCACCACCCGCCCCGCCGTCGCTCGGCGACGTTTGAAAGATGCATGCATCGAAGAGTCCCCTCCTTGTGATTGAACTGCCACGGTCGACCGCAAGTATCGCTCTAACTCAGACCGAGTAACCATCTACGCAAATATTCGTGGGAATGGGACCGGTTGCCATGCTGGAATCACTGCATGTTCCTTTTGCTGTAACCGTACCCATGAAACTGACTCAACGACTCGCCCTCGCACTCAGCGCCCTGACCATGGCCGCTGCCGCCCATGCGGCCCCACTGCGTATCGGCGTCACGCCTGGTGCGCTGGCCGATTCCGTGGAGGTGGTCGCCGCCGAAGCCCGAAAACAGGGGCTGGACGTCAAGGTAGTGGAGTTGACCGACTGGACCACTCCGAACGTGGCACTCGCCTCGGGTGATCTGGATCTCAATTACTTTCAGCACCAGGCCTTTCTCGACAACGCGATCAAGGAACGCGGTTATGCCTTCAAGAGCGTCGGCATCGGCGTGCTGGGCAACATCGGCCTGTATTCCAGCAAGATCAAACGCCTGAGCGATTTGAAGGACGGCGCCCGCGTGGCCGTGGCCAATGACCCCGTCAACCAGGGCCGTGGCCTGTTGCTGCTGCAGAAGGCAGGGCTGATCAAACTGCGCGATGGCGTGGGTGCACGCGGCACGCTCAACGACGTGGTCGCCAATCCGAAGAAACTGAAGTTTGTCGAAATCGAAGGGCCGCAGCTTGTACGCGCGCTTGATGACGTGGACCTTGCACAGGGCTACCCCGCGCACTTCGTCAACGCGGGCAAACCGGACGTTGCAAGCGCCGGCTTGCTGTACTCGGGCATCGACGACGAGTACTTCGCCATTCGCTTCGTTGCACGCTACGACAACGCCAACGACCCGCGCATCGCCCGCTTCATCAAGCTGTATCAGGACTCGCCCGCCGTGCGCCAGCAAGTGCGCACGTCCTATGCCAACGACGACAAGCTCTTCACTCTGCCCTGGGTGAAACGGTGACTCGGTAAAACGCCAAGGCCATGACCACACTCGTCTCAAACCCCGCACACATCTGGACCGACGCGATCGCGCCGCATGCCAGGCACGCCGATGCCGCGGTCTCCACCCCCACGGCCGGCACCATCACGTTTCGCAACGTCGGCAAGACGTACCGCGCGGCGGCGGGCGATGTGCATGCACTGCAAGGCATCGACCTCGACATCCCGGCTGGGGGCATCTTCGGCATCATCGGGCGCAGCGGTGCCGGCAAATCCAGCCTGCTGCGCACCATCAACGGACTCGAACAACCCACCAGCGGGCAGGTGCTGGTGGACGGCGTCGATGTCGGCACGCTCGGCAGGGCCGCAATGGTGGGGCTGCGTCGGCGCATCGGCATGATCTTCCAGCACTTCAATTTGCTTTCCGCCAAGACGGTCTGGGAAAACGTCGCGCTGCCGCTGAAGGTGGCAGGCGTGCCGCCGGCCGAGATCGCGGAGCGCGTGGATGCGCTGTTGGCGCTGGTCGGGCTGGAGGGCAAGCAGCACGTGTATCCCGGGCGCCTGTCCGGCGGGCAAAAGCAGCGCGTCGGGATTGCGCGCGCACTCGTGCATCGCCCCGAAATTCTGTTGTGCGATGAGGCCACCTCCGCGCTCGACCCCGAAACGACCGACGCCATCCTCGCCCTCCTGCGCGACATCAACCGCCGCCTGGGGCTAACCATCGTGCTCATCACGCATGAGATGGGCGTGATTCGCGATATCTGCGACAACGTGCTCGTGCTCGAAGCCGGCCGCATTGCCGAGCAAGGCCCCGTATGGCGCGTCTTTGGCGACCCGCAGCACGACGCCACACGGGCGTTGCTCGAACCGCTACGCGGCGGCTTGCCCGAAGACGTGGCCCTACGTTTGCAGCCCACACCGCCCGCGCGCGCGCCGTTCGAGCAGCTGATCGAACTCAGCTACACCGGCACCGCCGCCGTGCCGGAACTCGCGCAGATTGCCCAGGCGCTGCACCAACCCACCCGCCTGCTACGCGCGGACCTTGACCGCATCCAGGGCCGCACGCAAGGGCGCCTGCTGGTCGCAGCAGCGGGCAGCACGCTGTCGGCCCAAGCGCTCGCCGCGCTGCAGTTGTCGCAACACACCCGGAGCCTCGGCTATGTCGCCGCTCACGATTGACCGCATCTGGCAGGGCTTGCTCGACACGCTCACGATGGTGTCGGCCTCCGCGCTGATCGCCGTGCTGGCCGGTATTCCGCTGGCGCTCATCCTGGTGCTGACCGCGCCGGGCAATGCGCTGGAGTCGCCGCGCGTACACCGCGTGCTGGGTGCACTCATCAACGGCTTTCGGGCCACGCCATTCATCATCCTGCTGGTGGCGCTGCTGCCGTTCACGCGGCTGGTGGTGGGCGCAACGATTGGCGTATGGGCGGCGGTCGTACCGCTGTCGATCAGCGCCACACCGTTCTTCGCGCGCATTGCCGAGATCAGCCTGCGCGAGGTCGACCGCGGCCTGATGGAAGCCGCCCAGGCCATGGGTTGCGAGCGTCTCCACATCGTCTGGCACGTGCTGCTGCCCGAAGCGCTGCCCGGCATCATCGGCGGCTTTACGCTGACGGTGGTGTCGTTGATTGGCGCATCGGCCATGGCGGGTGCCGTTGGCGCAGGCGGGCTGGGCGACATCGCCATCCGTTACGGCTATCAACGCTTCGACACCACCGTCATGGCGGTGGTGATCGTGGTGCTGATCGGGCTGGTGAGCCTGGTGCAATGGGTGGGGGATGTCTCGGTGCGGCGGCTTAAGGCGCGTTGAGGGGTCGTTGATTTTTTTTGCTGGTGGTCCATTCTTGGTTTCATCCCCTGGCGGGGCTGACTTACTTTCTTTGGCAAGACAAAGAAAGTAAGTCGCCCCCGGCAGGGGGAGAAACAGAGATGCACCACCACTCCCCGCCCCGCCCCGCCCCGCCAACGGCCAAAGGCCAAAAGCCAAAAGCCAAAACAAAAAAACGCCCCGCCAGCCCGTGGTGCATCGGACCGACAGGGCGTTCTTCTTCAACAGCCCAAAACCCCTCACCGCCGGGCCAGCGCCCCCACCACGCGCACGAGTTCATCCACCTCCTCGCACGTGTTGTAGAACGCCAGCGATGGCCGCACCGTCGCCTCCACCCCAAAGCGCCGCAGGATGGGCTGCGCGCAGTGATGGCCCGAGCGCACGGCAATGCCTTCACGGTTGAGCGCCGCGCCCACTTCTTCCGTGCGGTACCCGGCCAGCGTGAACGACAGCACGCTTGCCTTGTTGGCCGCCGTGCCGATCAGCCGCAAACCAGGAATGCGTGACAACCCATGCGAGGCATACACCAGCAGGTCATGCTCGTAGCGCGCGATGTGTTCCAGGCCGATACGCTCGACGTAATCGAGTGCAGCGCCCAGCGCCACCGCATCGGCAATGTTGCCGGTGCCGGCCTCGAAGCGCGCAGGCGCGGGCTGGTACAGCGTCTTCTCGAACGTGACGTCGGCAATCATGTTGCCGCCGCCCTGCCACGGCGGCAGCGTGTCGAGCAGATCCTGCTTGCCGTAGACCACGCCAATGCCCGTCGGACCGAAGACCTTGTGGCCGGAGAACACGTAAAAGTCCGCGTCCAGCGCCTGCACGTTCACACGCAAGTGCGAGACCGCCTGCGCGCCGTCCACCAGCACGCGCGCGCCGGCCGCATGCGCCAGTGCGATGATCTCCTGCACGGGCGTCACCGTCCCCAACGCATTCGACACCTGCGTGACCGACACCAGCTTCGTCCGGGGGTTGAGCTGCTTGCGGTACTCATCCAGCAGAACCTGCCCGCTGTCGTCCACCGGAATCACGCGGATGCGCGCACCCACCTGCGCGGCGAGCTGCTGCCACGGCACGATGTTGGCGTGATGCTCCAGGTGCGAGACGATGATCTCGTCCCCCGCGCCGATGTGCTGACGGCCGAACGTCTGCGCGACGAGGTTGATCGCCTCGGTGGCGCCGCGCACGAAGATGATCTCGCTCGCCGACCGCGCCCCGAGAAAGCGCGCCGCCTTGTTGCGGGCACCCTCGTACGCATCCGTCGCACGTGCGGCCAGTTCATGCGCCGCGCGGTGGATGTTGGAGTTCTCGTGCGCGTAGAAATACGCCAGCCGATCGATTACCGCTTGAGGCTTGTGCGTGGTGGCTGCGTTGTCCAGCCAGATCAGCGGTCGGCCATTGACGCGCTCGGCCAGGATCGGAAAATCCCGCCGCACGGCATGCACGTCGAAGGCGCCAGCGCGATGCGGCTGGTGGCTCTGCTGGTCCCTCGTATTGCGCGGTGCCTCCAGCGTGGGGGCAGCCGAGCCTGAGGCTGGGGTGAGAAAGTAAAACTGCCCCGCCTGCGTCGCACCGCCCGGCTGTTGCAATGCTTCCGGCCCCGCAGGGGGCGTACCCGCCGCGCCGTCGATCAACCGTGCCAACGCATCGGTGCCGGGAAGATTGAACGGCTGCGCCGAAACGCGATCCTCTGGCACGCCCGCCTCCGATGCCGCCACCCCCGCATGCGGCGCAGCGGACTGATAGCCGCTCGCCTCACCCAGGAAGTAGTACGGCGAACTCGGTGCCGAGACGGAATGCGCCGGTACAGGTTGGCCATGACCGGATGCAGCCTGCGGCAACGCCGCCGCATACTGCGTCGGCACGCCCAGCACAGGCACCTGCGGAGCAATCGGTGCGGCATCCGCAACGGGCAACGCACTGAGTTGCGGCGACGTACCCGCCGGCGTCAGATCGATGGCGAGCTCTGGCTCCCTGCCGGGTAGCGCCGTGAAGAACGCGTTGGCCAGTTGCGCCAGCGCGGCCACGTCCGGCAAGCCTGCCGGCACATCGCCCCCCGGCGGCGCCAGGCCGCTCACACCAGGCGCATTACTTGTAAGTGTCGGGGTAGTCATGGTACTTGCCGATCTCCACGTCTTCGAGCACCGCCAGCGCGTCTTCGGTCAGCACGGCCAGCGAGCAATACAGCGAAATCAGATACGACGCGATGGCGTTCCGGTTGATGCCCATGAAGCGCACCGACAGGCCCGGGCTCTGCTCGCCCGCCACACCCGGCTGATACAGGCCCACCACGCCCTGGCGCTTGTCGCCCACGCGCAGCAGCAGAATCTTCGTGCGGCCGTTTTCGTCGATGGGCACCTTGTCCGACGGAATCAGCGGCAGGCCGCGCCATGTCAGGAACTGCGAGCCGAACAGGCTCACGGTGGGCGGTGGCACGCCACGGCGCGTGCATTCGCGGCCAAACGCGGCAATCGCCAGCGGATGCGCAAGGAAGAACGCCGGCTCTTTCCAGACCTTGGTGATCAGCTCGTCAAGATCGTCAGGCGTGGGCGCGCCGGTGAGCGTGGAGATGCGCTGCGTTTCATCCACGTTGGCCAGCAGGCCGTAGTCGGGGTTGTTGATCAGCTCGCTTTCCTGACGCTCCTTGATGGTCTCGATGGTCAGGCGCAACTGCTGCTGGATCTGGTCGTGCGGGCTGCTGTACAGATCGGAGACACGCGTATGCACGTCCAGCACCGTCGTCACCGCGTTGAGGAAGTACTCGCGCGGATGTTCGTCGTAGTCGACAAAGGTCTGCGGCAGCTCTGCCTCGTCGCGCTGCGAGCAGGCAACACGCACATCGCGCGGATTCTTCACGCGGTTCAGGCGGAAGATGCCGGCCTCCACCGGCTGCCACTGCAGCAGGTGCACCAGCCAGCGCGGGCTGATGGTGGAAAGCTGCGGAACGGTCTTGGTCGCGTTCGCCAATTGGCGTGCGGCACTGTCGCCTAGCGCGGTGCGCACGTCCTGGGTATCTGCTTCTGCCATGCAATGACTCCCAACTTCATTTGAAAAAATGCCCCCGTTTCTCTGGCGGGTGCGGTGGATAAAACCGGTGGGACAGGCACGTCAGGCGGATCAGCGGGCGGGGTGCGCCTCGCTGCCGCTGTGCGTGTGCGGCCGAGGGTCCTGAATTCCGTCCTGAATGCCGCTCTGCACGTTTGCCTGGGTGACGCTGCTGCCGGGCGGCACGCTGCGCGTGAGCCACACGTTGCCGCCAATGGAGGAACCGCGCCCGATGGTGATCCGCCCGAGGATGGTCGCGCCGGCGTAGATGACGACGTCGTCTTCCACCACCGGGTGGCGTGGGGCGCCCTTCTCGAGGTGGCCATCGGCATCGGCAGAAAAGCGCTTGGCGCCGAGCGTCACCGCCTGGTAGATCCGAACGCGCTCGCCAATCACGGCGGTCTCACCAATCACCACGCCCGTACCGTGGTCGATGAAGAAGCCGCTGCCGATCTGCGCGCCGGGGTGAATGTCGATACCGGTGTCGGCATGCGCGGTCTCGGCGACCATGCGCGCGAGCAGCGGCAAGCCGGCGCGGTACAGGTGATGGGCAATGCGGTGATGGATGACGGCAAGGATGCCGGGGTAGCACAGCAGCACCTCGTCGACGCTGCGCGCTGCGGGATCACCGTGGTAGGCGGCCAGCACGTCGGTATCGAGCAGGCGACGCAGCGCGGGGAGTGCCGCCGCGAAGTCGCGCACGAGTTGCACAGCCTCGGCATCGGGATCGCGATCCACGGCGCGCGCCTGGCGCACCGTGTGACGCAGTTCCAGCCGCACCTGCGCTACCAGCGCATTGAGTGCCGAATCGAGCGTATGGCCGACGTAGAAGTCTTCGCTTTCTTCACGCAGGTCCGTGGGGCCGAGCCGCATGGGGAACAGTGCCCCGCGCAGCGCCTCCAGGATCTGCCGCACCGCCTCGCGCGAGGGCAACTCGCGGCCCGTGACTTCGGTACGGCCGTTGCGGGCGCGCCAATCAGCGCGGGCCGCACGCAACTCGCCGACAATGCGGTCCAATTGCCAGCCTGGGTCGTGTGCGGGCGCAGGCCTCCCCGCGATGACGCGATCGCTCATCGTCGCTCCCCTGTTCTGTTGGTTTGATTGTCAGCGCTGCGGCGGCGCTCAGTCCTGCTGCCAGGGCAGGCCCCAGCGGCGCCAGCCGCCGGCTTCGCCGCGTTGCTGCTGTTCGTCCAGGTCGCCCTCGAAGCCTTCCAGCACGTTGAACACGTTCTGGAATCCGGCAGCGGCGGCGGCTTCCGCTGCGGCAGCAGAGCGTTTGCCACTGCGGCACAGCAGCAGCACCACGGCGCTCTTGGGCGCGGCTTTCTCCAGCTCGCGCAGGAAGCGTGGGTTCTTGATCATGGCGGGCCCGGTCTGCCACGCCGCGTGCGGGGTATCCGGTACACGACCCACGAACTTCCGTTCTTCCGCGGTACGCACGTCCACGAGTACGGCGTCGCCACGGCTGACCAGCGCCCAGGCTTCGGCCGGTGTCAGCCCGCCCGCGTAGCGCAACCCCTGCTCGCTGGCGTGGCTGCGTGCGCGCTCCAGCAGCGTTGACGACGGTGTAGACAGCACGCTATCGAGCACGGCCTGCACAGCCGGATCGCGTGGCGCAGTTTGAACGGTGGTGACAGACATCGAACCTCCGACTGAATAATCGCGACGAGCGCGCAATGAGTGACGGACAAGCCCACTCTAGCCGTGGGTGATATTTGCCAAAACGAATAAAACCGCCCTTCGATGGTTGCCCAACGCATAAGCAAGGCGCGGCGCCCCGCCGGGGCGATGGGCTTTCCGTTCCACCGGCCCCGACTACAATGCGAACACTACCGAACAGTTTGCGATGGCTGTTCGGCAGCTTCTACCCATCCGACACGCCCCCGCGCCATGAAACTCCTCATCGATGCCAGCACCCGCGTCCCGATTGCCGACCAGATCGTGGCGGGCGTACAGGCGTGGATTCGCGACAACGACGTGCGCCCCGGCGCCAAGCTGCCGTCGATCCGGCAACTGGCGGCGGACTACGGCATCAGCCGCTTCCCCGTGATCGAGGCGTATGACCGGCTGGTTTCGCTGGGCCTGCTGGACTCGCGCCACGGCTCGGGCTTCTACGTGGCTGAGAGCAACCTGACGGGGCGCGACGGGCGCGGCTGGTCAGACCCGCGCCGGGCGGAGGCCGAGTCCAAACACATCTTCGAGCAGTTCAGCTACCCCGACGGCATGCTCAAGCTCGGCGGCGGCTTCGTGCCGGCAGACTGGCGCGATGTCGACGGCCTGACGCAGGCGATCCGTCAGGTATCGCGCACCGACACGCACGCGGTGATCGATTACGCCTCGCCACTGGGCAACGCGGCGCTACGGCATCAGGTCATGATGCGTGCGCGGCAGCTCGGCATCCAGGCCGACCCGCCCAATGTGCTCATCACCGCCGGCACGAGCCAGGCCATCGACCTGGTGATGCGGCACCTGCTCAAACCCGGCGACACGGTCTTCGTGGAAGACCCTGGCTACTACACCGTGTTTGGGCTGCTGCGGCTGCACGGCGTGAAGCTGGTCGGTATTCCGCGCCGCAGCGACGGGCCCGACGTGGAAGTGACGGAAGCGATGCTGCGCGAGCACCGTCCCAAGCTGTTCTTCATCAACAGCGTGCTGCAGAACCCCACGGGCTCGGTGGTGTCACCGCCCGTGGCGTTCCGCCTGCTTGAACTGGCGCGGCGCCACGGTTTCACGTTTCTCGAAGACGACATCTTTGCCGACCTGCAGGCCGATCCGACCACACGGCTTGCCACACTGGATCAGCTCGATCATGTGATCTACGTGGGCGGGTTTTCCAAGACGGTGTCGGCATCGCTGCCAGTGGGTTACCTGATTGCCAAGCGCGAGCTGGTACATGACCTGACCAACGTGAAGATGCTGACCAGCGTGGGCGGTTCGCGCTTTGCCGAGGCCGTGGTCAGCACGCTGCTGGAGCGCGGCGCCTATCGCAAATATGTGGAGCGGCTGCGCCAGCGCGCGGGTGACTCCGTCATCGCGTCGCTGGATGTGTTGGCCGATGCAGGCTGGGAGGTGTTTCACCATCCGTCTGGCGGCAACTTCCTGTGGGCGCGCGTGCCGCATGTGGAGGATTCGCGCGATCTGGCAGCCACCGCAGAAAAGCACGGCGTGACGTTGGCGCCCGGGCATTACTTCCGACCGAACCTGGAGGTATCGCCGTGGGTGCGCATCAACAGCGCCTATGCGACCGAGCCCCGTGCGGTGGCCTTCCTGCAGGAGGCGGGACGGCGGCCCGGCCGCAAGCGCGCCTGACGCCAGCGCGCCGGGCACGGGCGTTGCGATGCTGTTGAGGTTCATGCCGCATGCAGCGGCGCAGGAGCCCGATCATGCACAACGCCGAGCACAATCAAGCGCAACCTCAGCCCGAAGAGCCGGTGACTCACCGTCCGGAGAGCGCCAAGCTCACGCAACCGCCGCCCGACGCCCCACGCAACGACCCGCTGGCGCAAGCGTCTCGCCGCATCCTCTCCGTCGACGCCGCCGGGGCTGAAGCGACTGACAACACCGTCGATACCGACGGCAAGGGGCTCGAGGCCGCAAAGAGTGCGTCTCAGTGGCAAGACAACGTCATCTACTCGAACGCGTCGCTCGACAACAGCCGCCCCGAGCCGGACCCGGAAGCGCCCATCGCCGGGATCGACAGCCGGCCCAACCAGGGGCGCCCGACCATCGCGGCGGAGCCCGGCCAGCGGGTGGTCATGCGAGGCGTGGTCGATGAAACGGCTCGCAATGGCACGCGCGCCGCGCAGCGGTTTTCGCTGGAAGACGATGAGCAGTGAGGAGCCGTAGCATCGCGCGTTGACACGTGCTCTTCCCTCTGCGCCCCGTCGCCGCGGCCCTCAGGCGTTTGAATCGCCACCGCTGGGAACGACGATTTCGGTTGCAGCATCGCGGGGGCGCTTGGCTGTCTAAATGAAAAAAGGCGGCCGGCCCAGGGCCGCCGAAGGAGACACCGCCGCGCTCAGTGCGCCACGGCGTTGAAATTGGGCGGCCGTCGATCGACGAACGCCCGGAAGGCTTCATGCGCCTCGGGCGATTGCAGCCGCCGCGCAAAGCAGGCGCTCTCCGCATCCATCTGCTGCTTGAGCAGTTCGGCATCGCGCATCAGCCGCTTGGTTTCGGTCAGGGCGCCCAGCGGCTGGCGTGCCAACCGCGCCGCAATGGCCTGCGCCTCCGTGCCGAGCTGATACAACGGCACTACTCGATTTGCCAAGCCCCACGCAAGAGCCGACTCGGCGCTCACCGCATCGCCCAGCGCGAACATCTCGAACGCGCGCACGTGGCCCAGCCGGGCGGGCATCAGCAGGCTCGATGCGGCTTCCGGCACCAGCGCCAGATTGACGAACGGCGTGGAGAGCTGCGCGTTGTCCGCCAACAGCACGAAGTCGCAATGCAGCAGCATGGTCGTGCCGATGCCAACCGCGCGACCCTGCACCGCCGCCACCAGCGGACGCGTGGCACGTGCCAGCGCATGCAGGAAGCGGATGACATTGCGCTCGCCATTGCCCTTGCCGCCGGCCATCGCAATCGACGCGAATTCTCCGATGTCGTTGCCGGCGGAGAACATGTCGCCTTCAGCCCGCAGCAGCACCACGCGCACAGTACTGTCACGCTCGGCGGCGCTCAGCGCATCGGCCAGCGCGCCATACATCGCATCGGTGATGGCGTTCTTCTTGTCGGCGCGGGCCAGGGTGAGCGTCAGCACGCCATCGGCGTTGTGGCTTTGGATATGTTCACTCATTGCTCGTCTCCGTTGGGGAACTTGGTTTGCAGGCTGGCGAGCCAGCGTGCGACAACGTCGATCTCGGCGTCGGTAAAGCCTTCGGTCAGCCGCGCGTTCAACTCGGCCAGGCCGTTGCGTGTTGCTGCCAAGGCTTCGCGGCCGGCGGGCGTGATCCAGAGTTGCCAGGCGCGGCCATCCTTGGCGTCAGCGCGGCGCTCGATGAGGCCGGCGTCGGAGGTTCTATCGACCAGGCCGCTCATGGCGGAGGGGCCGAGGTCCAGCGCGGCGCCGGCTTCGCGCATCAACGCGCCGTCGTTCTTCTCCAGGAAGAACAGCAGGCCGGATTGCGCGGCGGTCACGCCCTCGCCGGTACGCGATTGAATCCAGCGCTGCAAGCGGCGCTGCCCAACGCTGATGAGATACACAAGGCGGCGGTCGGGTGCTGTCATGCAGCCTCCGCTTCGTTGCGCGTGGCGGCGGCACGTTCGCGCAGCCAATCCACCAGACCTGGCCACAGCGTGGTGGCGAACTGCGCGCGGAAGAAGCCCATGTGCCCCACTGCGCCGCCGGCCTGCGCAGGCGTGATTTGCCGACGCTCGACCCACGTGTTCGTGAAGTGCATCGTCAACGCGTTGATGGCGGCTGGCGTGGCCCACGGGTCGTCGTCAAAGCCGTAGACGAGCACGGGATGCGTGACGCGGTTGAAGCGCTCGATGGCGCCGAGCGTCGGATCATCGAAAAAGTAGCGCTGCATGCCGGCCCATGCGCCCCATTCGATGGCGACGCCGCCCGGCAGATCTTCGCCCAGGCCCATCCGCTTGCCGGGCACGTAGCCGATCAACCGCGCCATCAATGGGCCAACGCCGCGCAGGATCAGGTCCACGCGCCAGCGTTCGCCGCGTTGGCGGATGAAGCGCGCGTTGCCCGTGTGGCAGGCCACTTGCACCACGCCCGCGACGTCCCAGTCCGCACTGCACAAGCCGATGGCGTGACCGCCCACAGAATGCCCGACCGCCAGGTGTGGCAGTTCCGGGTAGCGCGCCCTTGCCCAGCGCATCACGCCTTCGGCGTCGAGCAGCGCCCAGTCGCGCATGCGTGCAGCAAAGCGGCGCAGGCTCTTCGGCCGGGATGCGCCGATGCCGCGGTAGTCATATGTGATGGTGTGGAAGCCGCGCTCGGCCAGGAATTTGGCAAAGGCTTGATAGATGCGTTGCGGCACGCCCGTGGCCGGGTGCATGACGACCACGCCGTGCGGCACGCCGGCAGCGGTCCAGAGCATGGCGCCCAGCGGGTAGCCGTCCGTGGCGGGAATGGTGTGCGGTGTGCTGTCCATGACGTCGATTTATTTCGCATGCGAAGTGTTTTACTTTGTATGCGAAGTAAATCGGTGTGTCAACGACAGAAAGATAAAGTACTTGCTTAACTATCCAGAGCCGCTATAGTTAATCACATGCTTAACCATGACACCTCTCTCGATCTCGCCTTCCAGGCCCTGGCCGACGGCAACCGGCGCGCGATGCTGGTGCAGCTCGTGCGCGGGCCGGCGTCTGTGAGCGAACTTGCCCAACCCCTCGATATCTCGCTGCCCGCGGTGATGCAGCACCTGGCGGTGCTGGAGAACTCCGGTCTCGTGCGATCGGAAAAGGTGGGCCGCGTGCGGACTTGCCGTATCGAACCGGAGGCGCTGAGCCTCGCCGAGCAGTGGATCAACCAACGACGCCTGGAGTGGGAACAGCACTTCGACCGCTTGGGCGCCTATCTGGAAACACTCAAAACCCAAGGAGACGTACATGACGACGACCATTGACCGCCCGGCCGGCACGACCCTGCGCCCTCTCGTGATCTCACGCACCTTCCCGGTTTCGCGCGACTGGGTCTTCAAGGCCTGGAGCACCGCCGACCACATCAAGCGCTGGTTCTGCCCGACGCACTACACGGTGCCGGATGCAACGGTGGAGTTTCGCGTGGGCGGCAAGTTTGACGTCTGCATGCGCTCGCCCGAGGGCCAAGACCACTGGTCGCGCGGTCACTTTCTGGAGATCGTGCCGAACGCGCGCCTGGTCATCGACATGAACGTCGTTGACGGCGACAACCGCCCGCTGATGAATGCCCACACCGTCGTGACCTTTGCCGAAGAAACCGGCGGCGGCACGCGCATGGAAGTCACGCAAACCCACAAGCCGCTCGCCCCGATTGCCGACATGATGATCAAGGGCGCGTCCGAAGGCTGGAAGCAGACGCTCGACAAGCTGGAGCGCGAAGCCGCAAGCGTGCCGGTGGCGGAGGGCATTCAGCGCTCGGTCGTGCATGCCACCTTCACGGTGGAACGCACGTACGACGCACCCCGTTCGCGCGTGTTCAAGGCGCTGACCGACCCGGCCGCCAAGGCGAAGTGGTTTGCCGGCGGCAATGGCTACACCTTGCTCGTGCGCGAAATGAACGCCACGCCCGGCGGCCGCGAAGTCGTCAAGGGCCGGTGGGACAGCGGTGTCGTGTCCAGCTTTGAAGCGCTGTATCACGACGTCATTCCGAACGAGCGCGTCGTCTATTCGTATGTGATGCACCTGGACGACCGCAAGATCTCCGCATCGCTCGCCACGCTGGAATTGCGTGAGCCGAAGGACGGTTCGGGCGGCACGCATCTCGTGATGACCGAGCAAGGCGCCTTCCTGGATGGCTACGACGACTCCGGATCGCGTGAGCGCGGCACGCAGTTCCTGCTTGACATGCTCGGCAATTCGCTCAAGGACTGAGCATCTGCACGACGTCGCGCGCAATGGTCGCCAACGTGACCGCCGCGCCGACGATCAACACTGCCGCCCACAACACGCCGCCCAGGTGCGCCAGAAGCGCCTGGCGCGGCGTCATTGCGCGTACTGCGCGAGACCGTTGCCGAACGACCAGTTCTCGGGCAGCACCTCCACGAGGTTGATGAATACGTCTTCGGGCCGTATGCCGGGCTCCTCGCCCAGCAGCTCGACGATGCGGCGATAGAGGGCCTGCTTCTGCTCGCGGTTGCGCGTGTTGTTGGCGGTGATCTGGATGATCACAACGTCGTCGCTACGCGCGATGCCAAAGTAGCTCGGGCTGACGCTGAAGGTGCTCGCGTCGTGCTCGGTGAGCGTCATGAAGCGGTCGTCTTCCGGCACGTTGAAGGTCTCGCGCATGGCGCGATAGACACCGTCGAAAATGGCCTGGTGATAAGCGGCAGGCTTGCCGCGCCGCAGCGACACTTGAACGAGAGGCATGGTCAACTCCGAGGTTTGCAGTGACCAAAGCATGCCCCACGTTGATCATTCAAAAAAGGCATCCTAAGATATTTCAATCATTCGATTTCAAAATGATTGAGCCATGAAGATGCTGGATATGGAGGCCGTCCAGGCCTTCGTGTTGACCGCCGATCTGAAGAGCTTCACGCGCGCGGCGGAGGCCATGGACTCCACGCAATCCGCGGTGAGCCTGAAGATCAAGCGGCTGGAAGATGCGCTGGGCCGCCGGCTTCTGGAACGCACGCCGCGCCTCGTGCGGCTGTCTCAGGATGGCGCCGCCTTTCTGGTAGCGGCGCGCGAACTGGTGGCCGCGCACGAAGGCGCGCTCGGCGCGTTTGGCGTGGAACGGCGGCGGCTGTCGGTCGGGATCAGCCATCACATCGTCGGCGCTGAACTGCCACGGCTGCTCCGCCAGATGGGCTTGGCCGAACCTGCATTGACGCTGGAGATCCGCATCGCCAGTTCGTGGGAGATCCTCGACATTTTCGAGAGCGGCGCGTTGGATGCGGCCATCGTACTGCGCCACGACAACCGCCGCACCGATGGCGAAGTCCTCATGGAAGAACCGTTCGGCTGGATGGCTGCGCCCGACTTCGAACACCGCGCCGGCGAGCCCATTCGCCTGGCAAATCAAGCGGACACATGCCGCATACGGCAGATGGCAGTCGCCACGCTGGAAGACGCGGGCATTCCCTGGCAGGAGGTGTTTGTGGGCGGCGGTGTGGCCACCATCGGGGCGGCCGCGGCAGCGGGCCTCGCCGTGGCGGCCCTCAGCCGCCGCGTGGCGCCGCCCGGCACAGTGGACATGGGCGCTGCGCTCGGCCTTCCTCCGCTTCCACCACGCAGCGTGGTGCTGCATTCCCGTTTGACCGATTCTGTGGCGAAGAAGGCGCTGCGCACGTTCGCGTCCACCTTGCGGGCCACGGCGGGGCGTTAGACGATAGCCATAGGCGCAGATTTGCGCAATCGCTGCACCGCGCGGCGCCTGCGGGGCGACTATGCTTTGCCCCATGAAACCGCGCACTCAACACGATTACCACCGCCGCATCGCCCGCGTGATCCAGGCGATCCTGGCCGACCCCGCCGCGCCACATACGGTGCAGAGTCTGGCCGCGGTGGCCCACCTGTCGCCGTTTCACTTCCATCGCATCTACCGGGCGCTGACCGGCGAAGGCGTGTTCGAGACCGTCCAGCGCATGCGGCTGGCGCAGGCCGCGCGGCGTTTGAGCGGCGCAGAAGATTCCGTCACCGATGTCGCGCTCAACGTGGGCTATGGCAGCCCGCAGGCATTCGCGCGCGCCTTCCGCGAGTTCACGGGCGTAAGCCCGCGCGCGTTCCAGACCCGGCAGCAGGCGCTGAATGTGCGCACCGCCGATACGGAAGACCTGCCGCCCATCGAGCTGATCGAGCAGCCGCCTTTGCACGCGCTCTGCCTGCGCCACGACGGCCCCGTCGCAACCATCCGCCAGACGTTCATCACGTTGCGGCAACTGCTCGGCATCGACATGGAATCGGCGGATGCACCCGATCGCATTGGCATCTGCCACGGCGACCCCGAAACGCCCGGCTCCTTTGAGTATTTCGCGGGCGTCATCCTCGATGCGCCGCGCGCCGTCACCGGGCCCTTGCTCCCGATGCGCATCGAAGGCGGTCTCTACGCTTGCCACCGGCTGATCGGTCCTTACGCGCTGATCGCGCCGACCATGCAGGCGCTCTACGGCGGATGCCTCCCAAGCTACGGCTTTGAACCGGACGACCGGCCGGCACTTGAGATGTATCGCAGCCCAGGGCGGCACCACCCGCCGCGTGCCTGCGTGACCGATCTGATGATCCCCATCCGCAAGGAGTAGAGATGCTGCACCGTTGGCTTGCCGCCGCGCTGGCGGCCGTCGTCATGGGCGCTGCCCATGGCGGTCCGGCAGACGCACCCGCTGCGCCGTTTCACGTGGGCGAAACCACCCGCACGTTCCACCCGCAGGCTGAACGCCATTGGCGCGGGGCACGCACGCAGGCGCTCATCACCAACATCTGGTATCCGGTGGACATTTCCGTGCCGGAGGTTTCGCACAACGTCGATGCGCCGGGCCGGTCGCCCTTCCGCATGCAGCCATCTGCCGGCGAAGCACCCGTCGCGTCAACGCAGGCGCAACATCCGCTGCTGCTGCTTTCGCACGGCACGGGCGGCACGGCGGGCAGCCTCGATTGGATGGCCGCTGCGCTGGCCGCGAACGGCTACATCATCGCTGGCGTGAATCATCCGGGCAACACGGCGCTGGAACCGCTCACGCGCGAAGGCTTCATGCTGTGGTGGGAGCGCGCCACTGACGTGAGCGAAGTGCTGGATGGCGTGCTCGCCGATCCCGTGTTGGGCGCGCATGTCGATCGCACGCGCATCGGCGCCGTGGGCTTTTCGTTGGGTGGCTATACGGTGCTCGAACTTGCCGGCGCACGCACGGATGTCCCGGCGTTCATGGCGTTCTGCGGCTCGCCGCAGGCCGACGCGATCTGCCATCCACCCGAGATGGCCCGCGCGCAGATCAACCCGACCGTCGACACGACAAGATCACCGCAGACGGAAGCGTCCCTCGCCCGCTCCGGTGCGTCTTACCACGACGCACGCATCAAAGCCGTTTTTGCGATGGCGCCGGCACTGGGCATGGCGATGGACGCCACGTCGCTTGGCAACATCAGCATCCCGGTCTCGCTGATGGCCGGAGACGCGGATGTCACCGTGCCCGTCGACACCAACGTGCGCCGCGTCGCCAAGATGCTGCCCAAGGCCGATCTGCTGCTGGTGCCGGGCGCGTCGCACTACACGTTCATGGATACGTGCCTGCCGGGGGCCGCACCCCATGTGCCGCTGCTGTGCAAGGACAACGCCGGCGTCGACCGTGATGCGGTGCATGCCGAGGCCGTGCGCCGGGCGCTGAATTTCTTCGGGGCGGCGCTGCCCGGTCAGACCTGAGCGTCGCCCGCGATTCGATGCAAGTCGATTACTGCTTCTGCACCGCCACGCTGCCGATCGAATAGCCCGCGCCAAACGAGCAGATCATGCCCAGGTCGCCCGACTTCAGGTCGGCACGGTGGCGGTGGAACGCGATGATCGACCCCGCCGATGCGGTGTTGGCGAACTCATCCAGAATCACCGGCGCTTCGTCGGCCGATGCATCGTGCCCAAGCAGGCGCTTGCCGATCAGCTGGTTCATTGCCAGGTTGGCCTGGTGCAGCCAGAAGCGGCGCACGTCAGCCGGGACATGGCCGAGTTGCTGCAGATGGCCGGCAATGTGCTCGGCGGCCATCGGGCAGACTTCCTTGAAGACCTTGCGACCCTCTTGGCGGAAGAGCTGATCGCGGTCGTCCGGGTTGCGGTCTTCGCTGCGCGAGAGGTAGCCGGCGTTGTTGCGGATGTTGTTGGAAAAGCTCGTCGCGCACTTGGTGCCGAGCACGCGCCAGGCGTCGGCGGAGCGTGTGTCTTCCGCGCGCTCGACCAGCACGGCCGTGCACACGTCGCCGAAGATGAAGTGGCAGTCGCGGTCTTTCCAATCGAGGTGACCGGAGGTGATCTCGGGGCTCACGACCAGCGCCGCCCGCGCCCTGCCGCTGCGCACCGCATTGGTGGCCTGCTCCAGCCCGAAGGTGGCCGACGAGCACGCGACGTTCATGTCGAACGCGTAGCCGCCCGCGCCAATGCCGTTCTGGATCTCCACGCCCAGTGCCGGATACGGCCGCTGGAAGTTGGACGTTGCGCACAGCAGCATGTCGACCTCGGCGGCATCGCGGCCGGCAGCGGCCAAGGCATCGCGCGCGGCCGCCACGCCAATCTCAGCCTGCAGCGACAGCGCATCGTCGGGGCGCGGCGTCAGACGCGGGCGCATGCGCGTTGGGTCCAGCACACCGGCCTTGTCGATCACATAACGCTGGCGAATGCCTGAAGCCTTCTCGATAAACTCCGCCGACGATTCCGCCAGCGCCGTCAGCTCGCCCGCGGCAATCGCTTCGGCGTGCTGCGCGTTGTAGCGCTGAGTGTAGGCGTTGTAGGAGGCGACCAGCTCCTCGTTGGTGATGACCTCGGGCGCGACCCACAGGCCCGTGCCGCTGATAACGACGTCGTGCATACCCGGAATTTATGAATTTTTCGTGGCGGCGACGATAGCACATCGGCCCGGCAATGCGGGGGCCGGCATGTGGTCGTTTACGTCTAGTTGGACCTTGCGCAGCGGGGCGCACATGCGCCGACACCATCCCGACTCCGCGCGCCCGGCCCCGGCCCTCGCCCAGCCAGCAAAACAAAACGGGTGACAGCACCGCGCCGTCACCCGCTCTTTGTTCCGCAGCGTGGGCGCTGAGGCTACTTGTTCGCCGCAACCTCCATGATCATGCGCGACAGCAGATAAAGGCGCGGCACGACGCTCTCCACTTCCGCGTATTCCTCCGGCGTGTGGATGCCGCCGCCAACAATCCCGAAGTCATCCAGCGTGGGCGTACCGACACCCGCCGACAGGCTGGAATCGGCCGCGCCGCCGCTGCCCTCCAGCGTGAGCTTGCGGCCGATCTCGGCGTAGATGGCTTGCGCCTTGGCGGCCAGTTGGTCGGACGCCGCATTGCGCGGCATCGGCGGGAAGCTGCGCACCAGCGAGGTCTTCACTTCCGTCTCGGCGATCAGCTTGTTGGCCGACACACGCGTCAGGTCGCGCTCCACGCGATCGAATTCCTCCGGCACGGCCACGCGCACGTCGGCGTACGCCGTTGCATGGTCGGGGATGACGTTGGTCGCGTCGCCCGCCTTGAGCACCGTCACGTTGAAAGTCGTCTGCTTGGCACTGTCGCCCAGCTTGCCGACTTGCAGCACCTGGTGCGCCAGTTCGTTGGCGGCGTTGCGACCGGATTCGGGCGCCACACCGGCATGCGCGGCCTTGCCTTTGATGTCGATCTCCGCCGTGCCGCTGCCCTTGCGCCACACGACCAGCCCGTCGGCGGGCCGGCCCGGTTCCAGGTTGAGCGTCACGTCATGTTGCTTGGCCTCGCGCTCGATCAACGCGCGCGTACCCTTGGAGCCGGTTTCCTCGTTCGTGTTGAGCAGCAGCGTGACCTGCCCGTATTGCTTGAAGTCGAGTTGCTGCAGGATCTTCATCGCATACAAACCCGCCACTACGCCGCCCTTGTCGTCCATCACGCCGGGGCCGTAGGCGCGCTTGTCCTTGATGTAAAACGGCTTGGCGCGTGCGGTGCCGTCCTTGAAGACGGTGTCCATATGCGCCATCAGCAGAATGCGCGTCTTGCCGGAGCCCTTCCAGGTCGCCAGGATGTTGTTGCCCACTGCCGGCGCGGCGGACACCGTCTCCACCTGGGCGCCAGCCTTGCGCAGTTCGTCGGTGACGATGGTGCCAATCTGGCTGAGCCCCGCTTCGTTGCCCGTGCCCGAATCGATGTTCACCAGGCGCTCGAGCAATTGCAGTGCGTCGCCGCGGTAGCCCTCGGCGGCGGACAGCACCTTGGGATTGGCATCGGCGGCACAAGACAGACCTGAGGCACACAGCAACAGCGCAGCAACGGCAAGGCGGGACGGTTTCCTACAGGACCTTTTTCTAGCGAGTGGCGAAACGGCCATTACACACAAGATCGGGTTGCGCGGGCAGCCATGTTGCGTCCGGCGCACGGTCGTCATGCGCGGCTTGCTCTTGGGCCGCGACTGATGCAGCGGAATAACTATTCATCGCATGCATTACCGGTCATTCAAACAATAAATTTCACAAATAATGGACGCGCCGCTACTCTGGTTCTCCCGTGAATTTTTCGCAAGCACACGATGGCGGAGCTTTATCTCGTACGGCACGGACAGGCCTCGTTTGGCGCTGCAGATTACGACCGGCTCTCCGAGCGCGGCGAGCAGCAGAGCGTCTGGCTTGGTGAATATTTTGCGCGGCAGGACATTGTTTTTGATCGCGTCATCTGCGGCACCTTGCGCCGCCACGAGCAGACCGTCGACGGCATCCTGCGCGGCATGGGCATTTCAGGCACGGCATATGAACAGCATGCCGGGCTGAACGAATACGACTTCCAGGGCCTCTTTGCCGCGCTGGGCGAGGATTTTCCGGAGCTGACGCAGTTGGCCTCGGGCTCGATGCGCGATCACTACCGGGCGCTCAAGAAGGTGCTGCATCTATGGTCGGACGGCAAGATCCGCGGGCCCCTGCCTGAAACGTGGGCCGCCTTCCAGCAACGCGTGGCCGACGCCCGCGCGGCCATCCAGGCAGGCGGCGGGCAGCGTGTGCTGGCGATCAGTTCCGGCGGCCCCATTGCGGTGACCGCGCAGCAGGTGCTGGCCGCACCGCCCACCACCGCCATTGCGCTGAACCTGCAGATCCGCAACAGCAGCGTCTCGCAGTATTTCTTCAACGCCGAATCGTTCCAGTTGGCCACTTTCAACGGCGTCCCGCATCTGGACGATCCGGCGCGACGCGCGTTCCAGACGTACGGCTGATCGCCCAGGCCGGACGCCCATAACAGATCACCATTGGAGGAGCACACCATGAGCACGAACCTGTTCGACCTGACCGGAAAGATCGCCCTGGTTACCGGCGCCAGCCGCGGCATTGGCGAAGAGATTGCCAAGCTGCTGGCAGAACAAGGCGCGCACGTGATCGTGTCGAGCCGCAAGCTGGCCGACTGCGAAGTCGTGGCAGAACGCATCCGCGAAGCCGGCGGCAAGGCGGAAGCCCTCGCCTGCCACGTCGGGCGCATGGAAGACATTGCCGCGGCGTTCGACACCATCCGCCGCACGCACGGCCGGCTCGACATTCTCATCAACAACGCGGCGGCCAACCCGCACTTCGGCCACATCCTCGACACGGATCTGGCGGCGTACGAGAAGACTGTTGAGGTGAACATCCGCGGCTACTTCTTCATGTCGGTTGAAGCCGGCAAGATGATGAAGGCGCAGGGCGGCGGCGCGATCGTCAATACCGCGTCGGTCAACGCGCTGCACCCGGGCGACAAGCAAGGCATCTACTCCATCACCAAGGCCGCCGTGGCCCACATGACGCGCGCCTTTGCCAAGGAATGCGGGCCGTTCGGCATTCGCGTGAATGCCCTGCTGCCGGGTCTGACGAAGACCAAGTTCGCGGGCGCGCTCTTTGAAGACAAGGCCACGTACGACCGCTGGATCAGCGAGATCCCACTGCGCCGCCACGCCGAGCCGCGCGAGATGGCCGGCACGGTGCTCTACCTCGTGTCTGATGCAGCGAGCTACACCAATGGCGAGTGCATCGTCGTCGACGGCGGCATGACGGTCTGACAACGGGGCGCCCCTGCTGGTGCACCTCCGCTGGTCTCCATGCCCGGCACACCGATATTGCGCCGGGCCTCGGGGTGACGGCTCCCAGAGCGCACGGCTTACTCGTGCATCAGCGCCTGAGTGAAGCGTGAAGAAAGGGAGCAGCAGAGGTCAGACGTGAGCTTCACTGGGGGGGCTTTCATAAAACGAGCACGGCGCGAAAGTCATTGACGTTCGTGAAGGTCGGGCCCGTCACGACGGATGCGCCCAAGGCGCCAAAGAAGCCGTGCCCGTCATTGTTGTCGAGCGCTTCGCGCGGCTGGATGCCGAGCGCCCTCGCCTCGCGGAGCGAATCGGGGGTGAGCACGGCACCAGCGATCTCTTGCTGACCGTCCACGCCATCGGTGTCGCCAGCCATTGCGTAGATGCCGGGTTCGCCCGCGAGTGAAATACCAAGGGCCAATAGGAACTCGACATTGCGCCCACCGCGGCCATTACCACGGACAGTGACGGTTGTTTCACCGCCAGACAGCAAAACGCACGGTGCAGAAAATGGCTGGCCGTGCAGCCGGACTTGCCGCGCAATGCCTGCCATGACCGCCCCGACGTCGCGCGCCTCGCCTTCAATCGCGTTGCCGAGAATGTGCGTGGGGATTCCGGCCGCGCGCGCCACCGCGGCAGCGGCTTCCAGCGCCATCTGGGGCGTGGCGACCATGCGCACGGTGTTGCCCGCCAGGCGCGAGTCGTCTGGAAAGAGGGATTCGCCGCGCCCACTTTCGAGCGCCTCGAGCACCGGTTTCGGCACGTCGATCCGGTAACGCTGCAGGATCGCCAGCGCATCCGCACACGTCGTGGGATCGCCGACCGTCGGGCCGGAGGCGATGTCGCAGGGATCGTCGCCCGGCACATCGGAGATCAGCAGTGTGACGACCTTGGCCGGATGGCATGCTGCCGCCAGGCGTCCACCTTTGATGCCTGACAGGTGCCGGCGCACGCAATTCATCTCGCTGATGCTTGCGCCAGATTTGAGCAGCGCGCGGCTCACGGCCTGCTTGTCCTGCAGCGTAACGCCATCGATCGGCAACGGCAGCAGCGCCGACCCACCACCCGAGATCAGACACAGCACGGTGTCGCTCGCGCTCAGGTTGCCGACCAGCGACAGCATCCGCTTTGCGGCATCCATCCCGGCAGCGTCGGGCACTGGGTGTGCGGCCTCGGCAATCTCGATGCGCTCGCACGGCACGGCGTAACCGTAACGAGTCACCACCAGGCCGCTGAGTGGGCCTTTCCAAGTTGTCTCAACGGCGCGCGCCATGGCTGCAGACGCCTTGCCGGCGCCGATGACGATCAAGCGACCGGCTGGCGCCTCGGGCAGATGCGCCACAAGGTTGCTCGCCGGCAGCGCTGCATCGATCGCGGCGCCAAACATCTTTCGCAACAGCAAACTTGGGTCCATCGTCAACTCCCAAGCTAGGCGTTTGCCGCCGAAGATAGATTGCGGCTTTGTGCCGGCGCGCGATGCCTGACCAGCGTCCACAGCAGCGCCATGCCTATCAGATCACCGCAGCCTAGCGCCACGAAGAACGGCGTGTAGCCGATGCTGCTGACCAGCCCCCCGATCAGCAATGTGAAGCTCAGGTTGCCGATTCCGGCCACAAAACTCGCCATGCCGGTAACAGTCGCCACTTCGTGCTTGGGGAACAGGTCTGCCGACAGAGAGATCACCGAGATCGAAAGGGTCTGGTGTGCGAATCCGCCCAGGCACAGCAAGAAGATGGCCACCGCTGGGTCCTTGACGAAACCCACGCCAGCCATGCCGATCATGAGCAGCGCACCGAGAGAGAATGCAACGCGCTTGCCGTCGACGATGGCGACGCCGAAGCGCTTGTTCAGATACGCGGAGATGGTTCCGCCCATCATGCAGCCGAAATCCGCGGCAACAAATGGCAGCCACGCAGTGAGCGCAATGGTTTTGAGATCGAACCCGCGTGCCTGATACAGGTACAGCGGCATCCAGTAGACCAGCGTGCCCCACACTGGATCGGCGAAGAAGCGCGGCAACGCAATGCCCCAAAAATTACGCTGAGACAGGATATGGCGGATGGTCGGCCTGCCGCCATCCTTTGCCTGCGCCACCCTGTCGTTCGCTCCAATCGTCTGGTCCTCCACCTGCCCCGCCGCGATGTAGTCCGCCTCCTCCTTCGTCAGCGCTGGGTGCGCATCTGGATGACGATAGAAGATCAGCCACAACCCCGCCCAGCCGAGGCTCAGTGCGCCAGCAATGATGAAGGCGGTCTCCCAGTCGTACTTGAGGATCGACCATGCGATCAGCGGCGGCGCCATGATGGCCCCGACCGAAGCGCCCAGGTTGAACGTGCCGGCCGCAAAGCCTCGCTCCCGAGCGGGGAACCAGTAGGCCGTGGCGCGCATACCGGCCGGGATGAAAGCGCCTTCCACGAGCCCCAGCATGCCACGCAGCACGAACAGCCCGATCCAGCCGCTTACGAACCCATGCGCGATACAGATGAGCGACCATGCGACACCGCACAGTAAGAAACCGAAGCGCAGGCCGATGCGATCCATCAGATACCCGGTCAGCGGCGCGCCAATCGGATACATGACCAGGAAGGCACCGGTGATCCATCCGTAGTGCTGCGTGGTGATATGCAGGCTCTGCATGACCGTGGGTGCAGCCACGCCCAGCGAGCTGCGCGCCAGATAGTTCATGACCGTACCGAGCGTCAGCAGGCCGATCATCCACCAGCGCAGTCCCTTGATTTTCATTGTCATCGCGCTCTCCCTAGGCGGGGAACAAAGCGCGCGCAACCGGCGAGGCATTCAGCCCAACCGATACCGCGCGAAATTGCGGATCAAGATGCGAGGCGATGCGGTATAGGTCCGCTGCCTCGTTGCGTTGCCATAGGCCGGAGTAGCCTTTCACGTTGGCAGCAGCGCGACGCGCATCGAACTTGACGCTGCTGTGCACGAATTCCTCGTGCTGCCTCTCACCCCGCGCATAGGGGGCAAGCCAGTTCAGCGCGCTCGCCAGCCGGCCGCGAATCTCCGGGGCGCCGTACCAATCCTGCCCATGCGCAACCGCCATCGTTGCTGCCATCAACAGCGGCTCGAGGTTGTAGACCACGTAATGCATAGCATCACGCTGGGCGAAATCGTACGTGCTGCCGTCATCGCCCACGTTCTGCCGCACGTGATCGATGAAGGCCGCCCGCGCAGCGTCGATCCACCGCCTCTCGCCGCTCAGATAGGCCCCGGCGGTCGCCAGCTTGATGCGATGGCTCTGCCAGTTGTTGAGCAGTGTGCTGTCGTCGCCCACGCGCCGCGCGGGCGTCAGGTAAGCCTCGGCCAGTTGCGCACCAAAGGAAGGGACGCGTTCTGCCAGCTCGGCTGACAAATGCTCACGCATCAGATCGAGCCCGAACAGGAATTGCACGAGCTCAGCCTCGTCGACCGGGTTGGAGGATGAGCGGTATACCGGCAGCCATCCTGCGATGTACGCCACCGCCTTGTCGGCATAAGCGGGGGTGTTGGATACGCGAAACGCCAACGCCTGCACCAGTGTCTGCTGCCAATCCTGCTGGGCCAGCACGCTTGCATCGCGGTCGCCTTCATGCGGCAGGAGGCCCTGCGTGTGAACGATGTCGCGCACATGCAGCGGGCGCGCCAAGCTTGTGTGCGCCTGTGAAATGAGTTGTGCCGCCACCGCAGGTGGTACGGAAGCCGCCAGTGCTTCCGCACGCTGTAACGAGGTCAGTGCGTACGTCATCGCATTCTTACTGTTGGGGCGGGATACCAGATCGGCCGCCCAGCCGTTGCCATAGCCTCTGGCCGCGACTGCCAACGGCGCTGCGAACATGCCGTGCAAAAGCAGCCGCCGGCCCGGGGAATACCTGGGCGAGATGTCTTCGCAGCTCACAGCACCCCCGCATATTCGGGCTCGGCCAAGCCGCGTACCCCCGGGCGAAGCGCGAAAACATGGCCGTCATGCTCTGTCGCACCGACGGCGGGGCGGATTGACGTGATGAACAGCGTATCGAGATCGCGCCCGCCGAATGCGCACATGGCCGGCTTGACAGCCGGCAGGTCGATCCTGCGATCCAGCTCGCCCTGCGGCGTGAAGCGGAGTACCGCCCCGGCATCGTTCGCACAGATCCAATAACAGCCATCGGCATCGACCGCGGCGCCATCGGGGCGCCCCACGTAGTCGTGCAGATCGGCAAAGACCCGGCGGCGGCTGGGCGTCCCCGTCTCGGTGTCGTAGTCGAACGCCCAGATCAGCCGGCGCTGCGGGTGCGAATCGGACAGATACATCGTCGTGCCTTCGGGCGACCACGCCAGCCCGTTCTGCACGATGAGTTGATCGACCACGGGCGCCGACAGCCGACCCTGTGCATCCAGGCAGAACAATGCGCCGGCCGGATTGGCGGCGGCCATGTCCTGCACCATCGTGCCGGACCAGAAGCGGCCCTGGCGGTCACAGCGGCCGTCGTTGAACCGCATGCCTGGAACGGGAAAGGCCGGTGCGGCCAGTTTGCGTACGCTGGCTGGCAACACGCCATCGGCAGGCGTGGGCTCCCCCAACGTGACGGCGAACACGCCCGTTTCCATCCCAGCCACCAGCGTGCCGTTGCGGCTGAACGCCATGCACGCCACCTTCTCGGGCAATGTCCACTCGGTGCGCACGCCCAAGGAGACGTGCTGTCGCACGATGCGCTGCGCGGGAATATCGACCCAGTACAGCGCGTCTTCCTGCGCACGCCAGACCGGGCTCTCGCCGACCGTGGCCGGTGCATACCCGACGTCAATGCGTTCGATAGAGGCTTGCGAAACCACGGGCATCACTTCGGCTCCATCGGCCCGGCAAGCACGAAGGGGCCGCCCTGGTAGCGTTGCGTGGGGTCATCGAAATGGGTGCTGGGGGCAACCGCTGGAAACAGGTGTTCGAACTGCGCCGAACTGTCCTGCGGGCGGAAGCCCAGAAAACTCGCCTTGGTGTTGTCGGCCCATTTGATGCGGTTGTCCGACACACCATAGACGATGGCGTGGCCGACGCGGTTGGTAAACAGCGAGCACCGCACGAGTTCAATGAAATCGCGATAGCTCAGATACGTGACCAGCATGCGCGGATTCCTCGGCGCCTCGAACGACGAGCCGATGCGCAGGCATACCGTCTCCAGGCCGAAGCGATCGAAGTAGTAGCGCGACAGCGCCTCGCCAAAGCACTTGGTCACGCCGTACAGACAGTCCGGGCGCAGCGGTGCATCGACATCCAGCACCGAGGTGACCGGATGAAAGCCCATCGCGTGGTTCGAGCTGGCGTAGACAACGCGCTTCACGCCTTGTTTTTGCGCAGCGGCGTACACGTTGTACAACCCGAGAATATTGGCCTGCATCAGATCATCGAACGGGGCCTCGACCGAAATGCCGCCCAGGTGCACGACCGCGTCCACACCTTCGAGAAGGGCGTGCACGGCTTGCCGGTCTGCCAGGTCGACCACTGCGCCTTCTTCGTGGCCGGCCAGCTCGCCCAGCGGAGCAATGTCACTCACGCGAACCACCTCAGCCCATGCCGCCAGCGCGCCGCGCAGTTGCCGGCCAAGGTTGCCGGCAGCGCCGGTCAGAAGTAGCCGCTTGAATGGCTTGTGTTGTGCAGCTGTGCCGCTTTCTGTTTCGTTGGTTCCCATGCTCAATGGTGTGGTTAGCGTTGATGTAAACGAGCCTGTTTGAGTGCGGCTTCCGCTCCGCTGCGCATCAGGCTGATGTCGGTGGCGACAGCAACGTAGTCGAAGCCGTCGGCGATGTAACGGGCGTTCAGCTCCGGATCAGCCATCAGGATGCCGATCGGCTTGCCGCAACGGTGGGCGCGCTCGCAGGCGTCATGGATGGTAGCCTGCACCGCCGCATGTCGGACGTCGCCCAGGTGTCCCATCGTGGCGGCGAGGTCGGCGGGCCCAACGAAGATGCCATCGATGCCTTCCACCGCAGCGATGGCCTCGAGGTTCTCCAGGGCCTTGGGCGTCTCCAGTTGCACGAGCAGGCAGACCTCCTCATTGGCGCATTGGCCATAGTCGGCATCGCGGCCATAACGGTTAGCGCGCGTGGCAAGCGACACGCCACGGATACCCGCCGGTGGATAGCGGACTGCCGCTGCGGCGCGCCTCGCATCGCCCGCGGTATCCACCATGGGTACCAGGACCGTCTGCGCGCCAATGTCGAGCAGGCGCTTGAGGACGACCGCGTCGTTCGTGCTGGGCCGGACCACCGCCGACATCGGCGTCTGGGCCACGGTGCGCAACTGGTCCTGCACCATCGGCACCTCGTTGGGTGCGTGCTCGGTGTCGAGGAGGATCCAGTCGTAGTCGGACTGCGTCAGGACTTCGACGACATTGCTGGAGGCCAGCATGCTCCAGATGCCGAGTTGCTGCTTGCGGGCGAGCAACTGTGCCTTGAACCGGTTGCGCTGCATGGAAAAGCCCTACCGAGAGTTAGAACGAATGCCGGATGCCCAGGCCTACACCGATCGGGGACCCACCCGGTGTACGGTTTGCCACCGCGGTGACAACCGGGTTCACGTCATAGTCATAGGTGGCAAACGAGCCGTTGTGAATGCGGCTGACGTAGGCCTGCAACATGGTGCGCTGCGACAGCCAGTAGTGATACGCAAACACCATCTGCTGCGCGCCCGTGTGTTCGCGCTGCGCATCCGAGCACTGCCCGAACTGCGCTGCGCCCGAGCATTTGAGCGGACGTGCCACCGAATAGCTGAAGATGAAATCCTGCGCGCCCACCTTCTGCATGACCGATATGCTGAAGGCATCACGGTACGTCTCGCCGCTGCCAGTGGCTGCGCCCGTGCCGAAGATGCCCTTGGAGCCAAGCCGGTCCCAGCCTACCGAGAAGTTGGTCGAGCCCGCCGACAGCCACGTCGCCTCGTAGCGCACAGCCACGCGGTGTTCGTAGTCGTTCGAGTAGCCTGCCCCAGCCACGCCCATGCCCGCGCTGCCCGCCCCCGAGAGGCCCGCCCCCGCGCCCAGCAATGCCTGGCCACGCCGCGTTTCATAGGCATAAGCGGCGTAAATCGGGCCACGAGCGAACTGCGTCCCGGCGCCCCACGCGTACATGCCGTTGATTGGCTTGCCGGCAGTGCCGCTCACGCTGCTGTTGGTCGGGCCCACGCTGCCCTCGCCCGGCGAATACACCACCTGCGCGCTCAATCCGCCCAGCACGTCGGGCGTGGTGTACTGGATGGTGTTGGCCAGCCGCGCATTCAGGTTGGTCTGTACGCCATTGAGCGTGGTCATGATGCCAATGTTGTTGGCAATTGATGTGCTGCCCGGAATGAAGTTGAGCTTGCCGCCCAGGCCGCGCATCGGGGTCGTCATCAACCCCATCTGCACTGTACCGAGCGTGTCGCTGCGCAGGCCGACAAACTGATCACGCCCGCTGGGGCCCGAACCCGTGTCCGCGTTGAAGCCGTACTCGATCTGGAAAATCGCGGAAAGGCCATTGCCCAGCTCCTCCTTGCCGCGCAAGCCCCACAGCGAGCTGTTGCTGGAGTCCTTGACTGCCATCGGCACATTGCCGCCCACCTTGTTGGATCCCGTAGTGCGCACGGCCTCGACTGTGTTGTCGATCACTCCATACAGCGTTACCGAACTTTGTGCGTGCACATTCACGGACGCACACATCGCCGCCACCGCGCCGGCCGCGCAAGAGAGCTTCGTGTTCAAACCCATTTCCTTCCTCCTTGTGGATCTCTGTCTTCTTTGTGATTGCTTTGTGGTTTTCACCCGTGGCAGATCCACTGCGGGAAACCGGTCTCTCAGTTCAAGCGCAGCTCCGTTGTGCGATCGAACAGATGCAGGTTGGCCGACTGCATGCTCAGGCTGGCGTGCGCGCCGTGCTGCAGACCATAGGCCTGGCGGTCGCGGCCGGTAGCTGCGAGTGCGCCGACCGGCGTATCGCAGACAAGCAACGTCTCGGCACCGTAGAACTCTCCGCTCTTCACTCGCGCATTGACACGGATGTCGTGCGCTCCTTCGTCCCCGCCGATGCTGATGTGCTCCGGCCGGATGCCGCACACCACCTCCTGGCCATCTTGCACGGCGCCACGGTCACGCAGTGCGATCTCAACGCCGTCCGCGCAGCGGATGGCAGCCCGGTCGCCACGGACCTGGGCCACGCCCTCGAAGAAGTTGATGGATGGCGAGCCGATGAACTGCGCGACGAACCGGTTCACCGGGCGGTCATACAACTCGACTGGTGTGCCGACCTGCTCGACACCGCCATCGCGCAATACGACGATCCGGTCGGCCAGCGTCATGGCCTCGACCTGGTCGTGCGTCACGTACACACACGTGGTGCGCATGCGCTCGTACATCTCGCGGATCTCCGCACGCACGTGGTGGCGCAGCGCTGCATCGAGATTCGAAAGCGGCTCATCGAACAGGAAGACCGACGGCTTGCGCACAATGGCGCGCCCCATGGCCACGCGCTGGCGCTGGCCGCCCGAGAGCTGGCGCGGATAGCGGTCCAGCAGTTTGTCGAGTGCCAGCGAACGCGCGATCTCGTTCACAATGCCGTCGATCTCTGCCTTGGGCCGCTTGGCGAGCTTCAGGCTGAAGCCCATGTTCTCGCGCACGGTGAGTTGCGGATAAAGCGCGTAGCTCTGGAAGACCATCGCGATGTCGCGCTCCTTGGGGTGCAGCTGTGTCACGTCGCGCCCGCCGATGCAGACGGTGCCGCTCGACACCTCTTCCAAGCCCGCGATGATGCGCAGCAAGGTCGATTTTCCGGAGCCGCTCGGGCCCACGAGCACGCAGAATTCACCGTCGCGGATGTCCACCGAGACGTTCTTGATGATGTGCTGGTCGCCAAAGCGCTTGTCGATTGCGACCAGGGTCACGGAAGCCATGATTCGCTCCTCTTGTCAGTTGTCGGTTTCAGCCCTTCAGCGCACCGGACGTAAGCCCGCGCTGGAAGTGCTTTTGCAGGCCGAGGTACAGCCCCACGCTCGGGATCATTGCAAGCAGCGTCACTGCGATGAAGACGTTGGGCGAGATGTGTTCGTCTGTGCGTAGCGAGGCGAGCACGACGGGCAGCGTGTACAGCGTCTCGCGGTTGACCACGATGAGGGGCAACAGGTATTGGTCCCAGATCATCAAGAAACCGAAGATGGCTGTGGTCCCGAGTGCCGGCTTGACCAGCGGCAGCACGACGTTGAAGAAGATCTGCCACTCGCTGGCGCCGTCGATGCGCGCGGCTTCCTCCAGCTCCATCGGGACGGCCTTCATGAATTCGGTCAGCACGAAGATGGAGAACGCCCAGCCGGCGACGGGCAGAATCATTCCAAGGTACGAATTCAGCAGACTCACGTGCACCACCGGCAGTTTGCCGAGCACGAGGTAGAGCGGAATGGCAATGACCTCTTCCGGCAGCATCATGGTCGACAGAAACAGCAAGCTCACGACCCCTGCTCCAACGAACTTCTTGCGCGCCAGCGCATAAGCAGCCAGCGCACTGACGGTGATCTGCAGCGCCAGCCCGGCTACCACCACCACGCAGGAATTCAGCAGATGTCGCCAGGCACCGGCTTCGCTCCACGCATAGACAAAGTGCTTGAGCGAAGGATGCGAGGGCCACAACTGGAGTTGGCCCGGCTGCGCGGTATCGGCGTTGAAGGCGGTGGCCAGCATCGCCCAGTACGGGCCGGCAAAGATGACGACAACGACGGCGTAGAGCAGCCAGCGAACTGCCATACCGGCTGCAGCCGAGAGCCGGATCCGAGATTGCGTGGGCGTCATGACGGCAGGTTGTCCGGCGACGATGGTTTTAGCGGTCATGGCGTTTGCTCCGTTGCCGCAAGGCCAGGTAGGTGACGGTGGTCACGGCCGTGAAGAGGAACAGCAGGCAAGACACGGCAGAGGCATAGCCATAGTCGAACTGCACGAAACCGGCTTTGTAGACGTAGGTCATCACCACCTCGGTCGCGCCACCCGGGCCGCCGCCGGTGCTTGAGTACACCTCGGTGAACACACGCACGCCGCGAATGAAGCCGAGCACGCCCACGATCACGAACGTGTGGCGAATGGCGGGCAGCGTCACGTACCACAGGCGATGGTGCCAACGGGCGCCATCCACGGCGGCCGCGTCGTACAGTTCGCGGTTCACGCCCGTGAGACCCGCGATGAAGATCATCATGTCGTACGGCACGGTCTTCCAGATCTGCATGGCGATCAAGGAGCCAAGGGCAAGATCCGGATCGGCGAAAAAGCCCGCGGTTGCCGCGCCAAACCAGCCCAGCATCGTGTTGCCGATGCCCTCGGGCGTGGGAGCCAGCAGGATCTGCCAGATCTGGGCGACCACGGCGGCACTCGTCACGGCCGGCAGGAACATCGCCGTGCGGATGAAGCGCAGGTGCCGCGCCGGGCCTTCCAGCGCCAATGCGAGGAAGAAGGCAATCACAGCCGATGCGATGACCGACACCGCCACATACAGCGCCGTCTGGACCACAGCAGCATGCAGATCGGTGTCGGCAAAGGCGCGCTCGAAGTTATCGAGCCCCACCCACTGCCAATCCGAGCCGAAGTGCACCTGGTAGAAGCTCATCTCCAGCCCGCGCAGCATCGGCACGAACTTGAACGTGGCAAACACCGCAATGGCCGGCAGCAGGAAGAGCCACGGGATGGCGCTGCGCCTGGTGGGAAGTCCGATGGTGAGTTTCATGAGGCGCTCACCGTCAGTTCGCGCCCACGCGCTGGCGGGCCAACTCCCGATTGACCTTCTTGTTCAGGTCTTTCAGGCCGGCATCGATATCGCTGCTGCAGTTGGCCAGAATGCGGTTCAGGCCATCAGCCGTGAGCTGGCGCACGCTCATCCAGTCGGGAATGGCCGGTGCGTAGTGCGCATTCTTGGCGTACACGGTTTCAACCGTCTGCCAGCGAGGGTCGTTGTAGACCTTGCCGGCATCGACGGTTTTGTTGACGGGCAGGCGCACCACGGGAAACCCGCCCGGATGCATGCCAAGCTTCTGCCCTTCCGGCGAGGTGAGGAACGCAATGTATGACAGCGCAGCCTGCTTGTTGGCCGACCGCGTGACATAGGCCAACTCCCCTTCGCCGAGGCTGTCCGCTTTGCCGGCCGGGCCCGGCGGGGGAGCAATCACCTCCACCTTGTCACGCCCCGGCTCCTGATCGACCACGGCGATGTGATACGGGCCGCTGAAGAAGATGCCCGTCTGGCCGGAGCGGAAGCTGGCAATGGCATCGGCGGTGGTGGCATTGATGGCGCCGGGCTGCGTGACCTTGTCAACGCACAACATCTGACGGAAATAGCCCACCGTCTTTGCTGCGGCGGGCTCATCCAGGGCGCCACGGAACCTGCCCTTGCCGTCCGGGCGGATGAAATCACCGCCGGCTTGCCACAGGAAACTGCTCATGAACCAGGTGGTGTAGCCGCGTGTGGCCGATGCCGGGAACGTAAAGCCGTAGACCGGCTTGCCTGCACCAGCGGGTTGCATCGTGGTGAAGGCCTTGGCCAGCTTTGCGATGTCATCCCACGATTTCGGCTGCGGCAGGCCGAGCTTTTCGCGCCAGTCCTTGCGGATGAAGAACACGAACGACTGCACAGACACCGGCACCGCGTAGTACTTGCCGTTGTAGCCCTGCGCCCCCTGCCAGGCACGGTCCTGAATGTCAGCGCCACCAGGGAAACCGGCGCGGTCGATCTCGGCGGCCACACCCGTCTTCATCATCAGACCCAGCGACGAGCTGTCGTTGATGATGACGTCGGGCAAGTCATTGCCGGCAATCGCGCGCGACAGACGCTGCTCGTAGTCCGTCATCGCGTTGAAATACTCGACCTTGATGCCGGTTTTCTTGGTGAACGCCGAAGCAATGTTGTCGTAGGTGGCGCGCGCATCCGGGTTGGAGCGCGTCCAGACACGTAGCGTGGTCTCGGCCAGCGCGTGTGATGCGAATCCGAACAGCGCCACGCATGCCGCGGCAGAGGCCGCCAGCCGCGCGAATTGACGCGGGCCTAGCTTGGTCAACTTCATCTTGTCTCCTGCTTGTTCTATCGGCCCGGCGTCCAATGCATGTGGCGCCGTGCTCGTTCATCAACTACTGCGCCCTTGCGCCGCCTTAGGCTGCGGCGGGCATTCGCAACTGCGCCAGCAAGCCCCCGTCAACGGGTAGCACATGCCCGGTAATGAACGACGCCGCACTGGATGCCAGGAACAGCACCGGCCGCGCAGCCTCTTCCGCCAGCCCGTGACGGGGCAGCGGCAGGCCGCGTGCCGCCGCAGGGTCGACGTTCTTTGTATGCGAGTGCGGGATCTGCGCCGGTGCAATCGCATTGACGCGAATGCCGTGGCGGCCAAAGTCCACCGCCAGGCAGCGCGTCATGGCATCCACGCCGCCCTTGCTGATGTCGTAGATCGCGTTATTGCGGTGCGCGCGCTGCGCCCCGGGTGACGACACGTTCACCACCACGCCCGGGTGCCCAAGTCCAACCCAGCCGCGCATCACGTCCAGGCTGAGTGCGTACATGGCGCGCAGGTTGACCGAGACGATCTCGTCGAAATCCGCGAGCGTGCCCTCTTCCGTTGGCTTCTTCGTCTGGGTCATGCCGGCGTTATTGACCAGCACATCGATACCCCCACGCTCAATGGCACGATCAATGATGGCTTGGCGGTGAGCGGCGTCGGCCATGTCGCCGATGACGATGTCGCAGCGCTCGCCCAGGCTCTCGCGCAGGGTATCGAGCGCATGGCGGTTGCGGCCGGTGGCGACCACGTGCGCGCCGGCACGGTGGAATTCTTTGGCGATGGCCGCGCCGATTGCGCCGCTGGCGCCGGTCACGACGACCAACTTGCCGTGGAAATCGAACTGGATATGCATGTGGTAGACGCGCTTTAAAAGGGACTTGCTGGAAAACGATTTCCAAACTATAGGGAGCCGATCAAATCAAGTCAACCGTTTTCCTAATTTTCCGCATACGTGAAAACCCGACCCCACCGAAGCACGCATCAACGAAGCGCTCCAGTGGTCGCGCGCGATGCGATACGAGATCGGCATGCCGGAGAAGCTCACCCCAGAAACTGGCCATATCGCCCCTGGACAAGCCAAACACTGTGATCCGCCCTCGCGGCTTGCAAGGGGATATACCTCTGCCCAGCTGTGCAGATGCGGGGCGGTCAGAGCGTTCGGTTTACGCGCCCAGGAAAATTGATTAGGATAGGAAAACGTTACCCTAAAATAGGGCTGCAGGCCTGACGCCGTCACTCACAAGAGGAAGCCATCCATGAAGATCACCGCCGTTCGCGTCACCCCCATTGCCATCAGCGATCCGCCGTTGCTGAACGCCAGCGGCGTCCACGAGCCCTTTGCGCTGCGGTCCATCATTGAGGTGGAGAGCGACAATGGCTTGGTTGGCCTCGGTGAGACCTATGGCGACAAGCCGGTGCTCGACGGCCTGCTGAACGTGAAGGATTCGCTGGTTGGGCTCAGCCCGTTCGACCTGAACGGCCTGTGGGAGCGTGTGGTGGCTGCAGGAGCCCCGGCATCGCAGGGGGTTGAACTGGACGTCGCGCCAGGTTCAGCCGCCAACAAGGGCGACCGCAAGGTGTTCGGCGGGTTCGAGGTGGCGTTCGTGGATCTGCAGGCTCGCTCGCTCGGTATTCCCGTGCATGAGTTGCTGGGTGGCGCAGTGCGCCGCAAGGTGCCGTTCTCCGCCTACCTGTTCTTCAAGTTCGCCAGCGATGTCGACGCGTCGTACAGGCCCGACCCGTGGGGCCCCGCGCTCAACGCCGAGCAGATGGTTGCCCAGGCCCGCAAGATGATCGACGAATACGGTTTCGGCAGCATCAAGCTCAAGGCCGGCGCGCTGGAGCCGGAGGTGGAGGTGGAATGCCTGAAGGCGCTCCGGCGCGCCTTCCCCAACCACCCGCTACGCATCGACCCGAACGCCAATTGGTCGCTGGAGACAGCCATCCGCATGGCGGAGCTTCTCAAGGGCGACCTGGAGTACTACGAAGACCCCACCCCAGGTTTGGTAGGCATGGCAGCGCTGCACAAGGCCACGGGCCTGCCGCTGGCGACCAACATGGTGGTCACCGACATGGACGAGTTCCGCCGCAACGTGTCCCTCAATGGCGTGCAGATCGTGCTGTCGGATCACCACTACTGGGGCGGCCTGCGCGCCACGCAGGTGCTGGCGACGATGTGCGACACTTTTGGGCTGGGCCTGTCGATGCATTCCAACTCGCACCTGGGCATCAGTCTGATGGCGATGACGCACCTGGCCGCCGCGGTGCCCAATCTGACCTACGCTTGCGACACGCACTACCCGTGGCAGGACGACGAAGTGCTCAAGGGCGGCAAGATCGCCATCGAGGGCGGTTGCGTGAGCGTGACCGACGCACCGGGCCTTGGTATCGAGATTGACCGGGATGCGCTGGCCGCCTTGCACGAGCAGTACCTGCGCTGCGGCATCACCAATCGCGACGATGTCTCGCAGATGCGCAAGTTCCGCCCCGATTGGACTCGCAAGAAGCCGCGTTACTGACCACCGCCTCGCAATTTTTTCCCGACTGAACAATACGGACGAACATCATGGCAACCATCGGATTCATCGGCCTGGGCATCATGGGCGCCCACATGGCCCGCAACCTGCTCAAGGGCGACCACACCCTGATCGTCAGCGGCAAACATTCCGTGCCGGACGATCTGCGTTCGCGCGCCACCGTTGTCGAGAATTCGGCGGCGGTTGCGCACGCAGCGGACATCGTCATCGCCATGGTGCCGGACACGCCCGACGTGGCCGACGTGCTGTTTGGCGAAGATGGTGTCGCGCAGGGCCTGACGGCCGGCAAGCTGTTCATCGACATGAGCTCGATCTCGCCCATCGAGACGCAGGCGTTTGCCAAGCGTGTCGAAGCGCTCGGCGCCGACTACCTCGATGCGCCTGTTTCCGGCGGTGAAGTCGGCGCGCGCGATGCCACGCTCACCATCATGGTCGGCGGGAAGGAGGCGGCGTTCGAGCGCGCCAGGCCGCTGTTCGCGCTGATGGGCAAGAACATCACCCATGTGGGCGAATCCGGTGCTGGACAGACCTGCAAGGTTGCCAACCAGATCATCGTGGCCCTGACCATCGAGGCCGTAGGCGAAGCGCTGCTCTTCGCCTCCAGGGCCGGCGCCGATCCGGCACGCGTGCGTGAAGCGTTGATGGGCGGCTTTGCCTCGTCGCGCATCCTGGAAGTGCATGGCGAGCGCATGATCAAGCGTACGTTCGACCCGGGTTTTCGCATCGAGCTGCACCAGAAGGATCTGAACCTGGCGCTGGAAGGCGCACGCAAGCTCGGCATCGCCCTGCCGAACACAGCCAGCGCACAACAGCTCTTCAGCGTGTGCGCGGCCAACGGCGGCAAGGCGTGGGACCACTCCGCGATGGTGCGCGCGCTCGAGCTGATGGCGAATCACACCGTCGCCTGAGGCAGTCACCTGGGTGTCTTGAAACAGGCCCAAGACTGGACGTCGCGGATGGCCTTAGAGGTGCTCACTGGCGCCGACGGAAAACGTTCTCCACCTATAATTCCCGCATCATTGGCCGCTGGCGTCTTCGTGCAGCGGCCAACCACCCCGCACGTGCCACCTGATGAAGAAGAGCTCTCCGACCATCCGAGACGTTGCCGCCGCCGCCGAGGTCTCGGTGGCCACCGTGTCGAAATACATGAACAGCACGCAGCGCTTCTCTGCGCCGGTGGAAGCCAAACTCAAGGCAGCGATCGAACAGCTCGGCTACCGGTCCAACCCGCTCGCCCGCTCGATGATCACGGGCAAGACGCGCACCATCGGCTTGGCCATCCTCGACATCCGCAACCCGCACTTCACCAATATCGTGAAAGGCGCCAACCGGATCGCCCTGCAGAATGACTACACACTCCTGTTGGTGGATACGGAAGAAAGCCAGGAGCGCGAGCGTCAACTGATCGAAGCGCTCGCGCAGCGCGTGGACGGCATGATCGTCAGCTCCCGCATGCCGGAGGAAGCCATTCAATGGATGATCGATCTGAACAAGCCGGTGGTGCTGTTCGGCCGCACGCGTGATCTGCCCATCCCCAGTGTCGGCACAGACAGCCATCTGGCAGCGTACATGTTGGCGCGACACCTGCTGAACGAGGGCCACCGGCACGTCGCCTATCTGGGCTTTGGGCAGTCGCGCTGGAACGCGGAGCGTATTCGCGGTGTGACCGAATGCTTCCAGGAGGCGGGACTCACGATCGACGTTCATGATGCCCATGCGCCATCGGCGCAGGCGGGCGAGCACGCCTGCTCGGCCATCATGCTTGCGCCCAAGCGTCCGGAGGCGGTGATCTGCTACAACGACCTCATCGCCCTCGGCTTCATGAAAGAGGCCCGCGCGCTTGGCTTCAAGCTTCCGGACGACGTATCGGTGGTGGGCTTCGACAACGTGCCCTATGGGGAATACGCATCGCCCGCGCTCACCACGATGGATCTGCAGAGCGAGCGCATGGGTGAAGTGGCCATGCAGAAGCTGCTCGACGTGCTGGCTGGTCACGATGGTAACGGTGAATACTCACTGCTCGAACCGCGCCTGATCGTGCGGGAATCGACCCGGCGTCGCGAGGTGGAGAAAGAAGCCGTGCGCCTACCCACATCCAAGCCGCGACGCAAAGCCTAGTCATTGGTTGCGCTGTTCAACGGCACTGATCTGTCCGTTCGCTTGCAAGCCGAAGCTCAATACCGTAGCTGACGGGCCGATGCACATCTATGCGCGCGTCGTCATTCCTGGATGTCGCCACGATCACAACGAGGCCAGACCGCATAGCGCGTCGAATCAGCAATTGCTGAAGAATCCCCCCGCATGGTAGCGAGCGACAGCGGCGGGCCTTCAAGCTGCCCACCAACACTTGAAGTGATTCCCAGGTCTGAAAAATCCCGCCATCCGGCACAACATCGTCCTTGAAATCTGTGGACAACTGTATATATTTACAGTAACTGTAAATTTATACAGCATTTGCCATGGACGACCTGATCCGCATCGAAAACGAGTACGACCGCCAGACGGTGCTCTGGCTGCGCGAGCGTCTGGGTGAACAGGCGCTCAACGAAGTCGTGTTGCGCATGGATGTGCGGGGGCGGCCCTATGCGTCGGAAGTCTGCCGCACGCTGGGCCTGACGCCGCCGCCGCGCAAACGCGCGGCACCGCGCCGCGCGCGACCACTCAACCGGGCCGTCGGCGAGGCCTATCTGGCTACGATTCGGGGCATCCTGCGCGGCGGGCACGCGGCTGCATAAGCCGCCTTGCGCTAGTCCGCGAGCGTGGCGGCCGTTTCTTCGCGCAACCAGGCGAGCCACGCGCCGGCCGCGCTGTCAGCCACAATAGGCGCATCGGACAGCAGGTAGTAACCCGAGCCGTCACGCCGGAACCCCTCCGGCGCAACCAGCCGTCCATCTTTCAGGTCATCGCTGGCCATCAGCTTTGACGCAATGGCGGTGCCCTGCCCCGCCAGCGCAGCCTGCAAGCTGAGATAGAAATGTTCGTAGCGCGCCTCGGGCAAGCGCCCGCGTGGCCGAACCGTGCCACTGGCGCGCCACCACGCCTGCCATGCGTCAGGACGGGTGGCGGTGTGCAGCAGCCGTCGGCGCGCGGCGATATCCGCTTGCGGGGCATGCACCGGGCCGATCCATTCTTCGCAAATGGCGACCCCGTGCACGTGCGCGGGCCATGCAAAGTCATCGCGGCGCAATGCAACGTCCACACCCGTGCGTGCGAAATCGATGGGGCCGCCCGCTGCAAACAGATGCACCTGGATGGCCGGATGCCTGGCCTGAAAACGCGACAGCCGCGGGATCAGCCACCGCATCGCCAGCGTGGGTTCGCATGACACCACCAGCGCGGAAGACGTGGCCCGGCGGGCGATCCGGTCGATGCTATCCGTGAGGATTTCGAACGCATCGGCGGCAGCCGCCTGCAACTGTGCGCCCGCCGGCGTCAGGAAGACAGCGCGGTTGCGGCGCTCGAACAGGTCGACTCCCAAGGAGGCTTCCAGCTGCCGTATCTGCCGGCTGACCGCCCCATGCGTCACGTGCAATTCCTGTGCAGCCCGCACGAAGCTGCCATGCCGGGCGGCAGCTTCAAAAACACGCAGGGTATTCAGCGGAGGCAGCGCCATCTGTCAGTTTTTCTCACCGAAAAACGGCATCATAAATCGATTTTCAGCGATGGCGGCGGCATCCAGAATCGGCGCATCCTCACTTTGCGCTTGTACCGTCATGGCCGAACTCCTTGCTGTTGCCTTCATCACCATCCTCGCCGTCATCAGTCCGGGCGCGGACTTTGCCATGGTCACGCGCAACAGCTTGCTGCATGGGCGGCGCGCGGGCGTGCTCTGCGCGCTGGGCATTGCGCTGGGCGTGCAGGTGCACGTGTTCTACACGATGTTCGGCGTGGGGCTGCTGATAGCGCATGCTCCGACGCTTCTGCAGGGCATCAAGCTGGTGGGCGCGGCGTACCTGGTGTGGATTGGCTGGAAGACGCTGTCGGCCAAGCCGTTGCCCGGCGGCGAAACAGCCGCCTACGGCACGGGCGCTCCAACGCTATCGACCCTTGCTGCACTGCGCATGGGTTTTCTCACCAATGCGCTCAATCCAAAAACGACACTGTTCGTGGTCAGCACGTACACGCAGGTGGTTCACGCGGGCACGCCGCTGGTCGCGCAGTTCGGCTACGGCGTGTTCATGTCGGCGGCGCATGCGGTGTGGTTTGCCTTGGTGGCATCGGTGTTTGCGTCCGGTGCGTTGCGACGTTCTCTGCTGGCACGTCAACGCATCGTCGACCGCGTGATCGGCGTGATCCTGATCGGACTGGGATTGGCACTGGGCCTTGCGCGGCTTGCGTGATGTCGCACACCGCAGCCTGCCCATGCCTGCGCCCGTGCCGTCTGCCCCAGGTCTTCTGCTGATGACTGGCATGTGGGCGGGGCAGATCCACGCCATCGAGAAGTAATGCCGCAAAACAAAGCGGCGGAGCGTCCGGGAGGGACGTCCGCCGCGCTGCATCTGTACGCGATGTGCGGTGCGCTATGCCGCCTGCTGGCGCTTGCGTTCAATATCCGGCAGGAACACCGTCAACAGGCCGATGAGCGGCAGGAACGAGCAAAGGTGGTAGACGTTGTAGATGTCGGTCGCATCGGCCAGCTTGCCGAGCACCGCGGCGCCGATGCCGCCCAGCCCGAACGCAAACCCGAAGAACAGGCCCGAGACCATCCCGACCTTGCCTGGAATCAGCTCCTGTGCATACACGAGGATGGCCGAGAACGCCGAGGCCAGCACCAGCCCGATGATCACCGTGAGCACGGCCGTCCAGAACAGGTTGGCGTACGGCAGCAGCAACGTGAACGGCGCCACGCCCAGAATCGACACCCAGATCACGACCTTGCGGCCGACGCGATCACCAATCGGGCCACCCACGATCGTGCCCACCGCCACCGAGAACAGGAAAAGGAACAGGAACAGCTGTGACGTCTGCGCCGACAGGTGGAACTTGGTGATCAGGAAAAACGTGTAATAACTGTTCAGGCTTGCCAGGTAAAAGTACTTGGAGAACAGCAGCACGACCAGCAGCGTCATCGCAAACGCAACCTGCCCACCCGACAGCTTGATCGCGGCGTGCGCACGACCGCCTGCCTTGCGCCCATGGCCAGCGGCACGTTCACGCTTGTACCAGCCGCCCACGTGATACAGCACGAAGATAGCGATCAGCGCGGCAATCGAAAACCACGCCAGGCTGTGCTGCCCATACGGCATGATGATGATTGCCGCGAGCAACGGACCCATCGCGCTGCCCGCATTGCCGCCCACCTGGAACAGCGACTGCGCCAGCCCATGGCGGCCGCCTGAGGCCATACGCGCCACGCGCGACGATTCCGGATGGAAGATCGACGAGCCGGTGCCCACCAGCGCCGCCGCCAGCAGCACCGTGCCAAAGTTGGGCGCCACCGACAGCAACAGCAGCCCCACCAGCGTAAAGCCCATGCCCACAGCCAGCGAATATGGCTTCGGATGCTTGTCGGTGTACAGCCCGACCATCGGCTGCAGCAGCGACGCCGTGATCTGGTACGTGAGCGTGATCAGCCCGATCTGCGAGAAATCGAGATGGAAGTTGCCCTTGAGCAGCGGATAGATCGCCAGGATCAACGACTGCATCATGTCGTTGAGGAAGTGCGCGAAGCTGATGGCGCCGATCACGCCAAAGCCGGTCTTGTCGGCCTGCGCGGCGGCAGTCGCCGGGGCAGCGGCCGTGCCGTTTGCGGTGGTTTGCATGATGGTTTGAGGTCACAAAGTTGAGGCGAGGAAGCGCTCAATCTTCCGCCTAAACGGAGCCGGCGTGTTACCGCAACTTCGACAACGATTAGCGCAAACCGGACAATCTATTGCTACGGCAGAAGCGTCAGCTCACCCCGCGCCCCTTTCACTAAAACACGAGGCGTTTTCCCGCAAACCCTGGCCCCGCTTGCCCTGGCAGGTAGCTAACGTGTTAGCCGTTTTCTCGCGCGGGGCTACTCCGTTCGTAGCATGGCCGCTCAGGAGACGCTTTCTATACTCGCCAGCATGGACTGCAGCACGACGCCGCAACACCAGCCTGGCGCCAGTGCCGACGGCCTGACGGAGCCCGATGCGTGAGCCGCTTCACACGCACGATGATCCGCAACCCGAACCGATGACCAGCATCGACGATGCCGCACATCGGCCAACATGGGAGGGGAGCCATGATGATCTTGCTAACGGGAACGCTATGCCGCGCGATGGGAGACCTTTTCTATCAGGCCCTGCTCGACGACCGGGTCGTCTGCTGCTTCGTCACGTCCGAAGCCGTGGATGTCACTGGCGACGGCACGCGCCCGCCGCCCGCTTCGTCCCCATGTACCGACCCTCGGCTCGCTGACGTCTCTCGGTCAGCGAGTTATTGCGCGCCCCTCGTCCCGTAGGGCGCGCTCTTTTCTGCCGATGCCGTCAGCGCGGGGGCGCTGGCGGGTCACCCCACGCATCAACGGGAAACGTGTCAGCCGATGAGCCCGGCGTCCGTCAACTCACGCTTCATATAGGCGTACAGCACCGGCGCGGCAATCACGCCGCCCACGCCAAACAGCGCTTCCATCACGATCAGCGCGAGGATCAGCTCCCAAGCCCGCGCGTCGATACGGCTGCCAATGATGCGCGCATTCACGAAGTACTCCAGCTTGTGCACCACCACCAGGAAGATGAGCGACGCCACCGCCAACTCCAATGAGGCGGTCACGCTCATCACCACGATCGCTGTGTTGGAGATGAGGTTGCCCGCCACCGGAATCAGCCCGGCCACGAAGGTCAGCAGGATCAGCGACTTGGAGTACGGCACGTGCTGCCCGAACAGCGGCAGCGCGCCCAGCAGGTAAATGGCCGCGAGGGCCGTGTTGAGCGCGGAGATCTTCACCTGCGCGAACACCACGGCGTCGAACGCATCGGTCAGCCGGCTCAGCCGGCTCACCAGTGCTCCGGCCAGGGGCTTGTGGTGCTCGGCGTCGGGCGTTTCCGACCAAGCCACCATCGCGCCCAAGATCAGACCCACCAGCATCAATGCGCTGGCTCGCAGTCCATCGATGCCTATGGTCGACACCTGGTGGCCATGCTCCTTGAGCATCTGCACGAGCTGCACACGCAACTCGGTCACCGATTGCGGCACGTAATTCACCACCGCCGCCGGCAGCGATTCGCGCAAATTGTCGAGCACATCGGCAATGCGGGTAAGCATGCCTTCGAGCCCATGACCGTGCTCGACCAGGCGGCCGATCCCGATGCCGAGTCCCGCAAGAATCAGGGCTGCGATGACGAACACGCAAATCACCGCGCTCGCCCTGGCGCGTGTGGAAACCGTGCGCCGCGCGCGCAGGCGCGCTTCCAGCTTGCGGGCCAGCGCATAGACAAGAAAGCCGGCAATGGCGGCTGGCAGCAGATGCAGCCACAGCACGGCTGCAATCATGGCGGCCACCAGCACGTAGCTGACAGCGTTGATCGGGCGAGTCTGTGCGTTGGGGGGAAGCTCAGGAGGCAGCATCGTCATGAAAACAGGCCGGCGGCAATGTTGATGGAGAGCGCAAGGATGCTCGTATTGAAAAAGAACGACAGCAGCGATTGTCCCAGCACCGCCCGACGCATGGCGCGCGATCGAATGCTGACATCGGCCGTCTGACTGGCGACCGCGATCGTAAAGGAGAAGTAAAGGAAATCCCAATAATCGGGCTCGATCTGTTCGTCGGGAAACCGTAGCGGCGGCTCGTGGGGCGCACGGTAATACAGATGCGCGTAGTGGACCGTGAACATCATCGGCACCATGAGCCACGCACCCAGCACCGTGATGCCGGTGAACACGTAGTGCGACGTCTGCGCATGTCCTGCCGACTTCGCGGTCGCCAGTTCGAACGCAATGGCGACCATGCTGGCCACCACCCCTAGGCAGACGACCGCCAGCACGGCTGAAGCCCGTTCGTCTTCACGGCGGGCGACGGCGCGGATGCGGAGTGGATCGGCGCGCAACATCATCACCATGATCAGGATGAGGTACGCCCACACGGCGATGTCCCAGCCGAGCAGTAGGCGGGAGAGCCAGCTATGTGCGGGTAGGACAGCAACCGCGGCGGCACCCAGCGCAAACGCCGACAACAGGCGCGGCCGTGTCGCGGCAAAGCGGGAAACCTGGGAAAACTCGGAGGATTTGTCTTGCGGGTTCACATGCGCCTCAGGTGCGTGCCTCGGTGTGCTCACACAAGGCTGGCAACGCCAGCCCGTTGAGGCGACATGGTAGCCGCTTCGGCGCCGCTTCAGGACGGCAAGAGGATGGAAGCGAACGAGCGCTTGCAACGCTCCTGCAGACGCTCGTGCGTTGAGAGCTGTTCCGCGATGACAGTGGCGTCCGGATACACACGGCACATGCCGATCATGGCAGTCTCAAGCGACCCTTGCGAGCTGGCCTGGAACTGGAATTGCTCCAGTACTTTGTCATCGGCATCCCGCACGGTGATCTGGAATACGCCCGGGGTGACGGTCGCGCAGGCCGCCAGCATGGCGGCCGCGGCCAGCGTAAGGCACAGGAGGGAGCGGGTCGGACGACGGGAACGAATCATCATGACTTCCGGGTTGCGATGAGGGTGAGACGCCACAACGGCGACTCGGTTCGCAATCATGGTGCTTCCAGGTGATACAAACAAAAACGCCCGCAATGTGCGGGCGTTCTTGCGTAAGGAACCTGGCTCAGGCCACGGCGCCTTCGGTGTACGGATCGAACTTGCTGCCGGCCTTAGCACCCTCGGTGTAGGTGTCGAACTTGCCTGCACGGGCCAGCGCGCCTTCGGTGTACGGATCGAACTTGCTGCCGGCCTTGGCACCCTCGGTGTAGGTGTCGAACTTGCCTGCGCGGGCCAGTGCGCCTTCGGTGTACGGGTCAAACTTGCTGCCGGCCTTGGCACCCTGGGTGTACGGATCGAACTTGTCACCAACCTTGGCACCATCCGAGTACACGTCGAAGCGTTGGCTGACTTGCGCAGCACCTTGCGTGTACACGTCAAACTTGGCTGCCGCCAGAGCCGGCACACTTGCCAGGGCGATCAGGGCGGCAATCAGAGTACGTTGGGCTTTCATGATGTCTTCTCCAGAAGGGAGCAGCGCGTCGGGCAGGTGATCCGGACGTTCCCGGGATCTTCTTTTTCGCTGCGGCGCCGCATTCGATGGAGTCATCGTAGGCGAGCCTGTTCAGACAATAAATGTCGCGACAGACAATTTATTGTTGCGATATTTGAAATTGCGGGAAAACCCGCATCAACATTGGCATTGCGGCCTGTAGCAAAGGCTGGCGGGCCGATTTGCGCAAACAAAGGATGTGACTTTTTCGCCAAAAGTCAGCGTTGTGCGGTCTCCGAACGTGTTGGATTGTTGCGTTCTGCCGCATCGCATCATGGTCTTGGAACACGCACAGATTGTCATTTCCCGATACAAACGCGCACAGGTTGGCGAATGACTCTGTGTCACACTGCGCGGCATTCGCTTTCAAAGCCACCCATGATGAAACGCCTTCTGCTCGCTGTGTCCCTGCTTGGTGCTGCATGCATTTCCGGCTGCGGTGTGGCGGCCGCGCCGTGCCGCGTGGCATCGGCGGGCCTGAAGATGGTGCCGCTGGTCGGGCATGTGGCGGCCGCACCTACCGACGCCTGCGCGGACATCATTGATTGATGGGTCGCCGATTGTCTGCGGCTGGGCGGGAGACCTGCCATCGTCGAAAAGGGCCGAGACTGAGTCTCCCTCATCCTCATATGGACGCGAGCCGCACTTCACAGCGCCCGCTGCATGAGCAGACAATCGAGCCAACGACCAAACTTGTAGCCCACCGCCTCAAGCACGCCCACCTCCCGAAACCCGCAGCGCGCGTGCAGTTTGGCTGAACCCGGGTTTTCGCGGCCGCCGCCCACCACGGCCACCATCTGCTTGAAACCGCGCGCTTGGCATTCGCGGATGAGCGCCTCGAGCAGCAATGTCCCGACGCCCCGCCCCTGAGCGGCGCTGTCCAGGTAGATGGAGTCTTCCACCGTATGGCGATAAGCGGGTCGCGCGCGATGCGGGCCGGCATACGCATAGCCGAGCAACATACCGTCGGCTTCGGCCACAACGTAAGGCATGCCGGCATCCTGCAAGGCGTGAAAGCGGCGCGTCATCTCGGCCAGGTCGGGGGCGTCGATCTCAAAGCTGGCGGTTCCGGTCTGCACGTTATGTGCATAGATGCCGACGATGGTCGGCAAATCCTCGACAGTAGCCGCACGAATGGCGACGGCGCCGGGAACGCGTAAAGAAGCGGAGGCATGGATGGGCATTGCAGAAGACATGGCGGCAGGATGTGGAAGCGGTATGAAGCGTTCATTGTCACGCCAATTTCACACGCACCGCATATCGCCGAGTGCATTCCGGTGACATGGCTATCGGGCAGCGCCGGAATGCGGTAACTTGGCAAACGCATTTGCCTCCTGCGCCCTTCCTGCCATGCATGACCTGTTCCCCCTGATCGCCGAATACGGCGCGTTTGCCGTGTTCCTCAATGTGCTGCTGACGCAAGCCGGCGCGCCGCTGCCGGCCGTGCCGACGCTGCTGGTGGCCGGCGCGCTCACGTTTCACGGACCGCTCTACCTGATGGAGCTGGCACCGGCGGCGGTGTCCGGCGCACTGCTGGGCGACGGACTGTGGTATTTCGCAGGCAAGCGCTATGGCCGACACGTCATGGCACTGCTGTGCCGCGTGTCGCTGTCGCCTGATTCATGCGTGCGGCGCACGCGTACGCAGTTCGAGCGCTGGGGCGCGCCGATGCTGCTCATTGCGAAATTCATCCCGGGTTTGTCGACCGTATCGTCTGCGTTGCTGGGCACAATGCGCACGCCGTTCAGCACGTTTGCGCTGTACAACCTGGTGGGCTCGGCAATTTGGGCAACGCTCTGGCTCCTGCTGGGCCGCGTCGCGCACGACAGCATCGACCAGGCGCTGCGCCAGCTCGACCTGCTCGGCACGCGCGCCGTGCTGCTGATCGCGTTGCTGGTGGCGGTGTATGTGGCGGCGCGCTGGCTGCAGCGCTGGCGCTTTCGCAAGATGCTGGAGATGGCGCGCATCTCGCCCGACGAGTTGCACGCGTTGATCGAATCTGGCGCGGCACCCGTCATCATCGACGTGCGCGCCGACAGCTCGCGCATGCTGCAGCCGCAACGCATTCCTGGGGCAATGCTGTACGACATGTCCAGCAGCAACCGCGCGATCGAGATCGACGGCCCCGACCGCGAGATCATCATCTACTGCGCCTGCCCCAACGAGGCGTCTGCCGTCATGCTGGCGCGCACACTGATGGGCCGCGGCTTCAAGCGCGTGCGTCCGCTGCATGGCGGTATCGATGCATGGGTGGAGCGCGGCTATGGCGTGGAGCACGTCGTATCGGTCACGCCCGCCACACTCGCAACGGCGGAAGCGGGCGCCTGAGGTTGGCCCGCATGCGCGCCGCGACGACGAAGCGGACGCACAAAAACAAAAAGCGCACCTCTCGGTGCGCTCTCCCGTAAGTACGGCAAACATGCGGTGCGCCAGCCCCCCGGCTCGGACACCCCGCATCGGTCCGTGTGCATCCGCCCGAGGACGGATGTGGCGAAATGATCCCCGTTTGATCCCTTCTTCGCCGGTCGGACTTGACCCCCTTGTTATTCGTTGGCGACGCTGCCGCGTCAAATCGATGCGCGGCGCCCTCGCTTTTGTTATTTCCCGTCCCTCTTTCGTTGCCTTGCGGCTGGCCATTTTTCCATGGCACTCCTGCGTATTAACGGCAGGGTTGCACCGAACTTTAGGCGCCGCGGGGCCAACGTCAGGCAAACGTGTCGATCGCGCCCTCGTGGGTGGAGACACGGCGCGGTGCCACTGCCAGCGTATCGGTGGTGTCTTGCGAGCCGCCGCTTCCATAGCGGCCGCCGCTTCCATTGCCCGAACCGCTACCCTGGTTTTGCGCCGATGCGCCTTGTGATGCGTTCTGCTGCTGGCTGAAGTCGCCCGTGCTGACGGATGTTTGCGCAAGCTGCATCCCGCCTTGCTGCATTGCGTCGCGCAGCCGCGGCATGGCGTCCTGCACGAGTTCGGCCACGGCCTGGTGCTGGCAGACAAAGCTCGCGTTGACCGCGCCGTTGTCCATTTCCAGCTTGACGTGCATGCCGCCCAGCTCCGCGGGGTTCAACTGCAGCTCGGCCGACGATTGGCGATGCACTTGCATGAAGGCAAGCTGGCTGGCCATGCTCTGCGGCCATGCGGCGTCGCCGAAGGTGGGCAGCGTGTGGACTTGCTGCGGCGTGATCGATGCCGCTGCTGCACCACCCGCATTGGCGCCGCCTACCGCAAAGGTAGGTGCAGCCGCCATGCCGGCGTCGCCATTCGCACGCGACAGCACGCCCTGGAACAACGCACCGCTGCCTTGCGCATTGGCTTGCGTACCGGCGTTGTCCGTGCCAGCGTTGCCGCCATTGCTGGCGCGGCTGGAGGCATCGGTCACGGCAGCGGTTGCCGCTTGCGTGACGGTGCTGTGTGCGCTCAGGTCGCTGCGGCGCGCCAGGCCGTAGTCGGCATTGGCGCCCTGCGCAGACGACGTGGTGCCGAGTTGGCGCGCTGCGGGCGGCGTGTTGTCGGCCACGGCGCGCGTACGGGCCATGGTCTGGGCCAGCGTGCCGCTGTCGGGCAGCGCGGTGGCGGGCGGCGTCGGGGTGTTTCCAGCGTTCGCCTGGGTGTCCTTGGCGGCAGGCAAGCCCGCCTGGCCGACCTGTGCCGTCGCGGCCGGCTCAGCGGCGCCTTGCGTCCCGTTAGCAGCCAGGTTTGCTGCCGCCTGTGCGGCGGCGGCGTCATTTGCGGGCGATTTACCGGTCACCGGCGTTGCCAAGTCGGCATCGGCCTTGGTATTCGCTTGGAGTGCTGGCTGTGCAACGGGCTGCTGCATGGCTGCGGCGGCCTGCTGGGCTGCCTGGCGTGCGGCCTCGATCTGGGCCGCCAACTGGGCAGCCGGATCGGCTACCGCCTGCTGCGCAGCGGTATCAAGATCCTTGGTGCCTGCAGGCTGGGCCGGCTTGGCGCTGGCCGTATCCGCCGTACTGCCGGAGGGCGTTGTAATGGCCGGCGCGGGCGTGTTGCCGTCGGCCGGCTTGGCGTCCTGACCGTTGCTCGCGGCATCGGTACGGGTGGCGTCCTTTCGCGCGATATCGGCACGGCGGGCGGCATCGTCCGCGGTGGACTGAGCGTCGGCGCGGCGGCGCGCGGCATCCTGGGCCATGCGGTCCGACAACAGGTTGCCGAAAGTATCGGTGCCCGACGACGGGGCCTGCGTCTTGTCGGCGGCGGCGGTGTTGCTGGCCGACAGCATGGCGCCCAGGTCTTTGGCAGCGGCGTTGGGGGTGGCACTCAAGCCCACGTTGACTCCATCTTGCGACTGCGTGTTCGCGTTGGTCTTCAATTGCCGCCCTGTGCCGCACGCATGCGGATCACCTTGGCGGCGTGTTCGTCGTTGTCGCGCTGGGCACGGCGTTCTTCGTCCAGGCGCTGCTCTTCAATGTGGCGCTGACGCAGGATGTCGAACGACTGCTCGCGGCGTTGCTTTTCAAGCCAGTTGGCACGGCTCATCGCAAGCTGCTGCTCCAGCGCGTTGATGGTGCCCTTCTGCTGGTGCACGGCATTGCCCAGGCGGTCAATAAAGGCCGCGTAGTTGCGCAGGCGCGTGACGTCCATGCCGCCTTCAGCGCTGCTCAGCATCTGCTGGTGATAGTTGTTGCGGTAGTCGGACAGCAGCGCGAGCTTTTGCGTGGCGGCCTCGCGCGTGTTCATCAGCCGGCCGACTTCCTGCGTGGCTTTCTCGGTGTCCTTCTGGGCCAGTTCCAGCACGGTTTCGAGGCGGAACGGCTTGTTCATGGTGGTCATCGGTAGACCCTCCAGCTTCCCGTTACATCAACCCATCGGACGCAAACCCGGCGGCTTTAGCCTTCGGCTTGCGCAACGCTTGCGGCTTCACAGTGTCAAGCGGCCGCATCACGCCAGCACTCCCTGCATCTTTTCCAGCGTGTGCTCGCGGCTTTCGTTCTCGAACATGCCCTGCTGCAGGAACGCTTCCATGTCGGGGTAGCGCGCGATGGCCTGGTCGGTCACCGGGTCGCTGCCACGTGCATAGGCGCCCACGGCGATCAGGTCGCGGTTGCGCTGGTAGCGGGCGTAAAGCTGCTTGAAGCGGCGGGCCGTGTCGAGCTGCTCGCGCGGCACGATGGCCGACATCACACGGCTGATCGACTGTTCGATATCGATGGCCGGGTAGTGGCCCTGCTCGGCAAGCTTGCGCGAGAGCACGAAGTGGCCGTCCAGGATGGCGCGCGCCGCATCGGCAATCGGGTCCTGCTGGTCATCGCCTTCGGCCAGCACGGTGTAGAACGCGGTGATGGAGCCGCCGCGGCCGTTGGCATCGACCATGCCGTTGCCGGCACGCTCCACCAGCGCCGGCAGCTTGGCAAACGCCGAGGGCGGATAGCCCTTGGTGGCCGGCGGCTCGCCGATGGCCAGGGCGATCTCGCGTTGCGCCATCGCATAACGTGTGAGCGAATCGACGATCAGCAGCACGTTGCAGCCGCGGTCGCGGAAGTATTCGGCAATCGTGTGGGCGTAAGCGGCGCCCTGCAGGCGCATCAGCGGCGAGGTGTCGGCGGGCGCCGCCACCACGGCCGAGCGTGCCAGGCCTTCGTCGCCAAGAATCTCGTCGATGAATTCCTTGACTTCGCGGCCGCGTTCGCCGATCAGGCCCACGACCACGACGTCGGCCTCCGTGTAGCGGGCCATCATGCCCAGCAGCACGCTCTTACCCACGCCCGAGCCGGCAAACAGCCCCAGACGCTGGCCTTGGCCAACGGTCAGCAGGCCATTGATGGCGCGCACGCCCACGTCGAGCACATGCTCGATCGGCTTGCGCTTGAGCGGGTTCAGCGGCGCCGGGTTCAACGTGCCCCAGGCCAGGTCTTCATGCGCGCCCAGCGGCCCCTTGCCGTCGAGCGGTTCGCCGTTGGCGTCCACCACGCGGCCCAGCAGGCGCGGGCCCACGGGCAGGAATTTGCTGTGCGAAATCGTCGGGTCGGCGCCGTCCTCACTCGACACGGGCAGACGTTGCGGCTCCAGCGGGAACACGCGCGCACCGGGCACCACGCCCATCAGATCCGTTTGCGGCATCAGGAAGGCGCGCTCTTCGGCAAAACCCACCACTTCGGCCAGCACGTGGCGGCCGTGCGGGAGTTCCACGCGGCAGGCGCTGCCCACCGGCAGCTTCAGGCCAACGGCTTCCATGACCAAGCCTGCTACACGCGTGAGCTTGCCGCACGTCACCACCGGGCGCGCCAGACGCGCACGCTGCGCGGTCTGCTGCAGGTGGGTTTGCCACACGCGCAGGTTCGGATTGTCGGCGGCGGGCTGCACGGTCTCAGGCGACATGGAGTGCGCCTCCTGCAACGCGTTCTGCTTCAGAGCGCTCGCTGGCAAGCCACGCGGTGTCGCGGCCCAAAGCACGGGTCAGTTCGGCCCAGCGGGTTTGCAGCGTGGCATCGGTTTCGCCAAAGCGGGTCTGCACGCGGCAGCCGCCGCGCTCGATGGCGGCATCGACGACGAGCGTCCAGCCGGCGGCGGCCAGCTCGGTGCCCAGCGTCTGGCGGATCAGCTCAGCGTCATCGGTATGCACGCGCAGCATGGCGGGTGCCGGTGCGGTGGGCGCATCGCCCAGCACTTCGCGAATCAACGGCAGGATGCGCTCGGGCTGCGCACGCAGCGCACCGTGCAGAAACTGCTGCGCGAGTTGCAGCGCCAGATCAACCAGCTCTTCGGCAACGCTGCCGTTCAGTTGGTCGATCGCTTCGCGCACGGATTGCATCAGCGTGGCGATGTGCTTTGAATCTTCCTCGCCCTGGCGGCGGCCTTGTTCAAAGCCATCCTGAAAGCCTTGCGCAAACCCATCGCGGCGGCCTTCGTCGCGCGCAGTGGCAAGTTCGGCGTCCAGCGCGGCTTGCCATTCCTCTTCGGAAATCGGCGGCTCTTCGGGCTCAGGCGGAGGCGGCGGCGGCTCGGCGGCGACAGCAGCCTCTGCGGCCTGCCGCCGGAAGTCGGTCGGCTCCCACGGTTGGTATTCGACCAGCGTGTCGCGCGGGATGATCGGCGGACGCGGCATCTCAGCGCTCCGTCACAACAGGGCAACCGGCACGGTCAGACATAAGCGTCCTCCGCCTTGCGGCCGATCGTGATCTCGCCTTCGTCGGCCAGGCGACGCGCAACCACCAGGATTTCCTTCTGCTGCGCTTCGACTTCCGACACCTTGACCGGGCCCAGCACTTCCAGTTCTTCCTTGAGCATCGTGCCGGCACGCTGCGACATGTTGGCGAACACCTTGTCGCGGAACTCCTGCTTGGCGCCCTTGAGCGCCACCACCAGAACGTCCTGGCTGATCTCGCGCAGCAGCGTCTGCAGCGCACGGCCATCCAGGTCGATCAGGTTGTCGAACACGAACATCTTCTCGACGATGGCATCGGCCAGCTCCGGATCGCGCGAACGCACGCCTTCGATGACGGAACTTTCCACGGCGCTCGGCACCAGGTTGAGGATTTCCGCTGCCGTAAGCACGCCGCCCATCGCGCTCTTCTTGCGGTGGTCGTTGCCTTGCAGCAGCTTGGTCAGCACGTCGTTCAGCTCGCGCAGTGCGCTGGGCTGAATGCCGTCGAGCGTGGCGATACGCAGGATGGTGTCGTTGCGCAGGCGCTCGGTGAAATAGGTGAGGATTTCCGACGCCTGGTCGCGGTCCAGGTGGACCAGGATCGTGGCGATGATCTGCGGGTGTTCGTTGCGGATCAGTTCCGCCACCGACGATGCGTCCATCCACTTCAGGCCTTCGATGCCGCTGGTGTCACCGCCCGACAGGATGCGGTCGATGATGTTGGCGGCGCGGTCGTCGCCCAGTGCCTTGCGGAAGACGGTGCGGATGTACTCGTTCGAATCCACGTCCAGCGGCAGGTCTTCGGCTTCAACGAAGAACGCATCAAAGGCGTCGAGCACACGCTCGCGCGAGACGTTCTTCAGCGCGGCCATGGTCGCGCCCAGCTTCTGCACTTCGCGCGGGCCCAGGTGCTTGAGCACTTCGGCGGCTTCGCTTTCGCCCAGCGACATCATCAGGATGGCGCTGCGTTGGAGTCCTTCGGCGCTCATTCGTTACTCACCCATTGTTTGATGACGGCCGCGACAGCGCGCGGGTTACTCTGCGCCACGCGTCGCATGGTCTCGAGCTTCTTCTCGAAGTCGTTGTTCTTGAGTTGCGGCAGCGCGTCCGGCAGCTCTTCGGATTCGGCGCCGGCAGCCGCCGGGCCTTCCAGTTCGGGCCCGGCCGAAGCCGCGGCGCCGGTGATGATCGGTGCGTTCGGGTCTTCGCCCTCGCGGCCAACGAACGTGGGCGTGACCGGCTCGGCCTTCTTGACCATCGAGCGGATCGCCGGACGGATCACGGCAAACACGAGGATCAGGAAGCCGATGGCCAGCGCCAGGTATTTGGCGGCCTGGATGGCGTACTGGATCATCTCCGGCTGCTTCCACAGCGGCAGGTCGTCCTTTGGCGTAGGCAGCGTGCCCGAGAACTGGCTGTTGACCACGTTGACGGAGTCGCCACGCTTGGCGTCAAAGCCCACGGCATCCTTGACCAGTGCGTTCAGCTTGACCATCTCGGCTTCCGACAGCGGCTTCCACGTCTTGCCGTCGCCGCGGTAGTTGACCACCACGGCCACCGAGAGGCGGCGCACGGTGCCCACCGCAGCGCGGGTGCGGCGCACGGTCTTGTCGACTTCGTAATTGGTGGTGGTGTCGCGGGTGCTCGACGAATTGCCGTTGGTCGTGGTGCCGCTCGTGTTGGCAGCGGCCGCTTGCTGCGGTTGGCCGTTCGGGCCGGTTGCGGCCGGTTGCGACGCCGAAGCCGGAGCCGGTGCGGTCGGCAGCATGCGCGGCGCGGTCGGCGGCTGGTTGGACAGCGCGCCCGGCACACCACCCTGGGCGTCGGCCTTGTTCTGCGTGGCTTCAGCGGTGTGGGTGCTGCGCACGGCGGCGTTGGCCGGGTCCTGGTTCGGACGATACGTCTCGGCCATCTGCTCGGTGTTGTCGAGATCGACGTCGGCCGTCACCTGCGCGCGCACGTTGTCCTCACCCACCACGGGGCCGAGGATGGCTTCGATGCGCTTGATGTAGCCCTGCTCGACATCGCGCACGTAGCTCAGCTGCGTCGGGTCAAGGCCCGAGGCGTTGTCCTGGAACGAAGACGACAGCAGGCGGCCGGATTGGTCGACCACCGTCACGTTGGCCAGCGGCAGGTTCGGCACGCTGCTCGACACCAGGTGGCCAATGGCCTGCACCTGCGAGCGATCGAGCATGCGGCCCGGATACAACTTGAGCAGCACCGAGGCGCTGGGCTTGGCCTGCTCGCGCACGAACACCGACGGCTTGGTCATCGCCAGATGCACGCGGGCGGATTGCACCTCCTGCATGGCCTGGATGGTGCGGGCCAGCTCACCCTCCAGGGCGCGCTGGTAATTGACTTGCTCGGTGAACTGGCTGGTACCGAATTTCTGGTTTTCCATCAGCTCGAAGCCGGCCTGGCCGCCCTTGGGCAGACCTTGCGACGCCAGCTTCAGGCGGGCCTCGTGCACGCTCGTCTCGGGCACCATGATGGCGGTGCCGCCCTCGGCGAAGCGGTAAGGCACGTTCATTTGCTGCAACGCAGCGATGATCGCCCCGCCGTCGCTGTCGGACACATTGCTGTACAGGACGCGATAGTCCGGACCGCGGCTCCACAGCATCGCGGCGGCAATGACAGCCACGAGCGCTGCACCGCCGATCGTCATCAGCAGACGCGGCGACAGACGGCCGAGCGGGCCCAGGGCGCCCAGCGCACCTGCACCTCCCGCGTTCTGGCGCGTCATCGCGCCCTGGCCCACCGCCGGCATATCCACCGTACCTAGCGTGTCGGCGACAGCAACCGAATCGGCTGTCGTTGGCATCCCAAATCTCCTGACTGACTACGTTGCTTGAGCGCTCGCCCAACATCTGGGCATGGCTCCGTGGTTGCCATTATCGGCAGCGGGTGCGCAAGCAAATTGCCAAGAAGAGGGCCTTTTCCCGTTCTTTTGGGCGCTTGGGAACGACCGCCGGGCGGCTACCTTTGCATCACCGTGGCGCCATAGCGACCAGCCGGCCCGGGCGGAAAACGCCCAGGAAAGCCGGCCCAGGCAGCCAAGCAGCGGCGCCGCAAGCAATACGAGCAAAGAGGAGTTGACTTCACATGGATATTACGAACGCCAATTCAGTGGTCTCGCTGATGAACAGCGTGCTGGCGCCCTCCACCAAGGTGGGCGGCCTTGGCGCGGGCGGCGCGGCCTCCGGCGACGACGCCAAGGTCAGCGTCGACTTCGGCGCGGTGCTCAAGTCGTCGCTGGATCGGGTGGATGCCTCGCAGCAGAAGGCCGAGTCCGTTTCCCGCAGCTTCGAAATGGGCAACAACGACGTGGATCTGCATGACGTGATGCTCTCGCTGCAGAAGGCCAACATCGACATGCAGACGGCGGTGCAGGTGCGCAACAAGTTTGTCTCGGCGTATCAAAGCATCATGAGTATGTCGATTTGACGTCACTTCTATAGATTTAATTTTTCTTCGCGCCGCATGTCCAAACACGCCAAACACCGCGCCAAGCCAGCCAGGGGCAGTCTTGCGCTGGTCGTCATCGCCCGCGACGAAGCCGCCTGCATCGAGCGCTGCCTGATGAGCGCCAAGCCGCACGTCGATCGCATGATCGTGCTGGACACCGGCTCGACCGACGACACCGTGGCGATCGCCAAGGCGTGCGGCGCCCAGGTGCATCATTTCACGTGGGTGGATGACTTTTCCGCCGCCCGCAATGCCGCGCTGGCCGCCGCCAATGCCGACTGGAACCTCGTGCTGGACGCCGACGAATGGATCGAGGGCGGCACGGAAGAGCTGCGCAACGCTTGCAGCTTTGGCCCGCTGCTCGGCGTGGTTTGCATCCGCAGCGAATACGACATTTCCGGCCATGTGGAGCATTCCAACAGCTGGATCGCACGTCTGTTGCCGCGTGGCGTGCGCTATCAGGGCCGCATCCACGAGCAGCCGGTCGTAACCGCGGCCAACCTGCAGCGGGTGCGCCTGCCGCTCGTGATTGGTCACGACGGCTACATGAACGCCAAGCTGGACCGCAAGCGTGGTCGCAACCACACGCTGTTGCAACTCGAGCTGGCCGCGCATCCGGATGACCCGTATGTGCTGTACCAGCTCGGCAAAGACTTCGAGATCAACCAGAAAGACCCCGCAGAGGCCGCTGCGCACTATCAGCGCGCGCTCGCAAGGGCACCCAAGGTGGCGCCATATCGGCATGACCTGTGCATTTGCCTGCTGGCGTGTCTTTCCAAATCGAAGCAACTCGACGCGGCCATCACGCTGGCGGGTGAATGGATGGAGGAGTGGTCGGGCTCGCCAGACTACTTCTACATGCTCGGACACCTGATGTTCGAAGCTGCCGCGCAAGACCCTGCACAAGCCGAAAAGCAATGGCTGCCGATGGCAGAAAACGCCTTCCTGAAGTGCCTGGAGATTGGCGAGCAGCCCAAACTGGACGCCGCCGTATTCGGGCGCGGCAGCTTTGCCGCCGCCAAGTACCTGGCGCTGACCTACCGGGCCCTCGCCGACACCCTGGCCATCAAGTCGAACCATTATTCCGACATTGCGCGGCAGATGCAGGAACGCAGCGCCGCCGTCGCCGCATGAGTACGCAATCATGAAGACAGTCATCCTGGCCGGGGGCCTCGGCACGCGCATCAGCGAGGAATCGCACCTGCGGCCCAAGCCGATGATCGAAATTGGTGGCCGCCCCATCCTGTGGCACATCATGAAGATCTATGCCGCGCATGGCATCAACGATTTCATCATCTGCCTCGGTTACAAGGGCTACGTCATCAAGGAGTACTTCGCCAACTACTTCCTGCACATGTCGGACGTGACGTTCGACATGTCGAAGAACGAAGTCACCGTGCATGAGCGCCATGCCGAGCCGTGGCGTATCACGCTGGTGGATACCGGCGAGCAATCCATGACCGGCGGGCGCCTGAAGCGTGTTGCCGCGTATCTCGATCCGAACGAGCCCTTCTGCTTTACCTACGGCGACGGTGTGTCCGACGTCGATATCACCAGCAAGATCGCCTTCCACCGCGCCCACGGCAAGATGGCCACGGTGACGGCCGTGCAGCCGCCGGGCCGCTACGGCATGCTCCAGCGCGATGGCAACCGTGTGACCGGTTTCACAGAGAAACCACCCGGCGACGGCGGCACCTGGATCAACGGCGGCTTCTTTGTACTGAACCCGGCCGTCATCGAATACATCGCGGGTGAAGACACCCACTGGGAAGGCGAGCCGATGAATCGCCTGGCCGAGATGGGCGAGTTGAGCACGTTCGAGCACCATGGCTTCTGGCAGCCGATGGACACGCTGCGCGACAAGAACAGTCTCGAAGCCATGTGGCAATCGGGGAGTGCACCGTGGAAAAAGTGGTGACGCTCGACCCGCGTGCGTGGGCGGGCAAGCGCGTCTTCCTGACCGGGCACACTGGCTTCAAGGGCAGCTGGCTGGCACTGTGGCTGCGCCAGCTTGGCGCCGATGTGACCGGCTACAGCCTGGCGCCGGAAACGAACCCGAATCTCTTTACGCTGGCCGAGGTGGAATCGGCCATGGCCGGCCACACGCTGGGCGATATCCGTGACGCGGAAGGCCTGCGTGCCGCGATGACGGCGGCGCAGCCCGACGTGGTGTTTCACCTCGCGGCGCAACCGCTGGTGCGTGCGTCGTACCAGGACCCGGCCGGCACCTACGCAACCAACGTGATGGGCACGGTGAACGTGCTCGAAGCCGCGCGCGCCTGCGCCGGTCTCTCGGCCACCGTGGTCGCCACCACCGACAAGTGCTACGACAACCGCGAGTGGGCCTGGGGCTATCGCGAGACGGATGCACTCGGCGGCCATGATCCGTACAGCGCATCCAAGGCCTGCGCAGAACTGGTGGCCGCAAGCTACCGGCGCGCCTTCTTCGCCAACGGCCCGCTGCTGGCCACGGGCCGCGCAGGCAATGTGATCGGCGGCGGTGACTGGTCGGAAGACAGGCTCATTCCCGATGCCGAGCGTGCCATGCGTGCCGGTACGCCGCTGGTCATCCGCTCGCCGCACGCCACCCGGCCCTGGCAGCACGTTCTGGATTGCCTGCACGGGTATCTGGTGCTCGCACAACGGCTGCTGGCGGGTGACGCCGCGTGCGCAACCGCCTGGAACTTCGGCCCGGACAGCGCTGCCACGCGCACCGTCGAACAGGTCTTGCAAGGCTTGCAACACCATTGGCCCGCGCTGATCTGGCAACTGGACGCCAATGCCACCACCGGCCGCCATGAAGCTGGCATGCTGCATCTCGACGCCAGCCGGGCGCGCCAGCATCTGGGCTGGCAGACGGCGTGGCCGTTCGAGACCGCGCTGGAACAGACCGCCGCGTGGTATCGGCATCTGCATGAAAAAACCGCGGATGCGCGCGCGCTGTGCGACCAGCAGATCGACCGCTTCACCGCCGCCGCATCTGCTGCCGCATTCAGGAGCGCCGCATGAGCCGCTTCACCATCCAACCGAAGCCGCTGGCCGGCGTGGTCGAAATCAACCGCAAGGTGATCGGTGACCATCGCGGCTACTTCACGCGCTTCTTCTGCGCAGACGAACTGGCCGCCGCCGGCTTTGACAGCCCGATCGCGCAAATCAATCACTCGTATTCCGCCAGGCGCGGCACCGTGCGTGGGCTGCATTTTCAGTACCCACCGCATGCCGAGATCAAGCTGGTGAGTTGCGTGCGCGGCCGTGTGTTCGACGTGGCCGTTGACCTGCGTGCAGGCTCGCCAACGTTCCTGCAATGGCATGCGGTGGAGTTGTCCGCCGACCGCCACAACAGCCTGCTGGTGCCGCGCGGCTTTGCCCACGGCTTCCAGGCGCTGGAAGACGATTGCGAGCTGCTGTATCTGACCTCGACGCCGTACGCGCAAGCCGCTGAAGACGGCCTCAACCCGACCGACAGCCGCCTGGCCATCGCGTGGCCACTCGACATGACCGAATGCTCCGACCGGGACCGCAACCATCCGCCGCTGACCGACGCGTTTGCAGGCATCACGTTGCGAGACCTGAATCCTGAACTGCAGGAACAGCCATGACCCAAAAGATTCTGTACTCGAAGCCGTCGATCACCGAGCTGGAAGTCGAATACGCCACCGACGCCGCACGCAACGGCTGGGGCGACCAGTGCTACGCCTACATCAACCGCTTCGAAAAGCAGTTTGCCGCGTTTGTCGGCACGCAGTACGCCATTGCCACCTCAAGCTGCACCGGTGCCATGCACATGGGCCTGGCCGCGCTCGGCATCGGCGCCGGCGACGAGGTGATCCTGGCCGACACGAACTGGATCGCCACGGCATCGCCCATCACTTACGTGGGCGCGACGCCGGTGTTTGTCGACATCCTGCCGGACACATGGTGCCTGGACCCGGCGCTCGTGGAAGCCGCCATCACGCCGCGCACGAAGGCGATCATCGCCACGCACCTCTACGGCAACCTGTGCGAGATGGACCGCCTGCTGGACATCGGCAAGCGCCACGGCATTCCGGTCATCGAAGACGCGGCCGAGGCTGTGGGTTCGCGCTGGCACGGGCACGCAACCGGCTCGCAGGGCATCTTCGGCACGTTCTCGTTCCATGGCACCAAGACCATGACGACGGGCGAAGGCGGCATGTTCGTCACCAACGACCGCGCGCTGTACGACCGCGTGATGACGCTGAACAACCACGGCCGCGTGCCCGGCGGCAAGCAGTTCTGGTCCGACTTCATCGGCTTCAAATACCGCATTTCCAACGTGCAGGCCGCCATCGGCTGCGCGCAGCTTGAGCGCATCGACGCGCTGGTTGCCCGCAAGCGCGAGATCTTTGCCGAGTATCAGGCGCACCTTGGCGGCGTTGCCGGCCTTGCGCTGAACCCCGAGGCACCTGGCACGCTCAACAGCTACTGGATGCCCACCGTCGTGTTCGACGAAGCGCTCGGCATTACGCGCGACGGGCTGCTGGCCGCGTTCTCGCGGCGCGGCATCGATGCGCGCGTGTTCTTCTACCCGCTGAGCGAAACCGAGCTGTTCGGCACGTCCGCCGCCACCGCGCGCCACAACGCGCCCAACAGCTACGCGATTGCCGAGCGCGCCATCAACCTGCCGTCGTATCACGACATGTCGAGCGAGAACATCAAGACGGTATGCAACGTCGTGCTCGATCTCGTGCGCGAACACCAGGAGACGCTGACATGCCTGGCATCCTGACCCCCGACCAGATCGAGACCTTCCAGCGCGACGGCCTGCTGATCCTGCGCGACTTTTATGCGCCGTCGCAGGTGGAGCCGATTCAGCGCGCGATCTACGACATCATCGGTCTGGTGATCGACAAATACCGTCTCGACATCGAGCGAGCGCCATTTGCACCGGAACGGTTCGACGACGGTTATCAGGCGCTGATCAAAGCCAATCGCAAGTACGGCGCCGAGGTGTATGACGCAGTCAAACAGATCCCGGCGTTTGTCCGGCTGCTGGGCGACGAGCGCCATGAGCAGCTCGTTCGCAGCGTGCGCCCTGGTGCCCTGCCGGGCATTGCGCACGCCGGCTCCGGCATCCGCATCGACAACCCGCGCGAAGAGAAATTTCGCGCCAACTGGCATCAGGAATATCCGGCCCAGTTGCGCAGCCTGGACGGCGTGGTGTTCTGGAGCCCGCTCGTCGAAATCACGCCCGAGATCGGGCCGGTGGAGTTCTGCCCCGGCTCGCACGTCGAAGGCCCGCTGCCCGTCTTCAGCGCCGACCCGGACAACGCGGGCAAGCAAGGCGCCTACGCATTGCTGATCAAGGACGAGGCAAGCTACCTCGCGCGCTATCCGCACGTGCAACCGCTGACCAAGCCCGGCGATCTGGTGATGGTTGACTTCCTGGTGCTGCACGCCTCGGGACACAACACAAGCCAGCGTTCGCGCTGGTCGATGCAGTTCCGCTACTTCAATTTCTGCGAGCCGACCGGGCGCTCGCACGGCTGGAAGGGCTCGTACGCCAACGGCGTCGATTTCCGTACCGTCCACCCCGAACTCTCCGTGGAAGCCTGACCATGATCCAAGGTGCACTGCCCTGCAACGTCTGCCAGCAGCCGCTGCCAGAACCGATTTATCGCGCCGCGCCGCAAAGCTCGCTGTCTTCTCTGCGCCGCGCCATGGACGGCACGCTCGAGGTCTTCTGCTGCGCTGCGTGCGGCCATATTCAGACCGCCGAGCTGTGCGACAACGGCAGCTTCTACGACACCGAGTACGACATCCTCGTCAACAGCGAGGAAGAAGACCAGATCTATGCGGTCGAAAACGGCCAGAAGATCTTCCGCGCCGACCACCAGGTCGCCACGTTCCAGGGCAAGCTGGCATTGCAAGGCGCGTTGCATGAGGGCGCGCGCGTAGTCGACTTCGGCTGTGCAAAGAGCGCCACCATGCGCCTGCTCAAGCAGCAGCGCCCCGACGTAAATGTCCATCTGTTCGACATCAGCGACCGCTACGTCGGCTTCTGGGAAAAATTCCTGAGCCCCGAACAATGGGCGACGTACACGATCCCGCCGGCATGGCAGCGTTCGTTCGATGTCGTCAGCTCGTTCTTCTCTCTCGAACACATCCCCGACCTGACGACAGCGCTGCGCAACATTCACGGCCTGCTGCGGGATGGCGGCGTGCTGTACGCGATCGTGCCGAACACGTTCACCAATTCGGTGGATTTTCTGGTGGCGGATCACGTCAACCACTTCACCCACACGTCGCTGCAGACGCTGCTGGCCAACCATGGGTTTGACTTGCTCGAGGCCGACGCGCACAGCCACCGTGGCGCATTCGTCGTGACCGCCGTGCGCCGTCCTGGCGACAGCAAACTCGCGCCGGTGCTCGATGCGCAAGCATTGGCCGACACGCAGAGCGCCGCTCGCAAGCTCGCCCACTTCTGGCAACAGGCCTCCAGCCATCTGACGGACTTTGAAACGCAGCACGGCAGCGCCCCCGCCGTCATTTACGGCGCGGGTTTCTACGGTGCCTACACGGCAAGCAACCTGCAACAGCCGCATGCCCTGCGCGCTTTTGTCGATCAGAACCCGTACCTGCAAGGGTCTTCCCTGGCGGGCAAACCGGTGGTGGCGCTGGACAGCATTCCGGACGAAGTCGAAGTGGTGTACCTGGCCGTGAACCCAGTCATTGCCGATGAAGTGCGGCACACCGTGGAAGCCGCGTATCCGAATCGCTTCCGCTATTTCCGCTTCCAGCCATGATCGCGCGCGGCTCCCTCGTCCTTCGGGAATGGCGCGAGAGCGACATCGCCCAACTGGTGCCGTTGCGCAACGATGTGCCGACGCAGCTGCAACTCATGACGCGTCCGCGGCCCAACTCGGCCGCGAGCGTGCGCGACTGGCTGATCGCAAAATCGAAGCAGAGCGACCTAGTGCTTTTCGTCATTGCCAGCCAGGCAGATGACAGCGTGCTGGGCTACCTGCAGCTGAACCACATCGATGCGGTCAACCGACACGCTTCGCTGGGCATCTGCCTGGCGTCGTCCGCGCAATGCAAGGGCCACGGGCGGGCCGCATGCGAAGCCGCGTTTGCCTACGCCAGCGAAACGCTGTGCCTGCGCAAGATCACGCTGGAAGTGCTGGCCGAAAACACGCGCGCCATCGCGCTGTACGAGAAGCTCGACTTCCGCACCGTCGGCACGTTGGCCGGCCACTACCTGCAAGACAACCGCTGGCACGACGTTGTCCTCATGGAACGGATGCTCGCGTCATGAAAGTCGTGATCACTCAACCAATGCTGTTCCCGTGGGTCGGTCTGCTCGAGCAGATCATGCTGGCCGACGTGCTCGTCAATTACGCTGACGTTCAGTTCTCCAAGGGCAGCTTCACCAACCGCGTGCAGATCAAGGAGCCCGCCGGCACGCGCTGGATGACGGTGCCGCTGGAGAAGTTCCACCTCGGTGCGCGCATCGACGAAGTCAAACCCGCCACCAAAGTCGACTGGCGAGCGCAGCATCTGCGCATGCTGGAGCAGGCCTACGAGGCCGCGCCGCATGCAAGCGACATGCTGGCGCTCGTGCGCTCCGTGTACGAAGCCGACTACACCAACATGGGTGCGCTGGCACTGGCGTCCATGCGGGCGGTGTGCCGTTACCTGGGCATCGAGCTGGACCGCAAGTTTGTCGACGCGCCGGAGCTGGACATTCCCGGGCGCAACACCGACCGCGTGCTCGCCATCGTGAAGAAGCTGCAAGGCGACACCTACATCACCGGACACGGCGCCAAGAACTACCTGGCCCACGAAGATTTCGAGCAGCAAGGCGTTGCCGTCGAATACATGAACTACGCCATGCGGCCGTATCCGCAATTGCATGGCGCGTTCACCCCGTTTGTCAGCAGCCTGGACCTGATTGCCAATCATGGCCCGGCCGGCAAGCAGTACATGTGCCCTCAGACCCTCCACTGGCGCGAGTTCATCCAATGAGTGAAATCGAAGCAATCCAACCCGAAGCGCCGCAAGACGTGGCGCCTGTGAAGCAGGCCGAGGCCATCCAGCAGGTTGCGCTGAGCGTCTGCATCCCGACCTACAACCGCGCCCGCTATCTCGAGAATCTGCTTGCAGAACTCGTCTCGCAGACTGGCGAGCTGAAGTTCAGCTACGAATTGCTGATCGGCGACAACTGCTCGACGGATGCCACCGAAGAAGTCGTGGGCCGCTACGAGGACAAGCTGAACATCCGGTATTTCCGGCGCCCATCGAACCTCGGTTCCGACAGAAACCTGAGTGAGCTGTACCGCTCTGCACAGGGCAAGTACGTTCTCTATCATGCCGACGACGATCTGCCGATCCTTGCAGAGATCAACAACAACATCGATATCCTGGAACGCAATCCGGGCGTGGGTGTTGTCTTCGCGCCGTGGTTCATCCACGACCTGCCGACGCGGCAAGACCTGACCGCCTTCTACCGTCAGGACGACAACTACCTGATCGAGCAGCACGACTACGCCAAGCTGCTGGCGCTGGTGCTGTCGCACCACCTGTTTCCGGAGATCTACATCGCGCGCCGCGAGGTGATGAACAACCTCTATTTCAGCGCGCCGGAGCATGCCTTCTACGCCTTCGTGCATGCGGCGGAAATGCTCGGCTCCAGCGCGGTGTACTTCAGCAAGACACCGTTCTATCGCTCGGTCTCGCGCTACTTTGCCGACGAGACGCGCGCCCAGGCCGGCAATGAACAAGTGAAGTTCGCGTGGGACCGCTATCGCGGCGGTCTGGAATACCTGTTCGGCAAGTTCTGTCACACGCTACCCGCAGCCGAGCGGCCGGAGTGGCTGAATGCCGTCAACCAGTTCATCCTGCTGCGCATGAAGGTGGCGCTACGCCTGCGCACCCAGGAGGGCGGCGACTGGATCAACAACTACTACATCGCCAACCGCGTCCGCGCGCTGGGCGAAGTGGCGGACTTGCCCGCGCCGTATGACCTGTACCGCGTCAATGCCGCGTTCGAATACGTCGCCAAGCTCGACCCGTTCAAGCCCGAGCCGCCCAGGTACGCCACCCTGCGCCGCGCGCCGCTTCAGGTCTTGCACCACGCGCACGGCTTTGCCGACACCGAGTTTCTGGTGCTCGACGACGATGCCGCCATTCCCCATCACACCGTCATCGTCACGCCGATTCCGATGGAGATTGCGGTGCCTGCCGGCCGTGAAGTCCGCTTCGTCTCGGAACTCGAAACACTCGCCAAATTTCCCTGAGTCACTGGTCACGCCCACATGGATCTTTCCAACGCCCATTCCGTCGTCTCGCTGATGAACAGCGTGCTGGCACCGACAAGCGCCGTCGGCGGCAGCACCGCCAGCGGCGAGGCCGGCAAACCCAGTGTCGACTTCGGCTCCGTGCTCAAGTCGTCGCTCGACCGTGTCGACGCTTCCCAGCAGAAGGCCGAATCGATCTCCCGCAGCTTTGAAATGGGCAATAACGATGTCGACCTGCACGACGTGATGCTCTCGCTGCAGAAGGCCAACATCGACATGCAGACGGCCGTGCAGGTGCGCAACAAGCTCGTCTCGGCCTACCAAAGCATCATGAGCATGTCGATCTGACATCACGCTGCACCCCCTTTTCCACGTGGCGGAGAGGGGTTTCCAGTCCTCCTTGCCATTTATATTGTGTTCAATATAATTGTGTCATCGATTTTGGATCGATCTCCCGGCCGACATGTCGCCGACCGGGCTTCCCAATAAGAGGACCCGACCATGAAAACGCTCTACCAGACCCAAGTCACCGCGGAAGGCGGCCGTGCCGGCCATGTTCGTAGCGCCGATGGCACGCTGGATCTGCCCCTTTCGCTACCGCGCGAACTCGGTGGCGCAGGCGGTGCAGCTACGAATCCCGAGCAACTGTTTGCCGCCGGTTATGCGGCCTGCTTCGAAAATGCGGTGCTGCATGTGGCACGTGCCAAGCAGATCAAGCTGGCGTCGACCTCGGTCACGGCCACGGTCGGCATCGGCCCGCGGGAAGACGGCGGCTTTGCATTGACGGTGTCGCTGGCGGCCACCCTGGGCGGCGTCGATCAGGCGACCGCTGAAGCGCTTGTGGCTGCGGCACATGGCGTGTGCCCCTATTCGCATGCCGTCCGTGGCAATATTGACGTCCAATTGAACACGGTCACGCGCTGAGCCTCTTGCTCCGCCCTGTTGGGCCGAAGCGGCACTCGCCGCTCGAGCGCCAGACCGTCTCCCCGGGAGTTTTCCGTGAACGACGTGCTGGCGCTCGATCAGCAGCTCTGCTTTCCTTTGTATGCCGCCGGCCACTTGCTGACGCGCCTCTACCGCCCGCTGCTCGACGAGCTGGGCCTGACCTATCCCCAGTACCTGGTGATGCTGGCGTGCTGGCAGCAGGCGCCATGTGCGGTCGGCGACCTCGGCCGCCGTCTGTACCTCGACACGGGCACGCTGACGCCCCTGCTCAAGCGCCTCGAAGAACAAGGCCTCGTCACGCGCACGCGCGATCCTGATGATCAGCGCCGCGTCGTCATCGAATTGACCGACGCCGGCCGTGCACTGCGCGAACGCGCGTCCAAAGTGCCTGAAGCTCTTGCCTGCAAGATTCCGCTGGAATTGGACGAAATTGGCGCCACGCGCGACGTGCTGCGCAAGCTGCTCGACGCTCTGGCCACCGCGGACGACCGCGAATGAGCGCACCGTCTGCTTCCGCCGATCTGGCGCTGGTTGTCATCGCACGCAATGAAGCCGACAGCATTGCGCGCTGCCTGCTCAGCGCCAAGCCGTTTGTCGACCGCATGGTGGTACTCGATACGGGCTCGACAGACGACACCGCCGCCATTGCGCAGTCATGCGGCGCGCTCGTCAGCCACATGACCTGGACGAACGATTTCTCGGCAGCGCGCAACACCGCACTGCAGGCCGCCAATGCCGACTGGAACCTTATCCTCGACGCTGACGAATGGCTCGAAAGCGGCGGCGAGCATCTGCGCACGCTCAGCGGTGCGGCCCCGTCCGTCGGCGTGGTGTGCGTCAAGAACGATACCGATGCAACCGAATCCGCCAGCCAGTTGATAGCGTGGATTCCGCGACTGCTGCCGCGTGGCGTGCACTACACGGGGCGGATCCATGAGCAGCCGGTGTCGTCCTTGCCGGCGACGCGCGTGCCGATCGTGGTGCGCCACGACGGCTATACCGCGGCCAAGATGCAGAAGAAAGGCGAGCGCAATACCCAACTGCTGCTCGATGAACTCGCGCATCGGCCGGATGACCCGTATGTGCTGTATCAGCTTGGCAAGGAAACCGAGCTGCATCATGAAGACTATGCAAAGGCCGTGAACCACTACGCGCGCGCCTTCAGCCTGGCGCCCGCAGATGCGCCGTACCGCCGTAACTTGGCGCTGCGTTATGTGTACAGCCTGGGCAAGGCCGACCGCGTTGACGAGGCACTGGCGCAAGGCGATGTCGCCATCCAGACGTGGCCGGACTTTCCGGATCTGTGTTTTGCGCTGGGATTGGTCTTGCTGGATGCGGCAGCCAAGCACCCTGACGAGGCAGGTGCGCGGTGGCTACCGTTGGCGGAGCAGGTCTTCAACCGCTGCCTGGAAATCGGCGATCAGCCGGAGATGGACGGCAGCGTCGTCGGCCGGGGCAGCTTCCTGGCAGCCCAGCAACTGGCGATCGTGTACCAGATGCAGAGCCAAGCGCTCGCACGCAAGTCCGAGCACTATCTGACGCTGTCAAAACAGCTGCAGGACGCGTCGTCTCAATAACGCGCCATGCTGCCGTAAGCGTTGCTGGCGTTGGTGGCACGGCGTGCCGTGTCGATGCGCTTCTGCAGGCGGTCCAGGCGCGGATACACCATGGCGCGAACGCGTGCATCATCTTCCAGAATGCGCACGAGCAGCGTGCGCTTGCGCTCCACGTCGGCACGCGAGAGCTGCGGATGCGGTTCGGAACGGCGCAGCGCATCCACATAGGCGGCGCTTTCACGTTCCAGCGTACTGACGACTTCCCAGTTACCCACTTCGGCCGCGCTGACCATTTCAGCGGTCAAACTTGCGATGGCTTCGTAGCAGGCGAACAGACTTTCGCTGTCCTTGATCGGGATGTTGCGGTGCATATTGGCTCCAGTTGGGCCGAATTCAGTCAAAAGTCGCTTTACTACAAACGACGTGCAATCAGCTCACAACGCTGAGGTGGCTGTTTGCCGCAGCAGCACCCGGTTGGCCGGCCTGGCCGATGGCGAGCCACGCATCCTGCAGCGGGACCAGCAAAGCATCCACCTCAGCGAGGATCGTCAGATCGTTGTTGGCGTTCGCCAACAGCAGGCGGCGCAGCATGTAGTCGTACAGATTGTTCAGTTGCACGGCAATCTCGCCGCCGCGCTGGTGATCCAGGCTGGCCTGCAGCCCCTGGCCGATGATCGAGATGGCTTTGTCGATCGCCCGCACCTTGGCCAGCACGTCGCCGCGCTGCATGGCGGCACTGGCCAGGTTGATGGCGGCCCGCGCGCCTTCAAACAGCATGGCGATCAGGCGGTGCGGATTGGCGTCTACCACGGACGTCTCGATGCCGACTTGCGCATAGGCACCGATGGCACGGCGTGCAGCGTACATGGGAATGGTCCTCGCTGGTGTCTGTTTTGTTATGGGTTGTGCTCTAAACCTGAACCCGGCTTAGTTGTTGCTCGAAGTTTGCTTGGTAATGGCCGCGAGCTGCGTCGTCAGGTAATTGCTGGTGTTCGTCATGCTGGCCACCGCGGAGGACAACGCATTGAATTGCGTGTAGTACAGCGCCTGCTTGTTATCCAGGCGCGTCTGCATGGCGGTGATCTGGCTGGCAAGCGAAGTCAGCGAACTGTTGATCGAGTCGGTCTCGTTCTGCAACATGCCGCTGGACGCCAGCAGGTTGTTCATCACCGTGTTGAGTTGGGCAGCGTAACCGCGCTGCACCGTAACCGTGCCGCGAGCGCCCAGCGGGCCTCCCGCAATCTGCACGGTCAGGCCATCCGTGGCGGAACCGGCAATGCCATACAGGCTCTGGCCCGAGCCGGTCGCGGCCGCACCGTTGATGGTGCCCTGCACGTCCACACCATTGGTCGACGTCGGGCTCGCGCCGAAGAGCGACGAAGCCCCCGCGCCCGATACCGACACCGCCGACACCGAGCCAAATTGGCTATCGGTAATGCTCAGCACGCCGCCGGCATTGGCCGACACCGATGCGTTGACCTTGGCGTTCTGCAGCGCGGTCGAAGCGTTGATCTGACTTTGAATCTGTGTGGCCAGCGTCGCGGCCGTGTAGCTGCCGGCCGCCAACGTCACGTTGACGGACACCCCACTGATGTTGAACGCGAGCGTGTCGTTCACACCCGCCGTGATGGTCGTGTTGGCGGCGGCCGACCCTGTGAGCGTGCCCTGCGTGGCCAACTGCGTCACGTTGATGGCGTAGCTGCCGGCCTGCGTGGAATCGGAGAACGTCGGCACGCTGACCAGCGAATCGGTGGCCGTGCCGGTACCGGCAAACAACCCGGCAACCTGGCTGGGCGACTTTGCAATGGCAGCCGACAGCTTGGTGTTGTCGACCGACAGCGTGCCGTCGGAGTTCATCGTCACGCCCACGCTGCCGAGCGACTGGTAGTTGCCATTGCCGACCGCCTGGCCCAGCACGTCGGTAATCTGGTTGATGAGCGTCTTGGTACTCACGTCGCCAGCCAGCGGGCCGTTGTTGGCCTTGTTGGCGGTGTCGATGTTGGTGAGCCCGTTCAGTTGCGTACGCAGCGCGTTGTAGCCGTTCACGAAGTTGGTGACGGCCGTGGTGGTGGCGGTCGGATCGTTGGCCACCGTCACGTTGGTGCTGCCCGTCTTGGACAGCGTGAACGACGTGCCATCCACCACGTTCGACAACGTGTTGGTCGGGCTTTGCACGGCAATGCCGTTGATGGTGGCCAGGGCATTCTGGCCCGTGGTCACCTCGGTCAGGTTCTGCGTGCCGGCCGGATCTTGCGAGAGCAGCGATTGCAGCGTCGAGTCGCCCGACACCGAAATCTTCATCTCCGAGCTGGAACCGCCCGCAGTGGACGTCAGCACCAGACGGTAAGGGCTGCCGCTGCCATCGTTCACGATGCTGGCCGAAACACCCAGGTTGGCCGAGTTGATTGCATCGCGGATCCCCGCCAGCGTGTTGTTGGACGAGTTGATCGTGATCGAGCCACCCGCCAGGTTGCCGTTTTGCGTGAACGTCGAGCCGGTGTACTTGCCGCCGGAAAGCGAGCCCCCCGACACCGAGCCGAACGAGAACGAAATCGTGGTCGATGCGCCGCTGCCGATGGCGGTGGTGGTGGAAGCTTGCCCCTGCGCCGCCAGCACCTGCGATTGCGCAAGCTGCGTGACATTGACCGCGTAGGAACCTGCAGGCGCCGAGCCCGTCACCGACGCGCTCAGCATCGAGGTGTCGTAGCCGCTGGCCTTCATGGCGCTGTAGTTCGACGCGCTGGTCAGGCTCGACAGCGCGGTCTGGAAGGTCGACAGCGCACTCTTGAGCGACCCCACAGCCGACAGCTGCGTCTGGTACGAGCTTTGCTGCGTCTGCAACTGCGTCAGCGGCTGACTCTCCACCTTCATGAGGCTGGTCACCAGCGAATTGACGTCGATGCTCGTCCCGATACCGGGAATGGAGATCGGCGGTACGTAGTTGCTGGTCGAGGAGGAGGTAGTGGTAGTCGCCATGATCGGGTCCGATAAGCATCTGCGCCGGCGGAAGTCTCTCTACACAACGGCACTGGCTGGGGCTTCTTTAGGGCAGGTTATGCAGGCGCCACCCACGAAGAAGTGGGGTATCCGACAAAAGAAAAAAGGCCGACGCCCCGAGGAGCGCCGGCCCTTGGCCCAACCGCCAGGCGGCTGGACTGCATTCAACTGCCTGATTAGCCCTTCAGCAGGCTCAGAATGCTGTTCGGTGCCGAGTTGGCTTGCGCCAGCATCGCCGTACCCGCTTGCTGCAGGATGTTCTGACGCGTCATGTTCGACGTTTCCGACGCATAGTCCGTATCGATCAAGGACGACTTGGCTGCCGACAGCGCAGTGTTGTTCGACGTCAGCGTGTTGATCGTCGAGGTCAGACCGCTTTGCTGAGCACCCAGGTTGGCGCGAGCCGCCTTCAGGTTGGTCAGGTCGGTGTCGATGGCTGACTGTGCGGCGGTCGCGTTGGCGGTCGAGGTCACGCTCGTGCCGGTCAGCGTGCCGAAGCTCGCCAGGTTGGCGTTAGTGACCGTGGTCACATCGGTCGACGCATTCTGGCCGTATTGGAACGTCGTGGACGTGACCGAACCGTCGAACAGCTTGTTGCCGTTGTAGTTCGCGTTGGTCTCGATGTTCTTGTTGGCGGTGGCCAGCTTCTGGTATTCCTTGTCCAGGTTGGCCTGGTCGGTGGTCGACAGACCGCCGTTGTTGGCTTCCACAGCCAGTTGGCGCATACGTTGCAGGTTGTTTTCAACCTGGCCCAGGTACGAGTCGGCCGTTTGCAGATACGACATCGCCTGGTTGGAGTTCTGGATACCTTGCGTTTGCGAGTTCAGCGTGGTGGTCAGGCTGGAGGCCACAGCATAAGCAGCGGCGTCGTCCTTGGCGCTGTTCACGCGCAGGCCGGTCGACAGACGTTCCAGCGAGGTCTGCAGGGCATCCTTCGATGCCGACAGTGCTTGCTGCGTTTGCAGGGACGAGATGTTGGTATTAAGGCTGAGGGACATGACGGCTCCTAAGTTTCCCGATGGTTTGTTGCCCGTGTTTGCTAATTCCGGCTAGGCCGGGCAACGTGACCTGCAACTTGAAGGGGATCAGGTCTGCGTTGTACTCAGGTTATCGGTGGCCTCTGAGGAAAGTTTAGGGTCGCCTTGACAAATTTGTGCGTCGGCGGCGGTTTGGGCTTGCGGCCGCCTGACTCCCGACACCCCTCCAAAAGAGGCGGTGCGCCTGCTTCTTGGCCGGCAGGCCCTCGGCTATACTCGTTCGATCAGTTCATAGGCGCCTGCATCTCTCTATATAGAGCGCCACATATGGCACAGATGGGGAGTTGCAAGCCCGCCGGACGGCCCAAGGCCTGCCGGCGGAAAGAAGAGCTCGAAGCGAGCCCGCGTTTGACCCGCAACACCCACCATGCTCAATGTCCTGATCGTCGAACCGCACGATATTGCCCGTGTCGGCCTGCGCCAGATCCTCAAGGATTCACGACTGGCCCGCCAGATTGAAGCCGTGCCGGACCTGCGCGATGCCAACAACGACCTCCTCGCCCAGCGCGAGTGGGACGTCATGCTCTTCTCGGTGGAATCGGCCACAGGAGACGAATTCCAGACCATCAAGACCGTGCGCCAACAGCACGCCCGCCTGGCTGTCCTGGCGCTGGGTCGGCACCCTGAAGCGCTGCTGGCCGTGCGGGCCCTCAAGGCGGGCGCCGCCGGCTATCTGCCGATGGACGCGAGCCAGCCGCAGCTTCTGGCCGCTGTCAACGCCATCTCCAAGGGCAAGAAATACTTGCCTTCGGACCTTGTGGAAGTCCTGGCCGACAACCTGAATGTCGACTGGGACAAGCCCCGCCACGACATCCTGTCCGACCGCGAATTCCAGACCCTGCGCATGCTCGGCTCCGGCCGCACGCTGGGCGAGATTGCCGAGGCACTGCAGATCAGTGTCAAGACAGTGAGCGTCTATCGGGGGCGCGTGCTCTCGAAGATGAAGCTGCGCAACAACGCCGAGCTGACCATGTACGTGGTCAGCAACAGCTTGCAGATCTGAGCACGCTATGAGAACCGCGGGACACGCTCGCCGTAACGGCGGGCGTTCTCGCGCACGAGGTCCTGCACCGCTGCCGGCTCCAGCGGCCGCGTCAGCAGATAGCCCTGAAACTCGTCGCAGCCGACTTCGCGCAAGAATTCAAGCTGGCCGAGGGTTTCCACGCCTTCGGCCACGGTCTTCATTCCCATGGCTTGCGCCATCATGATGATGGCCCGCGTGATGGCCGCGCGCTCGACCACGTGCGGCAGGTCTTGCACGAACGACCGGTCGATCTTCAGCGTATCGATCGGGAAGCGGTGCAGATACGACAGCGATGAATATCCGGTACCGAAATCGTCCAGCGCCAGCGATACGCCCATCGCGCGCAGCTCGGTCAGCAGCGCATGCAATGACGGATCGTCGCGAATCAGAATGCCTTCGGTCATCTCCAGCTCGACCGCGTTGCCGGGCAAGCCGCTGGTCAATAGCGCGCCACGCACCATCCCGCTCAACTGCCCGGAACTGAATGCCTGGCCCGACAGGTTGATCGACATGCGCAAGTCCGGCAGCCCGATGCGGCGCCAGCGCGCAAGCTGGTCGCAGGCGGCGCGCAGAATCCAGCGGTCGATCTCGACGATCAGGCCGGTTTCTTCGGCGTCTTGAATGAACTGGCCGGGCATCAAGCGGCCGAAGTCGGCCGAGTTCCAGCGGATGAGCGCTTCCACGCTGACGATACGGCCGCTCCTTACGTCCACGCGCGGCTGGTAGTCGGCGTAGAACTCGTTGCGGTCGCCCGCGCGGCGCAGGCCCGATTCAATGCGGAAGCGGCGCGAGACGCGGTCGTCCAAGTCGCTGGTAAAGGTCTGGAAGTTGTTGCGCCCGCGCTCCTTGGCCAGGTACATGGCGGCGTCGGCCTTGCGAAGCAGCGTGTTCGGATCGTCGCCGTCGTGCGGTGCCACGGCAATCCCGATCGACACGCCCAGATACAGCTCCTGCCCCTCGATATGGAAGGGCGCGCTGATGGCCGAGAGGATGCGCTCGGCCACGCGCCGCGTGCCCAAGCCATCGAGCGCCTCGAGCATGACGACAAATTCGTCGCCACCCAGGCGCGCGACGGTGTCGGCTTCACGTGCGCAGGCCTGCAGGCGGGCCGCCACTTCGCGGAGCAGCATGTCGCCAAACTGGTGGCCCAGCGTGTCGTTGACGTTCTTGAAACGATCCAGGTCGAGAAACATGACCGAGACGCGTGACTGGTTGCGGCGCGCAAGCGCCAGCGCGTGCTCCAGCCGGTCTTCCAGCGCAGAGCGGTTCAGCAGCCCGGTCAACGTGTCGTGCGTAGCGAGATGCCGGATGCGCTGCTGCGCTTCGCGGATCTGCGTGATGTCGACCAGCGACACCAGCACCGAATAGGGCGTGGCGCCGGCTTCCGAGGCGCGCGCCGAGGCCGTCATCGAATGGCCGCCATCGGCAAACAGTGGCGTCCAGTTGCTGGAAACCCACACCGTGCGGCCATCTACGCAGTGCATTCCGAAAATCTGGTTCAACTGCGGCTGGCCCTCGGCGATCACGTCCTGATCGGGCCAGTCCGCCTCGTGGATGGAGGCGTCGAATTCGTCCACGGCAGAGGTGACCACCGTGGGCAGCAGGCGCCCCACCAGCGCTTCCACCGGCAAACCCAGCAGCCGCGCGGCGCTCGGGTTGGCATAGGTGACGCGGCGATCCGCCCCGCACACGAGGATGCCCTCCGTCAGCGCATTGACCATCGACAGCAGGTCCAGCTTCGGGCAGAAGCCCGGCAGTGCGCCGCGTGCAGGACAGTCAGCCGGCAAGCCATCGGCATCGACGAGCGCAAGGTCAACACGGGTGGGAAAGGGCAAGGAATTCAAGGCGGCTTCCGGCAAGGCAACGCAGATATGCAGGGCCGGAACGTACCGGCGCCTTCCCTTATTACAACGGCAGGCGCGGGCAAATCTTTCGGGCCAGCGTCACTTTTTGGCATGCCCCTGCACCGGTGGGGATGGACTGCACTAGGGCAGGCCTCATCGCCCCAAAAAGTGACTCTTCATTTACTTATGGCGCGAACGACAGGCGACACCGTCCACCGCAAACGCCCGAGATAAGCGGGATTGACCGCGTTTCTTGATGGAATGAGCTGGACAGAGGTGGGGAAGAATGCCATCCGAGAACCCGACTCTGTGCGTTGCGTTGTTTTACGGTGTCTTGCGCGACGCGAGCCGGGAAAGCCCACCCCCCCCTTAGTCCCCGAGTGATCCCCATGGCTGAAGCTGCTGCTGCCACTACCGCCCCCGCCCCCGCAAAGGGCGGCTCCACCAAGCTGCTGCTGATCATCCTGATCGTGCTCCTGCTCGTCGGCATGGGCGGCGGCGCCGCCTGGTTCTTCCTCGGAGGCGGCACTCACGCCGCGTCCGGCCCCGCCGCACCGCCCAAGCCGAAAGAGCCGGTGTTCGTGCCGATGGAAACCCTGACCGTCAATCTGCAGCCCGAAGAGGGCAACGACCGTTATCTGCAGATCGGCATCACGTTCAAGAGCTTCGACAAGCATGCCGAAGAACAGATCAAGACCTACACGCCGGAACTGCGCAGCAAGGTCCTGATGCTGCTGGCCAGCAAGACGCCCACCGAGCTGTATCCGGCAGATGGCAAGGTCAAGCTGGCCAAGGAAATCGTTGAACTGTGCGAACACGTCTTCAAGGCTGTCGGCAAGGAATCGCCGGTTGCAGATGTCTTGTTCACCAACTTTGTGATCCAGTGACATGCTCAAGGAAGAGTTTCTTTCCCAGGAGGAAATCGACGCGCTCCTGAAGGGCGTGTCCGATGACGCGGACGACGACCCCGTCGAAGCCGCCGACCCCTCGGGCATACGCTCGTACAACCTGGGCTCGCAGGAGCGCATCGTCCGTGGGCGCATGCCCACGCTCGAAATCATCAACGAGCGGTTCGCGCGCAACTGGCGCATCGGGCTGTTCAACTTCATGCGACGCAACGCGGAGATCTCCGTCGGGCCGGTGAAGGTGCAGAAGTACAGCGAGTTCATCCGCAACCTGGTGGTGCCGACTTCGCTCAACCTCGTGCACGTCAAGCCGCTGCGCGGCACGGCGCTGTTCGTGTTCGATCCCAACCTGATCTTCCTGGTGGTCGACAACCTGTTCGGTGGCGATGGCCGCTTCCACATGCGCGTGGAAGGCCGCGACTTTACCGACGTCGAGCAGCGCATCATCCAGCGCATGCTGCACCTCGTCTTCGAGCACTACGCCAAGGCGTGGCAGCCGGTCTACCCGATCGATTTCGAATTCCTGCGCATGGAAATGCACACCGAGTTCGCCAACGTGGCCACGCCCAATGAAGTGGTGGTCACCACCAGCTTCAGCATCGAGCTGGGCAGCAACGGCGGCGACGTGCACATCTGCATGCCCTACACAATGATCGAGCCGATCCGCGACCGGCTCACTTCCGCCATCCAGGGCGAAGCGCTGGAAGTGGACAAGCGTTGGCTGCGACTGCTGTCGCAACAGGTGCAGACCGCCGAGGTCGAGCTGATTGCCGACCTCGCCACGGCCAAGGTGCAGGTGTCGGACATCCTGAACATGAAGGTGGGCGACGTCATTCCGCTGGAGCTGGATGACTGCGTGACCGCCAAGGTAGACGGCGTGCCCGTCATGGAATGCAACTACGGCACGTTCAACGGCCAATACGCGCTGCGGGTCAACCGCATGCTGAATATGAGCGGCAGCGAGTCTGCCACGGAGTCTGACGATGACAACTGAACCGACCATGAACCCCGAAGCCAACGCCGACGACGTCGATGTCGAGATGACGATGGAAGAGGCCATGGCCCTGGAAGCCGCGCAGCGTGCGGCGGCCAACCCGCCGGCCGCCGCGCCCGCCGCCGAGTCCAGCCCGGTGTTCAAGCCCCTGACGGCCGATGGCCTGGGTGCTGCGCAGCGCAACGACATCGACATGATCCTGGACATCCCCGTGCAGCTGACGGTGGAACTGGGCCGCACCAAGGTGCCCATCAAGAACCTGCTGCAGCTTGCGCAGGGTTCGGTGGTGGAACTCGACGCACTGGCCGGTGAGCCGATGGATGTCCTTGTCAACGGTTACCTGATCGCCCAAGGTGAAGTGGTGGTCGTCAACGAGAAGTTCGGCATCCGCCTGACCGACATCATCACGCCGTCGGAACGCATCCGTAAGTTGAACCGTTAAGCCGCACAAATACGCCGTCACTCGGCACCCTGACAGCAACCAATGCTCCCCCCGGGCAAGGTGTTGAAATGAACCATGCAGTGGATTGGGCCCGCACCCTAGGCGGGCTGTTTGTAGTATTGGCGATGATCGTGGCGGCCGGCTGGCTGCTGCGCCGCCTGCAGCAGCGCGCGGGCATGGGCCCCGCGGGTTTGGGCCGGCGCCGCAGCCAGGTGATTACCGTGGTCGCGCAGCAGATGCTGGGCGCACGCGAGAAGGTTGTCGTCGTCGATGTGGAAGGCACATGGCTCGTGCTGGGCGTCACGCAGCAGCACGTGCAGACGCTCCACACGCTGCCGCGCCCGGCAGAAGCCGCTTCCACGCCGGACGACCCATCCGGCGACGGCACTTCCGGCTCCGGCAAGCCACCCCGCTTTGCCGATGCACTGTCCATCCAGCTCAAGCGTCACCTGACGGGGAAGTCGGAATGAACGTGCGTATCTTCCTCCGTTGCCTGATGGCGTTGGCGCTGCTGGGCGCTGCGCCCGCGGTGTTTGCACAGGCACAACCGGGTCTGCCGCTGCTCACGGGCACCGCCGGCGGCCAGAGCTATTCCCTGCCCGTGCAGACGCTGGTCTTCCTGACGTCGCTCGGGTTTCTGCCGGCCATCATTCTGATGATGAGCAGCTTCACGCGCATCATCATCGTGCTGTCGCTGCTGCGCCATGCGCTCGGCACGCAAACCACGCCGCCCAATCAGGTGCTGATCGGGCTGGCGCTGTTCCTCACGTTTTTCGTCATGTCGCCGGTGCTCGACAAGGTGTACACCGACGCCTACGTGCCGCTGCGCGACAGCAAGATCACCGTCGAGCAGGCCATGGACACGGCCGCCACGCCGCTGCGCCAGTTCATGCTCAAGCAGACGCGCGAGCCCGACCTCGCCCTGTTCGTCAAGATGGGCAACATGCCGGCCATCGCCTCGCCCGAGCAAACGCCCATGCGTGCGCTCATCCCGGCCTTCGTCACGAGCGAGCTGAAAAGCGCGTTCCAGATCGGGTTCGCCATCTTCATTCCGTTCCTGGTGATCGACATCGTGGTGGCGGCCGTGTTGATGTCGATGGGGATGATGATGGTCACGCCGTCGATCTTCTCGCTGCCGTTCAAGATCATGCTGTTCGTGCTGGTGGATGGCTGGCACCTGCTGCTGGGCTCCCTGGCCCAGAGCTTTGTGCAATGAGCGCCGATAGGAAACCGACATGACCCCCGAGTACGTTCTCGATATGGCCCGACAGGCCATGCAGGTTGCCATGATGGTGGGCGCGCCGATGTTGCTGGTGTCGCTCGTCGTCGGGCTGCTGGTGGCCGTGTTCCAGGCCGCCACGCAACTCAACGAGCAGACGCTGTCGTTCATCCCCAAGCTGCTGGCCGTGGCAGCCACGATGGTGCTGGCCGGCCCGTGGATCGTCGCCGTGATCGTCGACTACACACGCGGCGTGCTGACCAACATTCCCAACTACGTGAATTGACGTCAGCAAGCTGACGCAGCCGCCTAATCCACGATGATCCAATTCACCGCCACGCAGCTCAACGGCTGGATCGCCATGTACTGGTGGCCGCTGGTGCGCGTGCTGGCGTTCATCGCCATTGCACCGCCGTTTGCCAATACCGAGATCCCGACGTCGATCAAGGTGGCGTTCGGCGTGGTCATCACGGTGGCGCTGGCGCCCATGCTTCCGGTGCCGGCAAGCGTGTCGGTGGGCTCCTATGAGGGGCTGTGGATTACGCTGGTGCAGGTGTTGATCGGGCTGGTACTCGGCTTTTGTGTGCAACTCGTGTTTTCCGCCATCAGCGGCGCCGGCGAAGTGATGTCGGTGCAAATGGGTCTGGGCTTTGCATCCCTGCTCGACCCGACGCAGACCGAGAGCAGCATGCTGCTTGGCCGCTTCCTCAGCCTCACGGCCGTCACCGCGTTCATTGCCGGCGACGGCCATCTCGTGCTCCTGCACGCCCTGTTTGACAGCTTCACCGCCCTGCCCGTCTCGGCGGCGCCGCTGGGCAACCCGGGCTGGCAGACGCTGGCCGGCGGCGGCACGATCGTCTTTGCGCTGGCCCTGCGCATCGCCCTGCCCATCATCGCGATCATGATGATCGTCAACCTCGGCTTTGCCGTGCTCTCGCGCACGGCGCAGGCACTCAACCCGTTTGCCGTGGGCATCGCCGCCACGCTGGTGGTGGGGCTGATGCTCGTCATGGTGATGATGACGTCGCTGGCGCCGGTGGTGGAACGGTCGGTGATGGATGCGCTGGATTTAGGCGGGCGGGCGTTCAGCCAGTTCAGCACCCTGCCTCGATAGGCAGCGCGCGCAGCCGCAACACTGCCCGCCCCGCGTGCGATGATCGCGGTATTCCGCCGACCGATCTTCAAGGGAGTCTCACCACATGAGCCGCCGCGTTCTTGTGACGGGTGCCAGCCGCGGCATTGGCCGCGCTATCGCCTACCAACTGGCCTCCGACGGGTTTGACGTGTCCGTGCATTGCCGCAGCGGCCGTGCCGAGGCCGAAGCCATCGTCGCAGACATCCATGCAAACCATGGCAGCGCACGCGTGCTGCAGTTCGACGTGCGCGACCGCGCCGCCTGTCGCATCCAGCTCGACGCCGACGTTGAAGCCCACGGCGCCTACTACGGCATCGTCCTGTGTGCAGGCGTCACGCGCGACGCCGCCTTCCCCGCCCTGACCGACGAAGACTGGGACATCGTCCTCGAGACCGGCCTGGATGGGTTCTACAACGTCGTCCACCCGCTCACCATGCCGATGGTGCGCAACCGCAAGGGCGGGCGGATTGTCACCATCGCGTCCGTGTCCGGCGTGATGGGAAATCGCGGGCAGGTCAACTACAGCGCTGCCAAGGCGGGGCTGATCGGTGCGACCAAGGCACTGGCCGTCGAGCTTGCATCGCGCAAGATCACCGTCAACTGTGTTGCGCCCGGGTTGATCGAAACCGACATGCTTGCCCAGATGGAACACGTGGACCAAGCCCTGCAGGCCGTACCGATGCAACGCGTTGGACAGCCCGCGGAGGTGGCTGCGGTGGTCGGCTTCCTGATGTCCGATGCGGCGTCTTACGTAACGCGGCAGGTGATCGGGGTCAACGGGGGCATGGTGTGATGCGCCGCAAGGCTGCCGCTCTGGGCGCAGAGCCCACGCTCAAGCCTCACTTCGCGCGCTGATTGGCGAGCCGCTTTACGCTGCGGATGCACGTGGTGCTGATCAGGGTGTGGTCGGCGGCATGGGCAATCGCCGGCAACAAACTGCTGCGCTGAGCCGCGCCCGTCTCTACCGGCGGCGCGCCAGCAGATCGTCCACCACCGGCACCACCGCCAGCAGCATCAGAATCGACGCCAGCGGAATCGTGGCGGCATAGCCCAGATGCTTGAAGCCCAACGCGCCCACCACGCCGCCCACAAAGAACATCCCGAGCAAGGACGCCAGCAGCCGCAGCTTGGGCCGGTTGGCCACCACAGCGGGCAGATTGTGGTCCCCATGGTTCCAATACAGCGCCTTGCCGATTTCGATGCCGATGTCGGTGGCGAGGCCGGTCACGTGCGTGGTTCGGATCTCCGCCTTCGAGATCTTGGTGATGATGGCGTTCTGCAGCCCCATCAGGAAACACAGCAATGCCACGGTAGCCGGCACGAACACGACCCGGTACTGTCCGAGCGTCGTGCCCATCAGACCGAAGAGCAGCAGCAGCGCGGCCTCCAGCATGAGCGGCAGCGCGAATTCGCTCTGCGTGCTGCGGCGACGCCCCCAGTTGACGAGTACCGCCGTACAGGCTGCACCGCACAGAAACGCCAGCAGCGAAGCAAAACCCGCGAGCAAAAGCACAACATTGCCCAACACAAGGTCATCGGCCATTGCCGAGACAATGCCGGACATGTGCGAGGTGTATTGCTTGACGGCGAGGAATCCGCCTGCGTTGGCGGCGCCCGCCACGAAGGCCAGTGACTGACCGAGGCGCCGGTTGGCGTCTTCTGAGCGTTCCGGGCTGGTCAGGCGGCGAAGATACTGGATGGGCATGACCAGTCCTGACGGTAGGTGAGCCGACATGATACGCCGCGCTCCCTGCCCGCCCGACTGCGCCGCATCAAGGATTGATGTACTGGAACAGCGACATGCCCTGCATGGCCGTGAAGGTCTTCTGCGCGGCCTGCAGCGACACTTGCTGCTGAGAGAACTGCGAGATGGCGGAAGTGTAGTCCACCGATTGCAGCTTCGAGATCTGTTCCTTCAACTGCTCGCCGTAGTTCGAGCCGCTGCTGTTGAGCGTGGTGAGCTGCGCCTGCTGCGTGCCCACCGTCACCTGCGCCTGCAGGGCCACTTGGTAAGCGTTGTCCAGATTGCCCTGCGCCGTCTGCACGGCCTTTTGCAGGTTGGCGACGTCGGTAGCCTGCGTGGCTGCGTTGATCGGGGTCGACAGCGCCGTGATCAGCTTCTCGTACGTCTTGAAGATGCTCTGATTAGCGTTCGGGTTGGACGCATCCGAGTTGGGGATGCGCACGAACACCGAATCGCCCGCCACCGAATTCGGCATCGAGATGTTCTGGGACACCTGCACCACGGGTGGCTGGCCGCTGCCGACGTATTGCACGGAACCGCCGGTGTTGGTGAACGGATCGGTCGTGCCGTTGGCGCCGCCAAACAGGGCTACGCCCGCGGCATCGCGCTGATTGGCCGTCGACAGCAGTTGCTGGTACTGCTGCTTGACCTGCGCCAGCACACCAACGCGCTGTGACTCCGTCATCAGCGAGGTGTTGGCGCCCACCAAGGTCTGCTTGCCCTGCTGCAGCGTGGTCACCAGGTTGGTCAGCGCCGAAGACACGCTGGTGAGGCGCGCGTCGGTGGTGTCACGGTTCGACTGGTATTGGTCGTTGGCGTCCTGCGTTTGCTGCAGTTGCGCCATCTGACCGAACGCGCTGGGGTTGTCGCCCGCACTGGTGAGCGCGATACCGCTCGCAATCTGCTGCTGCAGCGTAAGCAGGTTCGATTGCGTGTTCTGCATCGAAGCGGAAGACGCGGCAAAGAATTGGGCGCTACTGACTCGCATGATCGGTCCGGACGAAGGGCTTTAGGACGTTATCGGCAGGCGGGGCGTTTTCTTCAGCACTACCCATCAGCCGCCGGCAATCGACAGCAGGCTGCCAAACAGCGAATTGGCCGTCTGCATCACCTTGGCCGAAGCTTGGTAGGCCTGCTGATACTTCATCAGGTTCATCGCCTCTTCATCAAGGCTCACGCCCGACACCGACTGCTGCTGTTGCGTGGAACTGGCCAGCAGCGCCTTCTGCGAGGTCAGGTTGGTGCTGGCGCGGTTAGCCTGTACACCGACCTGGGTGACGAGGTTGTTCCACGCCGAGCCAATCGAAGTCGTGCCGCCGTCCAGCAGGTTGCTGTTGCGCAGCTTGGCCAGCGCGCTGGCGTTCCGGTTGTCGGTGCTGTTGGCGGTGTTGGCCGAAATGGCGAATGTGTCACCGTTGCCGGGCGAACCCGACAGCGTCATCTGTACGCCGTTGAACGCGTACGTCGCGCCCTGGGTGTACGGCGCAGTGCCGCCCGCGTACGTGGTCGACGTGCCACCCACCGTGACGGTGACGCTGCCCGGGAATCCCGACAGCGAGCCGCCAACGGCCGAGCTGTAAGTCAGGTTGATGGGCGAGCTGAGCGGCGAGCCGGCATACGTGCTGTCCACGCCCAGCGAAGACACCGTGGCGCTGCCCGTGTTGTTGCTGCCCTGGTTGAGCACCACGGGCGAGGCTGCGGCCACGTTGTGGTAGTCGGTGGTGAGCGTCTGCATGGTGGCGGCCGCGTTGGCAGTCGGGCGCACCAGGAAAGAGTCACCGCTGTTCATCGTGCCCGACAGGTTGAGCGTGACGCCGTCAATCGTGGTCGGCCAGCTCGACACCGTTACGGAGGCGGAGCCGTCCGGATAGTGCGAAACGGTATAGGCGCCGCCCTGGTATTTGACCTGGTAGTCGTAGCCCTGCCCTGCATTGGCGTTGGTGATGCTGGCAGTCAGCGTGCCGCTGCCCGTGTTGTTCGCGCTGGGCGCGACGCTCGGGCTGGCCACGGAGAAGAGGTCCGTGCCCATCTTGCCGTTGGCATCCATGCCCAGCTTGTTTTGCGCGTTCACGTCGGCCGCCACGGCCGTGGCCAGGCGGCCGAGGCTGTTCTGCGCCGGAATGAGCGTGTTGTTGCGGAAATCCATCAGGCCGCCCAGCGCACCGCCGCCGAGCTGGCTGTCGTCGATGTTGACCGTGCCGCCCGGGCTCTTGTAGCCCACCGACAGTTGCGTCGGGTCGTACTGCGACGGCACCGCCGTCAGCTGGTAGCTCTGGTTGCCCTGCACGAGCGCCTGGCCGTTGCCCACGTAGATGTTGAACTGGCCGTCGCCGGTCTGTACCACGCTGGCCTTGATCGATTGATTGAGCGTCTGCACAAGCTGGTCGCGCTGGTCGCGCAAGTCGTTCGCCGGCTGACCGGTCGACGCTTCCGCCTTGGAAATCTGGTCGTTCAACGAGGCGATCTGCTGCGCGGTGCCATTGACCGCGCTGATCTGCGTCTGCACCTGCGTGTTGACCTGGCTGTTGAGCGAACTCAACTGGCCGGCAATCGAATTGAAGCGGCTTTGCAGGCCCGCAGCAGCGTTCAGGAAGACCTGGCGCGCGGTGGTGTCCGAAGGCTTGGACGCCAGGCCGTCCGCGGCATTGAAAAAGCTCGTGAGCGACGAGGTCAGGCCGCTGTTGCTGTCCGACATGTATTTGCTCAGGCCCGACACCAGGCTGTTGAGCTGATCGGCTGCGCTGGTCGAGGCCTGGCCGCTTTGCACCTGTGCCGTCAGGAACTGGTCGTAGATGCGCTTGACGGTCGTGACGTTGGCGCCTTGGCCGAGATAGCCCACGCCCGCGTAGAGCGGAATGTTTTCCGTCTGCACGGCTTCCTGGCGCGAATAGCCGGGCGTGCTGGCGTTGGCAATGTTGTTGCCGGTCACCTGCAGGTTGATATCGGCCACCCGCAGGCCGGACGCGCCAATATTCAGAAGGGAGCTGCTCATAGTTGTCTCGGTGCGGGCAGCACGAAGCCGCCGAAATAAGCTCTAGAAACAACATCGGCCGGACAAGAACAAACTTGAGCCGGCCGATGCTGCCAAATATGCCTACTAAGTCACTTATACGATCTGCTTGAGCACCGCCATGATCTTGTGGGCGTAGTTCGGATCGGTGGCGTAGCCTGCGCGCTGCAAGCCCTTGGCGAACGACGCCGCATCGTTGCCGTTGCCGGCTGCCACCACATTGCTGTAGCGCGGGTTGTTGGCCAGCAGGTTGGCGTAGTCCTTGAACGCCTCGGCGTACGAGCTGTAGGCGCGGAACTTCTCCTGAACCTTGTGGGCGACGCCGCCGATGTATTCGGTGGTGGTCACCGTGGCGGTCTTGCCAGCCCACGAGCCACCGGCCTTGATGCCGAACAGGTTGTGCGTGTTCGTGCCGTCCTTTGCCTTGATCTCGCGGCGGCCCCAGCCCGACTCCAGCGCGGCATGGCCGATCATGAAGTTGGCCGGAATGCCGGTTTCCTGCGCGGCCTGCGATGCGTGGTCGATCAGCTTGTTGTAGAAGCTGCTCATGCGCTCGCCCCGCGGCTCCGATGCCACCGTCGACAGATCGACCTCCGGCGGCGCGCTTGGGCTCTGCGCCTGCGCGTCCGCCTGCTTGCGCAAGGCGGCCAGCGCACGCTGCACGCGTTCTTCCAGGCCCGGGCGGGGCACGGTGCTGATGCCCGAGCCGTCGTCTTCCGTGCCGGGCGCGACGGCTGCGGCCATGCTGTTGAGCGAAGAACGGGCGATGGCCTTGGCGGCATCGCTGGTGGCACCGGCGGCCCCTGGCAGCGCGGTATTGGTCGCCGTCGTATTGGACAGCGCAGTATTCACCTTGCCACCCGCATCCGGGTTCACATGGTTGGCCTGACGCAGCATCTGCTTCAGAAGCTGGTCTGCCACGCCCACGCCGCGCGACGCCATGGTCTGCGACAGCTGCTGGTCGAGCATCGACGTGTACATCTTGCTCGAAGACGAATCGAGCGGCCCGTTCTGCGGCGATGCATCGCGCATCTGCTTGAGCATCATGTTCACGAAGATCGCGTCGAACTGCTTGGCGACGGTCTTGGCCGCGCCAGTCGGATCGGTACGCGCCGTTTGCTTGAGCGACTCGAACCCGCGGGAATCGAGCGCCAAGCGGCTGGTGAGGTCGGTTTGGTTCATCGTGGCCTCCGCAGCGTCAGATGATTTCCAGGTCGGCGCGCAGCGCGTTGGCCGCCTTCATCGCCTGCAGGATCGAGATCAGGTCTTGCGGGTTGGCGCCAATCGCGTTGATGGCCTTGACCACATCCGCCAGGTTGGTGCCGCCCTTGACGTTGATGAGGCTGCCGCCTTGCTGCTTGACCTCAATGTTCGAGCGCGCGCCCGCCACCGTCTGTCCTTGCGAGAACGGCGCCGGCTGGCTCACCACCGGCTCCGTGCTGATGGTGACCGACAGGCTGCCGTGCGCGACCGCGCAGGGCTCGAGCTTGACGAGCTGGTTCATCACCACCGAGCCTGTGCGGGCGTTGACCACCACGCGTGCCGCAGCCAGCGCCGGCGTGACGTCAATATTCTGCAGCTTGGCCAGAAAGCCCACGCGGTCCGACGCCAGGGCCGGTGCGCGCACGTTGATCGTGCGGCCGTCGGCGGCTTGCGCCGTATCCGTGCCGAACTGCTTGTTGATGGCGGTCACGATGTTCTGCACGGTGCCGAAATCCGTCGTGCCCGTATCGAGCTGGATGCTGCCCGCCTCGCCCACCGTGGCCTGCACGGCACGCTCCACCGTGGCGCCATTGGCGATACGGCCGGCGCCGAGCTGGTTGATCTGCACCTTGCTGCCATTGGCCGATGCGCCTGCACCGCCAATCACCACGTTGCCCTGTGCCAATGCGTAGAGCTGGCCGTCCACGCCCTTGAGCGGCGTGAGCAGCAGCGTGCCGCCGCGCAGGCTCTTGGCGTTACCGATGGACGACACCGTCACATCGATCGTCTGGCCCGGCCGCACGAAGGCGGGCAGCGTGGCCGTCACCACCACGGCGGCGGTGTTCTTGAGCTGGATGCTGGCGCCGGCAGGCACATTGATGCCGAACTGCGTGAGCATGTTGTTGAAGCTCTGGACCGTAAACGGCGTCTGCGTGGTCTGGTCGCCGCTACCGTCCAGGCCGACGACAAGGCCGTAGCCGATCAGCGCGTTGTCGCGCACGCCGGCAACGGTGGTCAGATCCTTGATGCGGTCGGCGTGTGCCGTGGTCGGAACCACCGCCGAAATTGCGCTCAGTGCCACCAGGGCTGCGCCGATGATGCGATGCAAAGTCATGGCAGATTCCTCAGAACGGCGACACGGTCAGGAAGAACCGCGACAGCCAGCCCATCTGCTGCGACTCGGCCACATAGCCCGTGCCGCGATATTCCATGCGTGCGTCCGCCACCTGGGTGGACAGCACGGTGTTTTGGTTGTTGACGGTCGTGGGGTTGACCACGCCCGAGAACTTGACCGATTCGGTGCCCTGGCCCACGGCGGTCTGCTTCTCGCCGCTCACCACCAGGTTGCCGTTGGAGAGCACCTCCACCACCGTCACCGTGATGGTGGCCGTGAAGTTGTTCTGCGCACCGTTGGCGCCCTTGCTGTCGAACTTGTTTGCGTCGCTGGCCGACACACCCAGCAGCGACAGCACGCCCGGGTTCATGCCAGCAAATGTCGGCACCGAAGCGGTCAGGCTGCCCGTGCGGTTGACGCTGCCCGAAGTCTGCTTGCTGGCCGCCGTGTTCTCGGTGATCACGATCGTGATCGTGTCGCCCACCATGTGCGCGCGGCGGTCTTCGAACATACCGCGAAACCCACCGCTGCCCGATGCCACTTCCTGGTAAATCGCCCCGTTCTGACGCGGCGCCATCACCGGCATCGGCGGGCGTGCGGTTGTCGGACCTTGAACGATCGGGGCCGGCGGCGGCAGCATGCCGCACGCCGTAGCGAGCAAGGCGGTCGTGCCGAGCACGACCAATCGAACGACTCGAACAGCCAGCACAGCGCGGCCGCTGTGCTTGCCATTCTGGAGCGAGTGAACCGGGGGGGTATGCATCGCACTACATCCTCAAAAACTGCGCTGTCCAGCTCAAAGCTGTGACAGCTTCTCCAGCATCTGGTCCGACGTCTGGACCGATTTGCTGTTGATCTCGTACGCGCGCTGCGTCTGGATCATGTTGACCATTTCTTCCACCACGTTCACGTTGGACGTTTCAACGTAGTTCTGGTTGAGCGCGCCGACGCCGTTCGAGCCGGGGTTGGCCAGGTTGGCCGTGCCCGACGCTTCGGTTTCGGCGTACAGGTTTTCGCCCATGCTGCGCAGGCCGGCCGGGTTGATGAAGTTGGCGAGCTGGAACGTGCCCACCTGCGTGTTGTTGACCGTGCCCGGCGTGGTGACCGTCACAACGCCGTCCTTGCCGATCGTCAGGCTGGTGGCGTTCTGCGGCACCGTCACGGCCGGCTGGACCGGGTAGCCGCTGGAGGTCACCAGCTGACCCTGTGCGTTGATCTGGAAGCTGCCGTCACGCGTGTAGGCCAGCGTGCCGTCGGGCATCTGCACCTGGAAGAAGCCGTTGCCGTTGATGGCCACGTCGGTCGAGTTGCCGGTCTGCTGCAGGTTGCCCTGCGTGTGCAGACGCTCGGTGGCGACGATGCGCGTACCCGTACCGATCTGCATGCCCGAAGGCAGCGTGGTCTGTTGCGACGACTGCGCACCCGGCTCGCGCACGTTCTGATACAGCAAGTCTTCGAACACGGCGCGCGAGCGCTTGAAGCCCGTCGTGTTGACGTTCGCCAGGTTGTTCGAGATGACATCCAGCTGCGATTGCTGGGCGTCCATCCCGGTTTTGGAAATCCACAGGGAGCGAATCATGTTCGAGTCCTTGGTTGATTCAATTCAATGCGCCAGCCGTTCAGGCGTGGCGCAGCAGTTCATTGGCCGACTGGGCATTCGTGTCGCTCGTGTGCAGCGATTTCATCTGCATTTCGAGCTGGCGCGAGATCGCGATCATGTTGACCAGCGAGTCGGTCAGGTTGACGTTGCTGCCCTCAAGCGCCCCGCCGGTAATGCGGACTTTTTCGTCCACGCCTGCGTCCTGGCCGTCGCGCTGGCGGAACAGGCCGTCGGCGCCGCGGTCAATGTTCGCCGGGTCGATGCTCACCAGCTTCAGTCGGCCCAGCGACACCGGCGGCGTGCGGCTATCGGCGCTGATCGCATTGACCGTGCCGTCCTTGGCAAACTGCACCGAGGTGTCGGGGGGCAGTGTGATCGGACCGCCGTCGCCCAGTACGGGCTGGCCTGAGAGCGTCTGGATCGTGCCGTCCGGGCCCAGTTGGAAGGCGCCGGCGCGGGTGTAAGCCTCACCGCCATCCGGCGTCTGCACGGCAAAGAAACCGGGCCCGTCGATGGCCACGTCCAGGCTGCGGCCGGTGGTTTCGATCGGGCCGGGCGCCAGGTCCGTACCGATGGCCGAAGCCATCACGTAGCTGCGCGTGGGCGAGCCATCGCCTTGCACACCCACCGTATGGAACGCGTCGATCTGCGCCTTGAAGCCGGTAGTGCTGGCGTTGGCGAGGTTGTTGGCGCTGGCAGCCTGTTGGTCAAACAGGTGCTTTACGCCAGTCATCGACACGTAGATCGAGCGGTCCATGCGAGTGTCCTTGGTGTGCGGTCAGTCAGCTTGAGGCAACGACAATTACAACGTCACCAGCGTCTGCAGGATGGTGTCCTGCGTCTTGATGGTCTGCGCGTTGGCTTGATACGAGCGCTGGGCAATGATCATGTTGACCAGCTCGGCGGACAAATCCACGTTGGATTGCTCCACCGCCGACGATTGCAGCAGGCCGAACGACCCCATGCCCGGGGTGCCCAGGTTCGGCGCGCCGGAGTTGGCCGTTTCCACCCACTGGTTGCCGCCGATGTTCTGCAGGCCTTCCGGTGCCTTGAAGTTGGCCATGGCGATCTGGCCCAGCGTCGAGGTGCGGCCATTGGAGTAGCGTGCGGTGACGGTCCCATCGGTACCGACCGCATAGCTGGCCAAGCGGCCGGTGGCGTAACCGTCTTGCGTCACGCCCGGGGCGGTGTCGTTATAGCCGCCGCCGTACTGCGTGGTACCCGTGAAATCCATGGTGGCAATGCTCATGCCGCCAAAGGCCACGTTGACCTTGCTGGGCGACGAGGTAAGCTGGCCGCTGCTGTTGAACGTGAGCGACGTCACGGGGTTGCCGCCCGTCGGGTTGTTGCCATTCACCTGCGAATACACGTCCCAGCCGGTGGCGGTGCGCACGTAGTAGTTGGTCAGCATGTGGGCCGTGCCCGTACCGTCGTACACCTGCTCCGAAACCGAGTGGTTGAACGTGGCCGAGTTGGTGGGCGAGAACGGCGTGGTGGTCGGCACCGTGGCCGCAGCATCCAGGTTCACCCCGAATGCGGTGTTGGTGGTGGCCAGCGGCGCAAGGTCGTTGACGGGAATCTTCAGATTGGTCAGCACGGCGGTATTGACCTTGCCGGTCGAATCCACGCCGTAGCCCGTCAGGTTCTGGCCCGTGGCCGAGATGATGAAACCGTTCTTGTCGGTCTCGAACTGGCCGTTACGCGTGTACGACACCTGGCCGCTGGACGGATCGACCATACGGTAGAAGCCCGTGCCATTGATCGCGATGTCCAGCGGGTTGCCGGTGTTGGTCACATTGCCCTGCGTGAACGACTGCGAGACCTTGGTCACGCTCACGCCCTGGCCGATCTGGTTGTCGGACGCACCCACCAGCGAGCGTGCATACACGTCACCAAATTCGGCGGTCGATTTCTTGTAGCCGACAGTGTTGGCGTTTGCCACGTTGCTGCCGATCACGTCGAGGTTGGCAGCGGCGGCGTCGAGACCGCTCAGGCCTTGCTGGAATCCCATAGTGTTCTCCCGTAGAAGATAAAAGCGCGGGGTCTGCCCGCAGTTGACCCGTGTTTATTGAATCGATGCAACGTCGGACAGCTTGGCGGTTCCGCCAGATGCCAGCACCAGCTGCATCGTGCCGTTGTTGATGGTGACGCCGGCCACCTTGTCGGTGCCCAGGGCGTTTGCCGTGACGACCTTCCCACCCTGCGTGGCCGTCAACTTGATGGAGTAGGCGCCATCGGCGAGCTGGTTGCCCTTGTCGTCCTTGCCGTTCCAGGTGTAGTTGCCGCTGCCGGCCGTCATCTGGCCGAGGTCGACGGTGCGCACGGCAACGCCTGCGGCGTTCGTGATCGTGACGACGACGTCGTCAGCCCCATTGGGCACCGAGACGCCGAAGTTGGCTGCGCCCGACGCCAGTGTCAGGTTGTTGGTCGGCACCTGCACCGTGCGGCCGATCATCGACGACGCCTGCGTGGTCGCGTTCTGCGTGAGCATGCTCGACATCGTGGTGTTCAGCTGCTGGATGCCGTTCACAGTGTTGATCTGCGCAAGCTGCGAGGTCATCTGCGAGTTGTCCATCGGGTTGAGCGGATCCTGGTTCTTCAACTGCGCCACGAGCAGTTGCATGAACGTGTTCTGCAGGTCGCTGCCCTTGGTGATGGCAAGCTGGTTGCCGGAGGTCGTGCCCGCGGTGCTGTTCGTGTTGGTCGTTGAGCTGACGGTCATGTTCGTGTCTCGCTAGGAAGGTGCCGCTTACTGGCCCAGGGTCAGAGCCTTGGAAGCCATCGTCTTGGTGGTGTTGGCGACCTCCACGTTGGCCTGGTACGAGCGCGACGCAGAAATCATGTTGACCATTTCGTCCACCACATCGACGTTCGGCATGGTCACGTAGCCGTCGGCATCGGCCAGCGGGTTGCCCGGCTGGTGCATGCGCTTCATGGGGGTGACGGTGTCCTCCACCACGCGGTCGACCGACACGCCGGTGGCGTAGTCGTCCGACTGCTGCGCGGGCGAGAACACCACCTGCTTGGCGCGGTACGCCGTTCCGTCCGGGCCCGTCACGCTTTCGGCGTTGGCCAGGTTGGAGGCGACCACGTTCATGCGCTTGGACTGCGCGGTGAGCGCGCTGCCAGCTACATCCATCACCTTGAATAGCGACATGTTGATTCCGATGTCTTCAAACACTGTTGCCGGCATGCCTGCCGGACCCATCCGGTGTTCTGTATGGCGGCTTGCTCCGGACCGATCTTTCCCGGCCCGGAGCGCCACACAGTTCCCGCCCCTCTTTCGCCGCGCGTGATTGCTGCGCGGTCGTCTTAATGCCTGTCTGCTGCTCTTGCTGCTGTTGCTACATCGCGCTAGCTGTTTTGAATGGCCGCCAGCATCGACTTGATCTTTTGCGTCACGATGCTCAGGTCGGCCTCGTAGCGCACGGTGTTGTCTGCAAAGCGCATGCGCTCGCCGTCCATGTCGACCGTGTTGCCGTCGATGGACGGCTGCTGCGACGTGCGGTACTGCACCTCGCCCTGCAGCGCCTTGGTCTGCTGCGAGAGCGACGCCTGCATCAGCGACACATCGCCGGCCGGCGCGCCATCCACACTCAGGTGGCCCGCAGCCGTTGCCGTCATCGGCAGGCTGTTACCGCCTTGCTGGCCGACCGCCTTCTGCAGCGCCGACTGAAAGTCGAAGTCGCGTGCCTTGTAGTTGGGCGTATCGGCGTTGGCGATGTTCGAGGCCAGAATCTGGTGCCGCTGCGAGCGCAGGTGCAACGCCTGCTCCTGAAAACCGAACAACTGATCCAGCTTGTCGACCATGTCTGTCATTCCTTGCGCGTGGCGTCCTGGTGATTGCAGCCACCCGCCGGGGTTGCGTTCTGTCTTGCGTTTGCGTGTAGCGCGTTCCGTCCGGCAGGAGGGCCCGGCATCAGCGGCCCCTTCAAAACCGCCGATGCCGTCTCCCGAACCGCTGAACCGCTTGTCATGCTGAGTTGCCGTCATGCAGCCTCAATGGAAAAGGCCTGTCTGCGAATCCGGTCTCTGGCTGAATGGGCAACTCGCCATCTACCGGAGGCAGGCTGCACGGCCAGGAACCGCGCAACGCCAGGGACTTCACCACGTTGCAAAGTCTAGGGGCGGGTGTGCAACACCATTCGTTCGAATAAGGGGGGGATTGGCCGACATTTCCGCATTTGGCCCTCGCGCACGCGTGGCTACACTTCACCGGACTTTTGATGAAGGGGCTGTCCATGTCCACGCGGTTTGCACGCAGCGCGCACCACCCGATCCGACCTGCCGCCACGGCCATGCCGCTGGCCGCGCGCCAGCGCAAGCTGTTGCTGATCCTGGCGCTGGGCCTGCTGGCCAGCGTCGTTCATCCGATCCTGGCGCACGCTCAAGGCATGGTGCGCGTCGGCTATCCGCCGGCCCAGGCTGCAGTGGCGCAGCCGGCCCAGCAGCCCACCACCATCCAGGGCCCGAACGCCATTCAGATGCAGATTCAGCAACAGCTGCAGTCCCAACTCGACATCTTGGGCGGCACGAATGAGACGGGGGCGCCACGTGCTTCGGTGGAAGTTGGCCCCGTGGATGCACGCGTGGCCAACCAGCCTTGCGATCAGATCGACCTGATGCTGCCCGCGGCCAACCGCCTGCGCGGCCGTATACAAGTAGGCGTGCGCTGCCGTTCGCCGCATGCCTGGGCGGCCTGGGTGCCGGCCACGATTCAGATTACGGGGACGTATTACGTTGCGTCGCACCAGCTGCCGCCGGGCAAGACGCTCGATATGAGCGATCTGGAAGCCCGCACGGGCGATTTGTCGACGCTGCCGGCTTCAGTCGTGCAGCAGCCGGCCGATGTCGTGGGGCGTGTACTGCTCACGGGTGTGGCCGCCAACCAGCCGCTGCGCGCGGAAAGCCTGCGCCTGCCGATGGCGGTGCAGGCCGGCCAGACCGTCAAGCTCATCGCCGAGGGCGGTGGCTTCCAGGTCAGCAGCGACGGTCGGGCCTTGAACCAGGCCGCGGTGGGCCAAGTGGCCCAGGTGCGCACCGCCAACGGCAATGTCGTCTCGGGCATCGCACAGTCCGCCGGCGTCGTGGCGATCCAGTTTTAGGATTAAATTGATAACTGCGGATCACTTTTCTGCTGTGATGCGTAATCGATACCTGCCGCTAAAGTTTGGGCCGGGGTTGGCCGATATGGGTGTTAGGATGAACGCGCTCTTCGGAGACACCCGTGAAAATCAACCATATCGTGAACAACACGCCGGCCGTTGCGCCGACCAAGGACGCTGCGTCCGGGTCGACGCGCGCCACCGGCTCGTCCCCGGCCACCACGACGGCTTCGGGCACCACGCGCCACACTGGCGATTCGCCGTCGCTGTCGGTCCAACAAGTCTCGCGCCAAGTGGGCAGCGGCGACTTCGACGCCGCGCGCGTCGAGCAGATCCGCAGTGCCATTCAGAACGGCACGCTGAAGATGGACGCCGGCAAGATTGCCGATGCGGCGCTTTCCGACGCGCAATCGCTGCTCTCTACGCGCTCCAAGAAGGTCTGACGGGCGTTTCCCGTCGACCGTCCCCTGTATTTTCTGACGCCGCCGGTCCATTCGGACTGATCGCGGCGGGGCGGTGTGCCGGCCGGCGGCTGCCCAAGCTCCCAAGCCGAAGGTAGTCAACATGGACAACACACTGCTGATCCGCACTCTTGCCGACGAGCAGGAACTGCTGCGCGCCGCCACGCTCACCCTGGATGCTGAAGCGCAGGCGTTGCGCGATGGCGACATGGTCGAGCTCGAACGCATCACCCAGACCAAGCAAAAACAGCTCGCCGCCCTCGGCGAGGCCGACCGCGACCGCCGCCTGTGGTGGGCCCAGCATGGCGGGGCCGATCCGTACGGGCTGGTCAGATACCTGCGCACCGACGAAAACGCCAGCCGCCTGTTCGACGAGAACCTGGCCTTGGCCCGCCTGCTGCGCCAGCGCAACATCGACAACGGCACCCTGATCGACCTGCGCCTGCGCGCCACGCAGAACGCACTGTCTGTCCTGCATGCCGCAAACAACGGCGGCGGCACGCCCTACGGCCGTGACGGCAAACAGCCGCTGTCGATGCCGCGCTTCTCGGTGGTCGCGCAATAAGCCACCAGAACCCATCTTTTGAGCACAAAAGCCGCGCTTTACGCCCACGTCAATGGGCGTGAAGTGGGGCTAGCTGCTGCCGTCTGATCCTGCTATGTATAGAGGGGTCTAGCACACCACCAATCGGGGTAAACAAAAAGGTTTACATCCCATTGATGGGTGCAACAAGCATGCTGGGGATTTATTCTGCGATTTCGGCGGAGTTAATCCTCCGCGCCTGGCGACATAAACAAGAAAAACCGGAAGGAAATTGCGCCTAATGGCGTGCCAAGGTTTCGGCCCGGCGGCACCGCACTGCGGTGACTGCCGGTTGAACGGGGAAATATACCGAGACCGCGCGCTAAAAGCATTTTCTATCGGCACGGCCGCATTCATTTTGGACCGCAGGTTCAAATATAGACGCGGCAACAAGCTGATTCCGGAAATGGACAAACAAACCATAACCAGACAGGCGGCGCAGTGAAATCAATCGTAGTGGAGGCACACCCTTTGGTGCGTGCCGGCGCGACCCATGTGTTGCAATCCCTGCCGGCCATTACCGAGGTGGTCAGCGTCGAGCCGGACGAAGCCCTCTTTGAAAATCTTGCGGCGCATGCGGACGCCGAATTGGCCCTGATCGGCCTGCCCTTGCCCGGCATCGACGATCTGCCGGCCCTCTCACGGCTGTTGCAGCAGCCCCATCCCCGACACGTTGCCGTGCTCGGCGAAACCGATTCCGCCGCGCATGTGCGCACGCTGATGCAATTGAATGTTTCGGCATATCTGCTGAAAAGCTATTCCGGCAAATTGATTGCGGCAGCATTGGAATTGGTGCTCGCGGGCGGCCGTTATGTGCCGGCATCGATTGTGCTCACACGGCCTGAAGCCAATGCGGCAGGCTCTTCCAGCGGAAATGGTAATGACGATTGCGCCTTGCTCGGCCTGACACAGCGTCAATATGAGATTCTGGTCTTGCTCTCGCGCGGGCATCCGGTCAAAACCATCAGCCGCATGCTGAGCATTTCCGAGGCGACAACAAAGGCGCATATCAACGCGCTGTATCGTCGGCTGGAAGTACGCAGCCGTACCGAGGCCGTCTTTGTTGCCACGCAGCGCGGCGCCATGCTGCTGAATCAGCCGAATATCGGAGCGGAGACCGCTTCGACGCCCGCCCCGCCGCTGCGCCTGGCCCGCACAGGCTGACGCCCACCCTTACCCCGGTTGTCCGCACGACAAAAAACGGCGCCCGGAGACCGGACGCCGTCGCAAATGGCCGCCCACGCTGTCGAGACGCGGGCGGTGACAAGGAAAGCAGATCGCGAAAAGCTTAGAACTTTGCGCGGATGCCTACGCCGAAGGTGTCGGCCGTCGACAGATCCGAAACCTTGTCGCGGAAATACGCCGCATACACATCGGTGCGCTTGGACAGCGAATAGTCGTAACCGACTGCCCAGGTGTTGCGCTTCACGTCTGCGGCGCCCGACGTCTTCGTGTACGCGTACGAGGCCAGGATGCTGCCGGGCCCAACCGGGATCGACACGCCGAGCTGGCCGCCGTTGCTCTTGGCGTCGCCCGTGCTGATCGTGTTCTTGATGTACTGGTATTGGCCGTACAGCTTGACCACGCCAAAGTCATACGTCGCGCCCAGCTGCCCCGCCGTCTGGCGCGAGAAGCCGGCCACCAGGCTGTTCAGGTCGCCCGGCGCGCTGTCGTAGCGCACCTGCTGGAACGCCGCCGTGGCCGCAAAATTGCCGCGGAAGTACAGCAGGCTGCCGCCCCACTTGTTCTGACCGTTGTGGCCGGCTTGCTCGCCTGCGCCGTAGATCAGGGTGCCCGTCAGGCCGCCCATGTCCGGCGTGGAATACATGATCGAGTTGTCCCAGCCCGAATCCCCCACCAGGCCCGAGATGCCCGCAGCGCCCGAACGGCCGTTGCCGAGGTAGGTGTGGAACACCATCGGCGAGAACGTGTACGAATCGATGAACGGGTTGAACAGGATCGTCGAAACGAAGTACGGCGGCGTGTTGCGGCCCAGCTTGATCGAGCCCCAGCTATTGGACTGCAGGCCGACAAACGAATTACGTGCGAAGAAGTGGTCGCCGTCAAAACGGCCGGACTTGCCCGTATCGGGGCGGAAGAACGCCTCCAGCGTGAAGATCGCCTTCAGGCCGTTGCCGAGATCTTCGCTGCCCTTGAGGCCCCAGTACGACGTCGACATACCGCCCGAATTGACACCCCAGGCGCGGTCCTGGCCCAGGTTCTTGGTGGCGCCCGCCCAGGCATCCACCTGGCCGTACAGCGTCACAGACGATTGGGCCTGCGCTGCGCCTGCGGTCAAACCGGCGGCGGCAGCCAGCACGGCCAGCGAAAAACGTCGCTTGAGTTGCATTGTTGAGTTCTCCCTCGTGTGGTTCCGTTGTGTTGAATCGACTGAATCAGCGTTGAGGCGGCGGGTGGCTCAACCCGTCGCCGCTGAGATGGCGCCGTGAATGCAACTGCCGTGCCAATACGTTGTCGGCAAAGCGTCGCTTCACAAATAAGTATGTTTTCTCGGAAGGGGCGCAGACTAGCTTGAATACCCCAGGCGGACAAGTCCCCATCGCGGGGTGTGTGGCGCCGTTTCTGCACCGGTCTGGCGCAGTGCGCTTTCAGTCGTTTTGAAGCACCCGGATGTCGACTTCGCGCGTGTAGCGCTCGGGCGAAAAATCGCAGTACGTGAGGGAGATCGGCGTGTCCGCCACGCTGTAGCCGATGCGGCGCACGCGCACCAGCGGCACGCCTGCATCCACACCCAGCTGCGCAGCCTGGTGGGCGTCGGCCACACAAGCCAGCGGTGCCTCGCGCGAGCGCGCGATAGTCAGATTGGCGCGCTGAAACACCTGCACGAACAGGCGATCTTCAAAGTCGCGCGCCTCGAGCATCGCCGCCAGCCGCGACGTCAGCCAGGTACGCAGCAGCATGATGGACTGCCCTGCCACCTGGGCTCGGCGCTCGACAAACGCCACCGGTGCGCCCACCGACAGGTCGAGTGCGGCAGCCACGGTGTCGTCGGCCGGTTCCAGCCGAAATGCACTGACCGTATAGACGGCGCCTGGCACATATTCCAGCGCGGCGTCAGACTGGCCCGGTGCATACAGCACCGGCCGATGCGGCCCCACGCGATCGAGCACCACGCTGCGCTGCCCGCGCGACCGCTTGAGCAGCCCGCGTGCCGCCAGCTCATTCAGCGTCCGGCGCGCGGTCAAACGGGATACGCCGTAGCGTTGAGCGACTTCGTTCTCGCTGGGCGCGATGCTGCCGGCCGGCAGCGCTCCGTGCAGGATGTCGAGCCGAATGCGATCGGCCAGTTCGAGGTATTTGGGCAGGCGGGGCGTCATGCCGTCGTTATACAGGAACGATCATCGCGCGCAGCAATGCAAATGGCCCACCGGACAGGTGGGCCATTTGCAATGCACGCTTGCGCGCGCCAGGCAGGGTCTGACTAATCAGGCGATCAGGAATTTATCGCGGTTCTTGCCGATCCAGGCCGGCGCACGGCCGCGGCCGGACCACGTCGCACCGGTCTTCGGGTCGCGATACTTGGGCGGCACCGGGACCTTGGCACCGGCACGGCGGCCGCGACGCTGGGCCAAGCCCAGGTCTTCAGCCGTCAGGCCATATTCGGCAATCGTCTGACGCACTTGCTGGATAACCGCTTCCAGCTCTTTGGCGCGCGCAGTTTCGATCTGCTCTTCCAGTTTGGCCTTTTGTGCAATCAATTCCTTGTATGTCGCCATATGCGCTCCTGTTAAATTCTGGTGTGAAGTCTGGTGTGGATCAGATATTAGATCAATTGTATTCATAACTGAAATCAAATTTCAACGTTTTTGATCGGGACCCCTCAAACCGCTCCACTAAGCCAGGAATCAACTCATGGCACACCGGATGCTCAGTTTCATCCGGAAAGCCGGATTGACGCATCGGATTAGCGTACGCGATGATGCAAGGCCGCATGCCGGTATCGCTCTGCATTTCGGTGCCATCACCATAGCAAGCGCCGCCGGGTCCCGCAATTCCAGCTATTTGCCGCAAGCCGCAATCTGCAGCAGTACAGCAAACGCAATATCAATTCATATGCAGGCCGCCGCGCGCCGGCATGCCATTGCACCGCGATTGCAGCTGCTGCGGCATGCCGATTTGGTCCGGCAGTAAAACGATTCAAAGCAGCACACCCTTGGTTGCAGTTGGATGAGACAACGATGAATTCGCCCTTGCCGCGTCGTTTTTACTATCTGCTTTTGGTGTTTGGCGTGCTGGCAGGCACCTTATTTGCCGCCGCGACTTTTTTCTTTCCGGAACGTTCGGTCGAACGGATCAGCGCATATTTGATCCTGACAATGGGAACATGCGTTTTGATATGTGCAATCGGGCTGACGCTGACGCATCGCTGGATGGATCAGCATTTCGCCGCGCGGGAAAGTGGTCATGGGCCGGATACTGAATTTCCACTCCCGCCCGCATCCGCATCTGCATCTGCATCTGCATCCGAGCAAACCGTTTTGAAACCCCCGCCACAAATCGACGACAGCGCGGCCGGCAAAACGAAACCAGAATGTGTTGTATCGACCACAAACTAGACTTTGCGGCGCGCACGAGTTTTGCGCATCATGAAGGACACTGCCCCGACTTCCTGTAGGCGGCGCGTTTTCATCGCCCGCCGCAGAAGTCCACGCTGAATGACAGAGGACGGGCAATACCTCAGGTTGGAGCGCGGGATGCAAGACGAAAATTCCTACCCGTTGTCAGCGCAAAGCCTTCCGGTTCCGCTCTATGTGGTGCTCGAAGGCCGCATCGTCTTTGCCAATGCTGCAGGCGTTTGCATCCTGCGGGCGCTCTCGGTCGACCAACTGCTGGGCGAGCCCTTCTCGCGCTTCTTCCAGGACTTGCCCGCGTGGCTGGAGCCCCCCAGCAAACAAGACGCCGACCCAACGCAGCCCCACGCCGGAGTCACGCCGGACGCGCAGCTCGTCGCCGGCATCTCCGCCGGCGATTCCCGCGAGGTCGTCAGTGTCCGCCTGACGGTCACACCCACCCGCTTTGACGGCTTGCCAGCGCAGCAGGTCGTCGTACACGGGTTGCCGCTGCCGCTCGATGCGCAACTGCCGGGCAAGGCCGGCGAGCGCGTGCTGAGCGCAGACGCCATCGGCGCCGCGTTGCCGCACGAGCATCTCGACCATCTGCTTTCCACGCTGCCTTCCGCCGCGTCGCTGGGGGAGCGGCTGCATGCAGCGCTGCGCGCGCTCGAAGCCGCCTTGCCAGCGGCCTTGTGCGTGGTGGTGCGTGTCGTTTCCGGCCGGGCGCGGCTCTATGGCACACAGCGCGCCCGCGCGCGGTTGGCTCTGCACGACGGCCATGCGGCGAACCTGTCGTCCGCAGCCCAGGGCGAGGTTGATATTGGACTGGCCCGCATTGCGCCGTTACTCAATGAGCTGGCCCCGATCGAACTGGTTCGCGAAGCCAACGCGCCCGCCGCGCTGCGAGAAGCGCTCATGCCCATGGTGGACACCGCGCAGCTGGCATGGCTGTGCCGCATCCCGGCCCAGCACGGCGGCATGGCCGTCGCCGACGATCTGCTGTGCCTTTTCTTTCCAGCACCGAACCCGCCCGATGACGCAACGCTGCGTGCGGAGTGCGGCTGCTACATCGCCGCCCTCGTCAAGCTGCTGCGCCTGGAGAATGAATATCGCCAGTCCCGCGAGCTGCGCGATCAGTATCGGCTGGTGGTCAACCACCTGAGCGAAGGCGTGCTGACGCTCTCCACCGATGGCCGCGTGCTGTCGTACAACCGCAGCGCGGCAGAGATCCTGCGCATGTCGGGCGCCTCATGGAAAGGCCGCCCGCGTGTGGCGCTGAGCGACATGATGCTGGGCGAAGACGGCGCCATCCTGCCGCGCGCCGCATGGCCCTCCACGCTGGCCGCGCGCACGGGGCGCGCCATCAGCAACGTCGTCGTGGGCGTGCCTGCAGGCAATGGACAGATCGTGTGGCTGCGCGAATCGGTGCTGCCGATGTTCTCGCCGGACAGCGCCTCACCGCACGCGGTGCTGGTCATCTTTACCGACATCACGGCCGAGCGCTCCGCCTACGAGCAACTGCGCCTGCTGGAAACCAAGGATTCGCTCACGGGACTGCCCAATCGCGCCGCGTTCATCGAGCGGCTGGATGCGCGGCTGGCACTGCCCTCCACCGGGGAATCGGCGCTCCTGTATATCGGGCTTGACCACTTCAAGACCGTCAACGAGGCGATCGGGCACCACATGGGCAACCAGGTGCTGAACATGGCAGCGCAACGCATCCGGGGGCAGGCGGGCCAGCGTGCGCTGCTAGCCCGCCTGGGCGGCGACCAGTTCTGCGTGGCCATCGATGATCCAAACGCCGCCGATACGCTCGCGCAGCAGGTGCTCGACGCGCTCGCCAGCCCCTTTACCGGCGGCGAGCGCGAAGTGCACCTGTCGGCCAGCATCGGCCTGGCAGCCTACCCGGAAGACGGGGGCGATGCGGCCACACTCGTCAGCCATGCCGAAGCCGCCATGTACCGCGCCAAGGAGAGCGGACGCGCACGCATCGCTCGTTATTCGCGTGCGCTGGAAACGCAGATGCTGCGCCGCTTCACACTCAACGAGCGCATGCGGCGGGCACTGGGGCGCGGGCAGGTGCGGCTGGTGTATCAGCCGAAGTACGCACTGCATTCAGGCGAGCTGGTGGCAGTTGAAGCGCTGATGCGGTGGTCCGACCCTGAGTTGGGCGCCGTGTCACCGAGCGAGTTCATCGACGTGGCGGAGGAGTCCGGCTACATCCTCGAACTCGGCCGCTGGGCGCTCATGCAGGCGTGCGCGCAGGGCGAAGCATGGGCCCGCAAGTTCGGCTTCGCGGGACGCATGGCGGTGAATGTCTCTGCGCGGCAATGCGATGCCGGTGTGATCGAGCGCGACGTTGACGAGGCGCTCAAGGCCTCGGGCATGGCGCCGGGCCGGCTCGAGCTGGAATTGACGGAAAGCGTGCTGCTGGCCGACCGTCAATCGACACAACGGCTGCTGATGAGCCTGGCCGCGCGGGGCGTACGCATCTCGCTCGATGATTTCGGCATAGGATTCTCGTCGCTGTCGTATCTTCGCAGCTTGCCCATTCACAACATCAAGATCGATCGCTCGTTCATCAGCGGCGTGCCCGGGGTGGCGGACTGCGTGGCGCTCACGAAGACCATCATTGCGATGGCGCGCGCGCTGAACATGACCGTCACGGCCGAAGGTGTGGAGACGCCCGAGCAAACCGCCTTCCTGACCGCGCATGCGTGCGACGAAGTGCAGGGATTTCTCTTCGGACGCCCACTGGAAGTGTCGGCCCTGGAAGAGTTGCTCCGCACCCGAAGCCGCGCACAGGCATAAAAAAACGGACCCAAAGGTTTGACCTCGGGTCCGTTTCTTATTGGGGCTCGACGCGCAGGTCGAATTGAAATCAACGCGTCGATACGTTGCCCACCAGGCCGCCCAGTGCGGCACCGCCCAGGGTTGCACCCGGGCCGCCAATCAACGCAGCACCGGCCAACCCGCCCACGCCGGCACCAATGGCGGTATTGCGTTGGCGTGCCGTCATGTCGGCACAGCCGGTTGCAGTCAGCAAGGTGGCACCGGCCAGCAGAATCGTCAGTACCCGAACCATGTTTTTCTCCTTGAAAGCGTCGGTCGCGATCAAGCCATCGCGTACCGAGAGTTTCGTCAACGGGTGGACGACATGCTGTTTCAAGTTGTAATCAATCGTTGCAATTTGCAGGTCGGCTACGTCTGCGAAGCCGTGCCGCATTCGCAAGCAGCGCCGACAAAAAGCCGTCGCCACGCGGCCCGGATGGTGTTTCCCACAGACTTATCCACATGTTCTGTGCATAACCTGCGCGGCCTCCCAAGACCCAAGTCACAAAAGGGCTTGACGGGTTTTGGCAAACATGCAGATCACGTAAAACCGGTGCGCCTGCGCAAAGTTATCCACATCGGGCACAGCTGTTACATCGTGCAACAAACCCTTTCCCATCAACTGGTTGCGGAGGGTTTTGCAAGCGGTGTGCGCGTTGTTGTGGACAAGTGGGGGCGCCCGGGAGCGCGGCGTTGAGGCGTTCGATTAGTTGCGGATACAGCGCTGGAGCAGTTGGGGATACGGATAGCTACCGTGTTCCGCAAAGCCTTACAGGGCATGGCATACCCGCACTTCCGCACCTCCGGATCAATCATCGAAGGCGTGTGGCTCGCGTGCCGCACGCCTTTCCTATCCAGCTGAGTCAGAAGCGATACCCCACCGACAGAAAGCTCGCCAACGGGTTGATCCGCACCTTGGTCGTCGTTGTTACGGTGCCCACTGGCGCCTGCGTCGTCAGCGTTGCCTTGGTGGATAGCCACATATACGACACCGATGCGCCGATTGACCAATGGGCGTCGAGGTTGTAAGTCAAGCCGGCATTGACGATGGGGGCGAACGATTTGCTGAGCGATGCCGTGGTCGGGCCGACCAACATGGAGCCCGTGGTTGGCGAGGCGAGAATCTGCCCGGTTGCCAACGGCCGGCTCAACTCGATATCCCGATACCAGACATAGCCAAGCCCCACGCCAAGGTACGGCCTCACGCGCGCATTCGGTTCACCAAAGTGATATTGCACTTGCGCAGCCGGGCTCCATGCCCGGGCGGTGCCCAACTCACCAACCGGTGCGAGTGATCCGGTTCCGCTCAGGTGCAGCTTGGGCGGAACGCCCAGCACCGTTTCCAGGGCCACATGATCCGTGACGAAATACCGTGTGGTGAGCGCGAAGGTATTGGCGTTGGCCAGCGTCGACCCGCTGCCGGGCACCTCGGCCGATTGCCCGAGTGCATGCACCGTCAGCGGTTGGCTGGAATCTTGAGGGGCGAGATGCATCCAGCCTGCATTGACGACCCACTGCCCTGCCGATTGCGCATGAGCGAGCGAGGTCGCCGCGATCGACAACAGCATTGCCGCGCGTGTGTACTTCATGTTGTCTCCGATTTTTCTAATGTAGGTACTGCAACTGCAGGAATGCGCCACCATGCGGCGCGGGGCACTTCGCCTGCTCACGCGACGGTGCGCAGGCGAGGAGTTCCTCCTTCAGCCGGATCAGCCACGACGCTGCTTCACCGGCATTTCAATCAATTGACGGAAAAGGAAAATGGAAAGCGGCCGAGTACTTCACGCGCGGCGGCAATCGATGCGCAGGCGTTGAGCCTGACCGTCGCCACAAGCCCTCTGGATTTGTCTTCCGCCACTTCCAGAGCCTCAAAGGCGATACCCGCATCCTTGAGTGCTGCGGACAGGGCTTCACGCGTCTCCCGGTGTCTGAGTGCGGGCTTGAAGATCTTGCCCACGGCGGTCAGCGGCATTGTTTCAATGATGTTGACCTGCCGGGGCAGCGCTGCACGCTCCGCAATTTCCGCCTTCAGGAAGGCCAGCAGATCGGCTTCCGTGGCAGACGCACCGGCACGCAGCTGCACGTATGCCACGGGTAGTTCGCCTGCATGAACATCCGGGCGCCCGACCGCGGCGGCAATCTGCACCGCGGGGTGCCGATGCAGCGGCGCTTCGATGGTCTGCGGATCGATGTTGTGGCCGCCGCGGATGATCAGTTCCTTCTTGCGGCCGGTAAGCCAGAAGTAGCCCTGTTCATCCTGCCGGGCCAGGTCGCCGGTATTGAGCCACCGCCGGCCATCGCCCGTATCGATCCACAGCCCCTCGTTCTGCGCGGCCTGGCGGTAGCCCGAAAACACGTTGGGGCCAGACACCACCAACACGCCCACCTCGTCTACAACGCAATCACGCAGGTATGCGCCGTCCTCGTCCAGCACCACGGTCTTCATCTGCTGCGTGGGAACGCGCAGGCCGATGGAGCCAAGACGGCGCTCGCCCATCGGCGGATTGACGCTGCTCACGCAGGTTGCTTCCGTCAGCCCATAGCCTTCGAGAATCTTGATGCCCGTCTGCTCCTGGAAGCGGCGAAAGACTTCGACCGGCATGGGCGCGGCGCCGCATAGGCCGTATTCGAGCGATCGCACATCGCGCTCCCCAACGGGCACTTGCAGCAGCGAAGCGTAGAGCGTCGGCACGCCGCTGAAGAAATTCACGCGGTGGTGCTCTACGATCTCCCAGAACCGCTGGATCACGCCGTCGCCGCGATAGCCCTGCGGCGTGCCGAGCACGACATGGGCGCCCCTGGAAAACGGCAGCAGCCCGGTCACCAGAACGCCATTGACGTGGAACAACGGCAAGCCGCAAAACACCACCTTGCCGGGGCCGATGCCCGCCCCCAGCACCTGCGCCGTGCTCCACGCGTTTGCGACTTCATTGCCGTGGGTGCGCATCGCAATCTTCGGCAAGCCCGTAGTGCCGCCGGTACAGAAGTACGAAGACGCATCTTGCGCGGCAATGTGCCGCCGGCTGTTCAGGCCGTCTGCGCGCTGCGCCTGGATGGCGCTGTTGAAATCGTGGATGCGCACCGACATGGGAACTGCGCCATGCACGCCTTGCGGACCGAGCAATCGCAGCGCCTCGTTCTTTTGCATCTGCGCGGCACATTGCGCTGCGCCATGCACGCGGTCGGCCAGGTTCACCAGCACCAAGTGCCGCAGGCTCTTGATGGCGGGCAAATGCGGCTGCAGCTTGATCCAGGTATCGGTGCCGGGAAACGGCGCCAGTGTGACCAGCACTGCCGCACCGGCAGCATTGAGCAGCTCGGCCAGCGCGGGCCCTTCGAGCAGCGGATTGAACGCCGCGACGATGCCGGCCGCCTGCCCGCCCCAGATCACGAAATGTGTTTCCGGCAGGTTGGGCAACACAAACGCAATCACGCTGTCTTTCTTGACGCCGATGCTGTCGAAGAAATTTGCCGTCTGCGTGATGCGTTCAAGAAGCGCTGCGTAGCTCCATGTCTGCGGGGTGCGGTGGTCATTGACGCTCAGAAAGAAGCTCAATGCCGGCGCCTGCGGATTCAGGCTGGCGCCGCGACGGATCATTTCGTATGTGCTCTGCGGAAGGTCCGGCGGAAGACCGTGCCCTTCCACGGCTTCCACATCCTGCAGGCTGGAGAAACCCGGCATGGCGCTTACTCCTCGGCAACGATGCGATTGCGCTGCGTGCCCAGATCAATCCGCCCGTCCGACGAGTGGATCCGAGCTTCCACCACGTCGCCCGGCTTCAGGTATTGGGGGCGCGCAGCCTGCACTTTCAGGAACATTTCCCACTTCGCCTTCTCAGGCAGCATCGCGGCCATCTTCTGCTTGGTCGGCGAGGGAACCGACAACGCGCAGCCCGCCGGCGTGCCGGTGGCCAGCAGATCTCCGGCTTCCAGGTCATGCACGCGGGACAGCTCGGTCAGCGTCTCGGCCGGCCCGTAGACGAGGTTGGCTGTCGTGTCGTTCTGCCGCAGCTTGTCGTTGACGGTCAGCTTGAGCTGCAGGCTCCTGAGCGCAGAGATCTCGCGCGGTTCCAGCAGCGTGAGCCACGGGCCGACCGGCCCGAACGTACGGAACGACTTGCCCTTGTAGAACTGCATCTGCGGAATCTGGACATCGCGCGCGGAATAGTCGTTCACGATCACGGCGCCCGCCACGTATTCGTGCAGGTTGTCGTCTGTCACGTCGACTGGCCCGTGAATCGCCTGGCGCATCACGAGGCCAAGCTCGATCTCGTAATCGAGAAACTGCACGCGCTTCGGTTTGATCACGTCGCTGTCGGCCGGGACGATGCAGCTCGACGCCTTGGTGAAGATCATGTTGTACGTCTTCACGTCCGGGTCCATGCCGGACTCGACCATGTGCTGGCGGTAGTTCGCGCCCTGGCAGATGAACTGCTGATTGCGCGTGACCGGGGACAGCAGCTTCACCGCCGACACCGACAGCGTTTCCCCACCCAACGCAGCCAGCCCTGCAAGCGTGCAATTGCGTACGAAGTCGCCCGTCGTGGCATAGCTGCCAGGCACGGGCGTAATGCGCGTATCGCGGATCACGCCCCATTGCGTCTGATCCTGGTATTCAAAGCGAACGATATTGATGGACATGGCGAAAAATGCGTTTGATGGATAACGGCAGACGGCGCGTTGCGCTGCCTCAGGCAAAGATCCGGGCGAGCGTTGCCAGCTTGCGAAGCGTCAGGTCGGGGCTGCGCCGCAGGTTCCGGATAAGGGCTGCCACGGCTGCCGGCGTCAGCTTCGGCTTGGTGAAGCTGGCCGGCATGGTCTGGCCCCACTGCGACATGGCCTCGCGGCTCACGGGATGAATGCCGGTCGGCTGATCTGCGGTGAAGAGGTCACCGTCGCAGTAGTGCTCGTGCTTGTCGCCCCACGGGTCTTGCCAGTAATCGAAAATCTGGCTTCCGAGAATGTGCCGCCCCAACCCCCAGGCGTGCTTCCACCCCTGTTCGCGCAGCATGCGGTGCCCCATGCCGACGGCATCGGCGTCGATCAGCTCGAAGGCGCTGTGGCTGTACTTCGAAACAAACCCCTGAGCCAGCGCGAGCGTGTGGTGATCGGCCGGCGTGTCGCCCAAATCCAGCCGCATGAATGCAACCGCAGGGGAGCCGTCCGGCAACACCTGCACGTCGCTCGGTATGAAACCGAAATGCTGCGTGTACCACGCGCAGGTGGCCTGAAAATCTGCAAGCTCCAGGACAACGTGCCCGAGGCGAATCACCTCGGGTGTACTCACGGGCGGCCGTTGCGTTTCGTTGATGCGCAAGGGGGCATCCACTGAGTTGAGCGGCAACGGTGAACGGTGCGGCAGCTCGGCTGCGGGCGCCTGGCCGGCAATGGCGTCTACGCGGAACCCGGACGGATCAACAAGCCGCACGCGCTCGCCACCGCCCGGCCACGCCGATGGCTCCACCGACGATGCCCCGGGCAGTTTCGCCAGGGCATCCAACGCTGTGCGTCCGGCAACCTGCAACCCGAAGCCGGCAAACGCGACTTTTGGCGCCTTGCGCACGACATAGCAGAACGGCGCCGCGCCGGTTCCGCGCAAGAGCAATGTCGCCTCATCGCGCCGCACCGTCACGAGACCAAAGTCATTGAGGAACCGCTCGGCGCGTTCGAGATCGGGCCGATCGAACATCAGGTAGGCGAGCGCCAACGCCTTTGTCGTCGGTTGGGGATGACGAGCGGGCTGTGCTGTGGTGAGTTTCATGGCAAGACACTCAGGCGGATTGAACGGCGGCGGTAGTGGCGGGCTCTGGCTCGGGACGGGCACCGAGCATCGCCAGGCTCTCGCTGACGAGGCGGTCGGCATCGGCGGCTGGCCCGTCATGGACGACCGTGCGGTCCGGGCGCACGACGGCGGCCCAGCCAACGGGCACCGCATCGGGAAGGAACGTGCCGTTGAGGTCTTCCCAAACGCCGGGCACGTCACGGTGCAACGGCTGCCCACGATGCGCGATCCGAACGAACGTACCGCCCAGGCGTTCGAATGCGGCTGCCGTTGCGGGCGCCAGCGACGCGCGGGCGTCGCATCCGAAACTGACAACCGTGTATCCGTGGCCGAACACGTCGTCGCTCAGGCGCGTCTGCCCTTGCGCATTCCTGACCCAGCCCTGCTGGATCACTCCGCCGCGCGTCAGCTTGGTTGACGAGCATCCTTTGACAAACAGGCCGGTCTTGAACGCGTTCTTCGGCTTGATGCGCAGTTCCTCGAACTGCGAGCGCAGGCCGGGCACCAGCCGGGTCAAGCGCATCACGCCGTGCGTCAACAGCGCGATCGGGGCACTGCGCGGCATCACCAGCTTGCCCATGAATCGCGCGAGATTGATCATGGCTTTCGCGTGCGGGCGGCGCTCCTCATCGTAGGTGTCGAGTATTCGAGCGTCCGCCCGCCCCTGAAGCACCCAGGCCAGCTTCCAGCTCAGGTTGGCGGCGTCCCGCAGTCCGGCAACCAGCCCCTGGCCGACAAACGGTGGCGTGATGTGAGCCGCATCGCCCACGAGGAAAACCCGCCCAACGCTGAACCGGTCGACGGTTCTGGCATGGAAGCGATACACCGCCTTGCGCTCGATCGTGATGCTGTCAACGTCCGTCCACGGTGCGAGCAACTGGCGAATGCGGCTGTCCGACTCCATCTCTTCGCGGCTCTCGCCCGGCTGAAGCATGAACTCCCAGCGCTCGCGCGCACCGGGGGCGACCATGTGCGGCGTGGGACGCCGGTGATCGCAGAGGAATTCAACGTGGTCGATCGGCTTGGGAACATGTCGCGCGTCGACAATGAGCCAATCCTCGGCATACGTCGTGCCCCTGAATTCCTGGCCGATCAGGTGCCGCACGAGCGAACTCGCACCGTCTGCGCCCACCAAATAGCGGGCGCGGACCCGACGCACCTGCCCGCGTCCGACATCCAGCGAGGCCAGTACCCCATCCGGCAGATTCGTCAGGCTCAGCAGCGTGGTGCCGAGCGCGACATGCACATCGCCGTGCGCCGCCAGACGGGCGCGCAGGCAGCGCTCCAGATCCGGCTGATAGAACGTGACGAGCTTCGGATGGCCGTCCAGGCTGCCTAGCGTGTTGACCCGCCCGAATTCGCCCAGCCAGGGCGAATGCATGCGGACATGCGGAATAGCCACCGTTTCGAAATCGCTTTCCCCGATGCCGGCCAACTGCAGGATTCGCAAGGCCTCGTTATCCAGCGCGATGGCACGCGGGGCCATGTAGATATCTGGCGCCTTGTCGATCGCCATCACGCTTACGCCCTCGCGCGCCAGCAGATGGGCCACCATCGCTCCGACCGGGCCGAGCCCCACGACCAGAACATCCACCTGAGATGGCAACGCGCCTGCCGCCTGGGGGCGCGCACCCTCTGCCACGCGTGAACTGGCACGCGTATGTGCATTTGTCTCCACCGCTACTCCATTTCTTGGTCTACGTCTCAGTCAGGCTTCTTTCGCCCTTTTTTTGACATTAAAGTCACCGCTGATGATTTTGTCAATATCGACATTCGAATCTATAATTCCGGCCACGACAAGGACCACCAGACCATCATGGCCACCACCGAGACACGCCGAACTCCGAAGCGCTCCGTTGCGAAGACGCCCACTCCTGCGGCGCCCGCCGCTGACGAACGCGAGCCCCGTGGCGCACGGCGCAAACGGGAAACGCGCGCGCGCTTGCTGGATGCCGCGCTTCGGCTCATGGCTGAACGGGGCATGGAGGGCGTTGCCATCAACGAGATCACCGAGGCGGCGGACGTTGGTTTCGGGTCGTTCTACAACCACTTCGAGTCGAAAGAAGCCATCTACGCCGCGCTGGTGAGCGCAGTGTTCGACGAGTTCGCCGATTCGCTCGACAAGGTGACTGAAGGGCTATCCGACGCGGCCGAAATCATTTCGGTATCGGTACGGCATACGTTGGTCCGGGCGCGGCGCGAGCCTGTGTGGGGCCGCTTTCTCATTCGCGAGGGCTTCTCGGCGCGCGTGCTGACACACGGCCTGGGCCAGCGCTTGCTGCGCGATATCGAGCGCGGCATTGCGGCAAAACGGTTTGTCCTGGCGGATCCGTTCATTACCTTTCTGTCAGTCGGCGGCACCGTGCTGACCGCCATCTCGGCGGAACTCAACTTCTTGGCGCCCGATGCGCCGGCGGCCAACATCGTCAAAGAGTTGGGGTTCTCAGGGGAGCACTTCCCCGAACGTACGGCGGCTGCGCTGCTCCAGACGCTAGGGATCAAACGCGCGGAAGCCGAAAAAGTGGCGGCCCGGCCGCTGCCCGTTGTGGAGATGGCAGACAGCGCAAGCTGATTTGACCGCCCGCGTTGGCGCGCGGGCGTGTATGCGGCAATCTCACGGGGCGGCGGCGCTGACCGCCGGATCCAGGCAACCGGGCATCGGACGCACCACCTGAGACGGTGCAGCAGCGTGAGCCACCAGGGCCGTGGCTATCTGTGAAGCCAGCGCTTTCAGCGCGCGTCGATGGCCTTCGACCACGCCTTCGATACCGGGGGATACGTCCTCCCGAACGACGCTGCGGCAAGTCAGCACCTCACGGTCTTCCAAAGTGCGAATCGTCCAGACGGCATCGATCAGGACATGCGAGTCGCGCCATGCATCAAACCGCTTTATATCCACGGCCACGCGGTATGCCGGCCGTCTGCCATCGTATGGAAGGCCGTGCAGGTCGATCGCGCCGGTCTGCAATGCCAGCCCGGACGACAGCGCCCCACGAATCTCATCTGCCACAGGCGAAGCCCAGCGGTCCATTTCCAGGACGTCCACCTGACCTGACCCGGCCTGGACGATCAGACGCCTGCCCGCCACCGACGGCGGCACACGCACCGGCAGCACATCCACCAGGAACGCTTGCACAGGGGCCTGTGCCCGCGCTGCCGCCGCAACGCCATCGGCGGCCACCAGGCTATGGAAGCGCGCCGGCGGCGAGGTGCAAGCCGTCAGCGCCGCGCTGACAACCGCGCCAGCAAGCACGCGGCCAATCGGGGAACGGAACAACTTCACCGCGCATCTCCTTTCTTGCCAAACAGCAGCGACTCCGGGTGGCGCTCCAGGTAGTCCGTCAGCGCATTGAGCGATTGAAGCGTGCGCGTCAATTCCTGCATTGCCTCGTGCACATCCGACTGGAGCGGCGAGTCCTGTCGCAAGCTTGCCTGCGCTGCGTTGAAGGTCTGCTGCGCGGATGCCAGCGTGTCGCGCGCCTGCGGCACCACGTCTGTATCGAGATGACCGAACAGCCGGTTCGCGTTTTCGAGCGTGCCATTCAGGTTGTTGCCAATCTTGTCAAACGGCACTTGGTTGAGTTTCTTCGCGATGTCGGCAAGCTGCACCTGCAGTTCATCCAGCGAATTCGGCACGGTCGGCAGCTCCACCGGCGACCGATGGACATCGACCGTCGCACGCGGCGCCTTGGGGAACATGTCAAGCGCCACGTACAGCTGCCCGGTCAGGAGGTTGCCCATGCGGAGTTGCCCGCGCAAACCCTGCATGACCAAGTGCTGCAGCAGCTCATGGCCGCCCGGCGTGTCCGGCGCAGGAAGCGACGTGTTGGTGCGCCGGCTGAGCCGCGATGGATATAGCGCCATGGTGACGCGCATGCTGAACGTTTTGCCCGTCTCGTCGTATTCGATGCCGATGTCGGTGACGTTGCCCAGTGCAATGCCGCGCAAATCCACAGGCGCACCCACAGACAGACCGCGCAGCGACTGGTTGAATCGCATGACCACAGTCAGCGGCGCGCCGTCGGGCTCGCGCATTGCGTCCGATTCATCGGACGCCAGCGAGAACACCGCGCTGTCCGGGGGCGGCGGCCCATCCGGCTGGCCTTGGGGCGTCTGGAACGCCAGCCCGCCAACGATGACGGTGGCCAGCGATTGCGTATTCAGCTTCAGGCCGCTGGAATCGAGCCGGAGGTCGACCCCGCTGGCATGCCACCAGCGCGTGTTGGTCCCGACGTATTTGTCGTAGGGTGCGTTGACGAAGACTTTCACCTGCACGCCCGCGCCCTGCTTGTCCAACGCAAAGCCGACCACTTGCCCCACTTGCAGGTGGCGATAGAAGACCGGCGCACCGATATCGACGGAACCGAGCGAGTCGCCGTGCAGCGAGAACTGGCGCCCCTGCTGATCCGTGGTGACGGAAGGCGGACTCTCCAGCCCCACGAACTGGGTCTGGCTGTCTTTGGAGCGCCCGATATCCACGCCGATATACGCGCCGGAAAGCAACGTGCCCAGCCCGGATATGCCGCTCGCGCCCACGCGCGGTCGGACCACCCAAAACCGGGTGTCCTTGGCCGCAAAGCGCTCGGCTTCGCGCGCCAGCTGGATCTTCACCGTCACGCGCTTCAGATCCGGTGTGAGCGAGATCGCTTGTATCGTGCCGATCTCGACGTCCTTGTACTTCACCTTGGTCTTGCCTGCCTCAAGGCCCTCGGCATTGGAAAAGGTGACGGTCACGACAGGGCCTTTCTCGGCGATGGTCTTGGCGACCAGCGCAAGCCCGATCAACGCCGCGATCAGCGGCACGAGCCACACAATGGAAGGAAGCCAACGCCGTGGAGGCGTGATTTCGGGAAGAGGTAGATCGATAGGACGCATTGCTTACAAGGAAGAGAAGGCGGACGGACGGTGTGCGCGAGACCCGCTCAGGAATTGGCGTGCGCGGGTGCTTCGTCGGGGATCGGGTCCCAGATAAGCCGGGGGTCGAATTGCATGGAGGCGATCATGGTCAGGATCACCACAGCGCCAAATGCCAGTGCCCCCGGGCCCGCGGTGATCACAGCGAAGGAGCCGAAGTGCACCAGTGCAACCGTGAGCGCCACCACGAACACATCGAGCATCGACCACCTGCCGATGCGTTCGACGAGGCGATAAAGCCGTGTCCTCTCGTGCGGACGCCATGTCGAGCGCCGGCGTGCCGCGAATACCAGCACCGCAAGAATGGCGAGCTTGAGCATTGGCACCACCACGCTCGCAATAAAGACGACCGCAGCGAGGCCCCAGTCGCCGGAGGTCCAGAAGTACGCCACCCCGCTCAGGATCGTGTCGTCTTCCGAGCGCCCGAGTGAGGTGCTGTGCATCACCGGCAGCAGGTTGGCCGGGATGTACAGCAGCGCGGCAGCCAGGAGCAATGCGGCAGTCCGCGAAACGCTGGCCGGGCGGCGTTCGTGCAGGGCCGTATGGCAACGACGGCACCGCGGATGCGACCCGACGCCATCCCGCTGTTGCACGCTGCCGCACGTGTGGCAGACCACCAGCCCCGCCTGCTTTGCGGAAACGGCCTTGAGCGAGTCCGCCACGATCGGTTCTTTCAGCGACGCGCCAGTTCGCAGTTCGCCAGACGGCGCTGCGCCATCCCCACCCTCGATCTCGTCGCACGCATGCCAGAGCCTGTGCGGATCGAAGCGCGAAACCAGCGCCAGAAGCACCGTCAACGCGCCGAAGGCAAACAGGCCTGCACCGGGAATGACGCGCGCGAGGCTGATCATCTTGACCGTCGTGACCAGCACGCCGAGCATGAACACTTCGATCATTCCCCAAGGGCGAAGCCATTGGAGAAAGCGGATGAAGAGGCGATATCCGGGCGGCACACTGCCGGCGCGCAACGGGAGCAACACGTAAAGCAACGCGAGCAATTCCATCGATGGGAAAAGCGTGGTGGTGAAAAACACGACCGCAGCCACGACGCCCATGTGTCCCGCCCAAAGTGAGGACACTGCGTCAAGCAACGTGGCTTGCGACGTCATCCCCTGGGCCTTGAGGGCAATGATCGGGAAGCACTGCGCGATCACCAGCGTAATGAGCGCTGCCACCGCCATCGCAGCTGCGTTGTCGAGGGTCGGCCGGGCGAGATGGGCGCTGCTCAGGTCGCTCGCACAACGCGAGCATCGGACGTTCAAGCCTTCCAACGGCGGCGGCCGCCGAAACACGCGGTCGCACTCATGGCAGGCAATCAGGTGGGTGGATTCCATGGGCGTGGACGGAGCCAATCGGCATTGCGGGCGAAGCACGGCACTCCACGCGAGTCGCGTGGAGGCCGAGCCCATCCAAAGGCAATGTCAGTCCTTGGCGATCGTCTGGACAGTGTTTGCGGGCAGCTCACCCATGGCCTGCAGCAAGGCAGCCGTGTCGCTCATGCGCCGGCTAGTCGCACGCACGGTGTCGAGCTGCGCGTTCAGGTACTGCAGCTCGCTCGACTGCTCGGCAGATGCGGGCAGCGCGCCCAAGCGGCGGCGCGAGGCGGTTTCGTTGAAGGCCGTACGCGCAGCCGTCGAAGCGACTTCTGCTGAAGCGAGCGTCTGTGCATCGTTCTCCAGCGCGGCGAGCGTGTCGGCAACGTTTTCAAATGCCGACAAGACCGCCGACTTGTACTGCAGGACCGTTGCGTCATACAGCTCGAGCGTGGCGCGGCGGTGCGCCATCAACGCGCCGCCGTGGAAGATCGGCTGACTCAGCCCGGCGCCCACGGCCCATAAGCCGCCCGCCCCCGACAGCAGCGCAGGCCAGCTCAACCCACCCCGACCAAGCGAGGCAGTGAGCGACAGGCTCGGGAAAAGCTGTGCGGTGGCCTCGCCTGCGTCTGCAGACGCTGCCCTGACCGCAGCAGCGGCGGCGCGGATATCCGGCCGGGCGCGGAGCAGATCCGAGGGTACGGCCACAGGCACCTGGTTCGGCAGCGAAAGGCTGCTGAACTCGGGTACCGCAGGCGCTGCATCCGGTGTGCGGCCCAGCAACACGGCCAACGCGTGGATCGACACCGCACGCTGTTGGCGCAACTGCGGCAGCGTCGCCGCCAGCGATGCGGCGCTCTGCGTCGATGCCAGCGCCTGCGCATGCGAGAGCGCCCCCAGCTCGTACCGCCGCTGGCTGTCCCGCGCCGTCGCGTCTGCCACCACAACAAGACGTTCGGTCAAGGCGATCTGCTGGTCCAGCGCGGCCGCATTGATCACGGCGCCGACAATATTCGCCGCGAGGGCACGCCGTGCTGCCTCCAGTTCGCAGCCACGCACATCCACCCGCGCCGCGCTCGCGGCATTGGCATAGCGCGTGGCACCGAACAAGTCGAACGTGTAATGCGCCTGCAACTGCCCAACAAACACGTTGTAGCGCAGCGCTTCGGGGCCTACGCCCGTGAGGTTCGGGGTACGCTGGCGTGCCACCTGCGCCCCGGCGTCCAGGGACGGTAATGTTGATGCACCCACCTGCGCACGCAGTTCCTCCTGCGCGGCGGACAAGGTCTTCTGCGTTGCAGCCAGCGTGGGGTTATTGCGCAGTCCTTCTTCCACCAACGCGTTCAGCGCATCGGAGCGATAGAGCCTCCACCATTGCGGCACCGGCGCGGCGCCCACATCAAACTGCTGGGCAACGCCGGCCGCTTCCACCGTCTTGGCTGGCTGCGAGGTTACGCCGTAATGGTCCGGCGAAGGCGTGGCAGGCGGCACGGCGGTAGGCGCCAGGGAGCACGCCGTGAGAGCGAGCACCGACGTTGCGACAAGCGCGCACGTCATACGAGAGTGTTTCATGATCAATTCTCCAGGGCGGCAGAGCCGGTCGAAGGCAGGTCCCGTTCGTCCGGGCGCACCTTGAAACACGCGGCATACAGCGCCGGCAGGAAGAAGATGGTCAGTACCGTGGCGATGGTGATGCCGCCCATCAGCGCGGTGGCCATCGGCCCGAAGAAGCCCGAGCGCAGCAGCGGGATCAGCGCCAGCACGGCGGCAGCGGCCGTCAGCATGATGGGCCGGAAGCGCCGCACCGTCGCGCCGATGATGGCGTCGAAGCGCTTTTGGCCCGCCGCGATGTCCTGGTCGATCTGGTCGACCAGAATCACGGAGTTGCGCATGATGATCCCGAACATGGCGATCACCCCGAGCAGCGCCACGAACCCGAACGGCTTGCCGAACAGCAACAACGCAATCACCACGCCGATCAGGCCCAGCGGCGCCGTCAACACGACAATGAACGTGCGCGAGAAGCTCTTGAGCTGGATCATCAGCAGCGTCAGCACGGCAATGATCATCAGGGGCATCTCGGCATTGATCGACGTCTGGCCTTTCACGCTCTCTTCCACTGCACCGCCAATCTGGATGCGATACCCCACGGGCAGCTTGGCGCGTTCTGCCGCGAGGGCCTGATCGATGTCACGCGTCACGCCGATGCCCTGCGCGTTGCCGCGCACGTCTGCCTGCACCGTGATGGTCGGCTGGCGATCGCGTTCCCAGATCACGCCGTACTCGAGCTTGTTCTGCACATGCCCAATCGCACCGAGCGGAACCGGGCCGTTGGGCGTCGGCATGGCCAGGCCGGCGAGCTTGGCGGGGTCGACGCGCTCCGTCTTCGGCGCCCGCAGGTCGACGTTGATCAGCTTGTCGCGTTCGCGATACTGCGTGACCGTGTAGCCGGACAGCGTCATGGCGAGGAAGTTGGAGACTTCTTCCGACGTCACCCCCAGCTGGCGCGCCTTGATCTGGTCGATCTCGAACGACATTGAACGCTCTGCCGGTTCATCCCAGTCGAACTGCACGTTCTGGGTGCGCGCGTCGGCACGGACCTTCTCGGCCACCTTGTCAGCGATGTTGCGCACGGTGGCGATGTTGTCGCCACTCACACGGAACTTGATCGGGAAACCCACGGGCGGGCCGTTCTCGAGCTGGGCCACACGGGTGCGAACGCCAGAGAAATCCTTCTCGAGCGTGGCGCTCAGCCACCGCGACAGTGCGTCGCGTTCTTCAACGTTCTTGGCCGTGATGACGAACTGTGCGAAGTTCGGCTGCTGAAGCTGCTGGTCCAGCGGCAGATAGAAACGCGGGGCACCGGTGCCGACGTAATCGACAAAGTGTTCGATCTCCTTTCGACCATCCAGTGCTTTCTCCAGGCGCTTTGCCTCGCGCAGGGTGGCGTCAAAAGACGCCCCTTCCGGCAAGCGCAGATCCACCAGCAATTCGGGCCGCTCGGAGTTCGGGAAGAACTGCTGGGGCACACGGGTGAACGCCACCATGGCCAGAGCAAACAGCACGGCCGTGACACCCAGGATTGCCCATCGGCGCCCGATGCAGAACGAGATCCAACCCGACAGGCGCTGATAAAAGCCGGTGTTGTAGATATCGTGCTCGTGGCCATGCTCGGCTGCGCCGTTCTTGTGCTCGGGCAGCATGTGGTAGCCCAGCAGCGGCACCAGCACCACGGCCGCAAACCACGACACGATCAATGAGATGGCCGACACCTCGAAGATCGAACGCGTGTACTCGCCCGTGCTCGATTTGGCGAGCGCGATCGGCAGAAAGCCTGACACCGTCACCAGCGTGCCGGTCAGCATGGGGAATGCGGTACTCGAGTAGGCAAAGGCGGCGGCGCGCAGGCGGCTCCACCCCTGCTCGAGCTTCACGGCCATCATCTCGACCGCAATGATGGCGTCGTCCACCAGCAGCCCGAGTGCCAGCACGAGCGTGCCCAGTGACACCTTGTCCAGCCCGATGCCGAAGACGTGCATGCAAAGTGCGGTCACCGCCAGCACGATCGGGATGGAAATCACCACCACCATGCCAGTACGCAAGCCCAGCGATACCAGACTCACCACCAGCACAATCGCCACGGCTTCACCGACCGAGCGCACGAATTCATCCACGGAGTGCTTGACGGCATGCGGCATGCTGGAAACCGGAGACAGCTTCAGCCCAGCAGGCAGCGTCGCCTGAAGTTCGACCGCCGTGGCGTCGAGCGCCTTGCCGAGGTCGATCACATCGCCGCCCTTCTGCATCGTGACACCAATGCCCAGCACGGCATGGCCGTTGGCGCGCATCTGCGTCACGGGCGGGTCGTCATAGCCGCGGGTGATCTTCGCGATATCGCCCAGCCGGAAGGTGCGCTTGTTCACCGTGATCAGCATGTCGGCCAACGCCTGCACATCCTTGAATGCGCCGGTCGGTCGTACGAACACGCGATCATCGGCTGTCGTGATCGTGCCGACCGGTGCCACGGTGTTCTGTGCGTCGATGGCCTGTGCGATCTGCTGCGGCGTGATGGCGAGCCGAGTCAGCTGCGCATTGGAGATTTCGATGAAGACGTGCTCGGCCGGATCACCGAAATAGTCGACCTTGGCGACGCCCGGCACGCGCAGCAGGACGGTGCGCAGCTTGTCTGCATAGTCGTGCAGTTGTGCCGGCGAGAAGCCGTCCCCTTCCAGCGCATAGATGTTGGTGTAGACATCGCCGAACTCATCGTTGAAAAACGGTCCGACCGTGCCCTTGGGCAACGTCGCGCGGATGTCGCCCACTTTCTTTCTCACCTTATACCAGGTCTCCGGCACGTCCTTCACGGGAGCGGAGTCCTTCATGGCGAAGAAGATCATCGACTCGCCGGGGCGCGAATAGCTCTTGATGTTGTCGACATATGGCGCCGCCTGAAGCTGGCGTCCGATGCGGTCGGTGATCTGCTCCTGGACTTCGCGCGCGGTGGCGCCGGGCCAGTACGTCTGGATCACCATCGTCCGGAAGGTGAACGGTGGATCTTCAGACTGGGCAAGGTGCGTGTAACCGATCACGCCAAAAAGCGTGGCCAACCCAATCAGGAAGATCACCAGTTGCTGGTGGCGCAGCGCCCATGCCGACAAGTTGAAGCCGCCTTCGTCCGCCTGAGATGCTGACGCCGCCACTGGGGCCGTGCCTTGCACGATTTCGCGATCTTCGGCGCTCATGATGAGAAGTCCTCAGGGTGCAGCGGGGCGACCACTTGCACGTGCTGACCGGCATTGACGGCATGCACGCCCTGCATCACCACGCGATCACCATCGCGCAAACCGGAAGCGACCAGCACGCTGCGCTCGTCGTAGCGCGCGATGGTGACGGGGCGCAATTCCAAGGTATCCGTGTTCGCGCGCACCACCCAGACCGCGGGCTCTTCGCCCCGGTGAAAGAGTGCGGTGACCGGCAGCTTGAATGGGCGCGCGGCTCCCGCGTCGCTCTTCGCATCGAAGGCGATATTGGCGGTCATGCCCATGCGCACCGCTGCGTTCGGCGCCACGAGCGACAGCTTGACGCGCCACGTGCGGCTTTGCGGATCGGCCGTGGGAGACACCTCGCGCACGCGTGCCTCAAAAACTTGCGAGGGCGCAGCCGGGAGGCTTACGCGAGCCGTGCTTCCCACGGTCAGTGAAGACAACGCGCTCTCGGGCGCATCGCAAACGATGTCGACGTCACCCGTCCAATCGAGGTGATAGATCGATTGGCCCGCCTGGACGTTCTGGCCGGTGTCCGCATCCTCCGAGGTGATGACGCCATCGTGGTCGGCCACCAGCGTTGCGTAGCGCAGGCGATCGCCAACGAGTGCGGCCTGTGCCCGCGCGGAATCGCGTTGCGCAAGCGCGGATGCGTAGGCGTCCTGCGTCTGCTCCATCTGTGCCGGCGCAATCAGGTTCGCCTGCGATTGCGCACGGTCGCGGTCAAGCTGTTGCTTGGCGAAGACGAGCCGATGTTCGGCAGCTTCCAATTGCGCCCGCGCATTGGCGAGGTCGTTGCGCAGATCCGACTGATCGAGCATCGCCAGCACCTGACCTTGCTTGACGCTATCGCCGATGCGCACGCGACGCTCGACCACTTTGCCGGCAACACGGAACGACAGCGGTGTGGAGTACCGCGCCTGCACCTGGCCCGGCAGTGTGTTGGCAACGGCGTTGCCGTCCGGATGCAGCGTCAGCGCAACGACCGGCTTGGGCGCGCTGACCAGGGTTTCGCTGTGGTGGCAGCCCGCGAGCAGCACGGCGCAGCAGGCGGCAATGAAAAGAGGCGCTCGTTTGGAACGCCCGACAACGGAGAGGTGGGGGCGCGCTGTCGTTTGCGCATGTCGACCAGGATGTTTCACGATGTTTCCAAGCAAGTGATGGCCTAACGAACAATGGGTAACGCACATCCCGCAGCCGCGCTTTTTCTGCGCGGTCGGCTCTCGGGCTACGCGTCACGGAACTCGGATGTCGGGTACGCGAGTCGCCTGTCTCCACGGCGTTCAGGAACCACTTCTCGGCAATTGGCTGCACTCAGCTGGCAAGCCATGGCGGACGGCTCTCTGGCCTTTGTCGCCGGGCGCTTGCCCCATCACCGCGTCCTAACTCAGGGCACATGACCCTGATCGACCCTACATTTCGACATTAAACTCATAACTGATAAACTTGTCAACTATGACGTGAGCCACTATCATCAGGGATGAAAACATCATTCCAAACCCCTATGCGGAACCTCACGAATTGCGTGAAAGAAGGCGGCCGCCAGCGGCGCGGTGCGCGTCGCAAACAGGAAACACGGGCACGTCTGCTTCAGGCGGCGCTATTGCTGTTGTCTGAAAAGAACATTGAGCGCGTCGCCATCAACGAGATCACCGAAGCCGCCGATGTGGGCTTCGGCTCGTTCTACAACCACTTCGAATCGAAGGAAGGCCTCTTTGCCGCCCTGATCGACTGGGCGTTTGAAGACTTTGCCGACAGGCTGGATGCCATTGCGCATGGCCTGAACGATCCGGCCGAAGTCATCGCCATCGCGGTCCGTCACACACTGCTGCGGGCGCAACGCGAACCGGTCTGGGGCCGGCTGCTGATGCGCGAAGGCGTGTCCACACGCGCCCTGACGCGCGGCCTCGGTTTGCGCCTGCTGCGCGACAGCAAGCGCGGGCTTGCGGCCAAGCGCTTTGTGGTGGCCGATCCGTTAACCAGCGTGCTTTCCGTGATTGGGACAGTGCTCGCCGGTGTTGCGGCGGAGCTGCACTTTGCCGCGACCGCGGCCGTTTCCGGGCGCGGCCACCCGGCCGCTGCGGTGCGTGTCGAGCACCTGGCCGAACGTGCGGCCGTCTTTGTGCTCCAGGCGCTTGGAGTCAAGCGCGCTGAAGCAGAAAGAATTGCGCAACTGCCCTTACCCGCAGTCGAAGACGGTGACGCGGCACACGCCGTCTGAGCCCTCGCATTGTCTGGCGAGGGCGCATGGATCAGGCTTGATAGAGCGCGCTCGCCAGATAGCGGTGGCGCAGTTCCCGCAGCGCGGCTGCAAGAATGGCACTCGCAGGCAAAGCCAGTAGCACGCCGAAGAACCCGAACAAATGGCCGAAGGCCAGCAATGCAAAGATCACCGCCAATGGGTGCAAGCCAATGCGTTCGCCAATCAGGCGCGGCGTGAGGAAGACGTTCTCAAGGATCTGGCCGAGGCCATACACCACGGCAACGGCGCCGATACCGTAAAGGTCGCCAAACTGCAGCGCGGCGGCCAATAGGGCAAGCGCAAGACCCACGGCAAATCCGACATAGGGGATGAACACCGCAAGACCAGTGAACAAGCCCAGAGGCAATGCAATCTCGAAACCGGCCAGCGTCAGGGCGATGGGGTAAAACGCGGCCAGCACGACCATCACCAGGAGCTGCCCGCGCAGGTATTGCGAGAGCATCCGGTCGATGTCGATGACGAACGCCCGCGTCCTGGCGAGCCATCGGCGCGGAACAAGGCTTTCCATGCGCCGAAACATCTGGTGGCGGTCGTAGAGCAGATAGAACAACACCAGCGGAACGAGCACCACGTTACCCACCACGGTCAACATTGCGTTGCCGCTTGAGCGCAGGTATTGCCAGATGGCAAGGGCATACGTGCCATCGTCACCATGGCGCGGTCCGGCCAGCAGATCGCGTAGATGTGTTAAATCCAGGTCGACACCAAGCCCAAGAACGGCCAGCTTCGGCTGCAGCCATGCATTGAGGTTGGCAAGCAACACAGGAATCTTTGCCTGGAGTTGCGGACCCTCGGTCTGGACGACCGCAAACATCAGCGTAACGAGCAGTGCGGCCATCGCCGCAAAGCACAGGATCATCGCCAACGCTGCGAGCCAGCGGGGCACGCGGTGCCGCGTCAGCCACTCCACCCCGGGCTGCAGCATGTAGGCGATGAGCGCGCCAAGCAGGAACGGCGTCAGCACGGGCCGCAATGCCCACATGAGGACACCGACCGCAAGCGCGACAAGGCCCCACAACCAAGCCTGGCGCCGGATCAGAGCGGGCACCAGCGTTCTCGATAAACGCGCATGCCCCCGGTGATCGACATTGCACCGTTCGCAAGGGCCAACAACGGTACCTGACCGAGAAGACGAAACCCGCAACTCACTTCTCCTCAAAGTACGCGACGGTGTGGTCAATGAATGCCCTGACCCTGGCAGGGACCAACGTTCGGCTCATGTAAGCGAGGCGAACCTCCGCTGCGGTATCCAGGATTTCATGTTCGCCAAGCAACCGGACGAGGCGCCCTTCGCGCAGATCGTCTTCAACCAGCGCCAACGGCAACAGCCCCATGCCGAGTCCGGCCAGCACGACTTCACGGTTGAATGCGGCGTTGTTCGAGGTGATTTCGTACTGCAGTGGAACCACGAGAGGCGCTCCATCCGCGCGGAAGGTCACGATGGGCTTATGCACCGAAGGCGGCACGGTCACGAAAACGTGGTCCGACAAGTCAACCGGGTGACGCGGGTGCACATGCGATTCCAAGTAGTCAGGTGCAGCCACGATGGCCAACGGCAAGCGCAGCAGCATACGAGTCACGGCCAGATCGGTTGCCAGCATGAAGGGCAATACCAGGCCGATGTCGTACCCCTCCGTTGCAAGATCGACAACACCTTCCGCCAATGTCACCTCCACCATGAGGTTCGGGTGCATCCGCTTGAACGACGACACCAGCTCAGCCAGCCACGCAGATGTTGCTGTCGTATGGGCGACCAACCGCAGGACGCCGACAGGTAGATGACCCTGGCTGCGCGCATCCGATTCAAGGCTGTCCAGATCGTCGAGCACACGGCAGCAGCCGTCATAAAACCTGTGCGCCGCGTCGGTCAGCGAAAACTGCTTTGTGGATCGGTGAAAGAGGCGCGCGCCGAGACGCTCCTCCAGAGCTGTCATCGCACGTGAAACGACGGATGGCGATACACCAAGCATCTGCCCCGCCCGCCTGAAATTCCTGACCTCAACGATCGTACGAAAGAGCCGCAAGCTCTCGAAATGATCCATATGCACCTCGAACAAGGCTCGCCGGTCGGCGTACGTTGATGCGGCAGTTGCCTGAGACGTTGAGCGCACTGAACCGCCCGGCAGTCGCCTGCAGCCTGCTTCAGGCTCGTTCCGCCGCGAGCCTGCGTAATCTAGTCATAATTGATAACTTTGTCAACTATGATGATTTATGGACAGCGGGAAAAATTTCGCAGGGGAATAGTTTCGGGGCGCAAGCGCTTCCTCATGCGTCGACTGCGACGAAGCGTATGCAAGGAGAAGATTGATAACGCCGGGGCCGTTCGCTCGTGAGCCCGACCACGACCGCGGCGATTTAACGACGCCAGCTACACAGTGGCGCGTCGCCGTACGCCGACGGTGTGAGATCAGCCGGCAAGATCGGCGGGTGTGTCGACATCGCGCAGAATGCCCGCGTCACCGGACGCAATGCGGATGAGCTTGGCAGGGTCGACCAGTCGGCGCGCCCCCTCGTCACCGTCGAGCGATGTGAGGCCCGCGAAAAAGTCGGCGCCGAAGCCCATTGGGTGGCCCCGCTGCCCCGCGTGAAAAGGTGCAACGCAATGATGCGGATCGAGTGCGTTGGCGACTTGGGTGATGGTTTCGCAGGCAATCCACGGCATGTCGGCCAGGGCGATGATCCACCCGCCGGCTTGCGGGCGCGCAGCCACACCGGCAGCCAGACTGGCACCCATGCCGCGTGCGGCATCGGCACAGCGGAGGACTTCGCAGCCTGCTTCGCCCAACAGTGCGGCCAGTTGATCGACCTGCGCGCCATGCGTGGCAGCGGCAGGCACTACGGCTACCACATCCCCCAAGGCCTGCTTCAGGTGGCGGGCGGCCTGGACTGCCACGGGCGTGCCGTCGGGCAGCGGGGCAAGCAGCTTGTTGACCACGCCCGCTGCATCAAAGCGGCTGCCGCGGCCTGCAGCCAGCAACACACCAACAACAGGCCGCTGCGGCATCAGACCACCTCGGTCTTAAGCGTGACTTCCACGTTGTTGCGCGTGGCGTTCGAATACGGGCACACCTGGTGCGCCTGGGCCACCAGTTTCTCGGCATCGGCTTGCGACAGACCGCTGATCCGTGCGGTCAGGCCCACCTTCAGGCCGAAACCGCCCTCCTCGCGCGTACCGATACCCACGTCGCAGTGGATCTCGATGTTGCTCGGATTGAGCTTGAGCATGCTCTTCGCAACGAAGTCGCACGCCGAGCCGAAGCACGCTGCGTAGCCGGCGGCAAACAGGTCTTCGGGCGTAGTGGTGTTGGGCTTGCCGGGGCCGCCCATGGCCTTGGGCACCGACAGGTCGTGCGAGACCTGGCCGTCTTCGGTTTGCGTGTGGCCGTTGCGGCCGCCTGTGGCCTTGGCGTGGGCGGTGTACAGGATATTCAATGCCATGACATGCTCCTCCGGTGGGTGAACAACGCAATCGCGAACGCAAGAATCGGTCCGCAAATCTGGGAGATACGAGGCTGCAAGAACAAGAAAGCCGGCACACAGGACTGCATGCCGGCTTCCATCTCATCACACGATGATGACAACTAGACCGTATCGAACGGCAGCTTGCGCTGACGCTTGCCGGTCAGGGTGAACAACGCGTTGGCCACAGCCGGTGCAATCGGCGGCGTGCCGGGTTCGCCCAGGCCGGTCGGGTTGTCTTCCGATGGCACGAAGAACACGTTCACCGGCGGCGCGTCGGGCATGCGCACGGGCGGAAAGTCGGTGAAGTTACTGTTCTTGGTGGCGCCGTTTTCGATGTCGATGGCAAAGCCGGGTTGAATCATCGCCAGGCCGAATACGCAAGCGCCCTGGATCTGCGCTTCCGCTCCCATCGGATTGACCACGCGGTTCGCATGCACGCCAGCCGTGACGCGATGCACGCGCGGCTTGCCCTGATCGACGGAAACCTCAACCACATATGCCACCACCGATTCGAACGACGCATGCACCGCCACGCCCCAGGCCTGGCCCTTGGGCAGCTTGCGCTTGCCGTAGCCGGACTTGTCGACGGCCAGTTGAAGCGCCGCACGATGGCGCTCGTGCTCCTTGCCGGTAAAGCGGGCCAGGCGGAAGGCCACGGGGTCTTGCTTGGCAGCATGCGCCACCTCGTCGACCATCGTTTCCATCACGTAAGCCGTATGCGTGTGGCCCACGGAACGCCACCACAGCACCGGCACGTTCACGTCCGGATGGTGCACCGTCAACTGCATCGGGAAGCCGTAGTCGTTTTCGATCACGCCCTCGACCATGGTCTCGTCCACACCGTTCTTGACCATGAAGGCTTCAAACGGGGTGCCCTTGAGGATCGACTGACCGACGATCACGTGATCCCAGCCGACGACCTTGCCGCTGCTGTCCACGCCCACGTTGACGCGGTGCAGATGCATCGGGCGGTAGTAGCCGCCGCGGATGTCGTCTTCGCGGCTCCAGATCACCTTGACGGGGCCGTTGTGTCCGGCCGCCGCATAAGCCTTGGCCACATTGGCGGCTTCCACCACGTAGTCCGACGTGACGATCGCGCGCCGGCCAAAACCGCCGCCCGCCATCATCGTGTTCAGCTCGATCTTCTCGGGCGATACGCCGAGCACCTTGGCGATGGCACCCTGGTCGATGGTCTGGAACTGCGAGCCGACCCACACCTTCGCACCCGTGGTCTTGCCGCCGTCCTTCTGCAGATCGATCGTGCAGTTCAGCGGCTCCATCGGCGCGTGCGCGAGGTACGGGAATTCGTAATCGGCCTGAATGCGCGTTGCGGCAGATTGGATTGCGCTCACGTCGCCAGCCTTGGCCACCGTTCCGGGCTGGCCGGCGAGCTTCTTGTACTCCTCCATCAGCGCCGGTGTGGACACCGTCGAGCCGGCGTCTTCCCACGTGACCTGCAACGCATCGCGGCCCTGCTTGGCTGGCCAGTACCCGTCGCCAATCACGGCCACACCCGTGCCGCCACGGTCGGTCGGGATCTGCAGCACATCGACCACGCCCTTCACCGCCTTGGCCGCCGCCGCGTCGTACTTGGCCACCTTGCCGCCAAAGCGCGGCGGGCGGGCCAGCACCGCCACCTTCATGTTGGGCAGGCGCGTGTCGAGGCCAAACTTGAGCGAGCTGTCGAGCTTCGCGCGCGCATCGAGGCGCGGCGTCGGCTTGCCGACAATGCGGAACTGCGACGGATTCTTCAGCGTGACCTGCGCCGGCACCGGCAGCGCCATCGCCGCCTGGGCCAGTTCTCCATACGTGGCGCGGTGGCTGCCCGACGTGACCACGCCATTGGTGGTGCGGCATGTCGACGGATCAACCTTCCAGCGTTCGGCTGCCGCAGCGATCAACATCGCCCGGGCACGCGCGCCCAGCTCGCGGTATTGCTGGAACGAGTGGTTCAGCGCGGTCGAACCGCCCGTCATCTGGATGCCGAAGCCGGGGTCTTTGTACGGGTCGCCCGCGGGCGCCAACATGCCGCGCACGTTGCGCCAGTCCACGTCGAGTTCTTCGGCCAGCGCCATCGGCAATGCCGTGTGCACGCCCTGACCGAATTCGAGCCGGTTGACCGCCACGGTGACCGTGTTGTCCGGGGCAATAATGATGAACGCCTGCGGCGGCGAAGGCGGCTTGGCCTTGGCGTCCTGCGCGCCGGCCAGCATCGGCGCCACACCCAGCGCCAGACCGCCGCCGGCCAGCGTCGTGAGCTTCAGAAAGCTGCGGCGACCGAGCGTTGCCGGCCCGGCATCCGCAGACGCCGGCTGATGTTGCGCGCCGCCACCGGCCAGCGCTTCAAGATTTCGAATACGCATCGTGAATTCTCCGGTGGACTCAGGCCAGCGATTTCGCTGCGTCGTGAATGGCCGCGCGAATGCGCTGGTACGTCGCACAGCGGCACAGGTTGCCGGCCATCGCGCTGTCGATATCGGCGTCGGTCGGCTTCTTCTTGGTGCGCAGCAAACCCACCGCGCTCATCATCTGGCCGCTCTGGCAGTAGCCGCATTGCGCCACGTCATGCTTGACCCAGGCGTCAAGCACGGCCTTGCCGACCTTGTCATCGGCGATGTGTTCGGACGTGGTGATCTGCTGGCCGGCCACCGCAGAAATCGGCAGCACGCAGCTGCGCGTCGGCTGGCCGTTCAGATGCACCGTGCAGGCGCCGCACGACGCGACACCGCAACCGAATTTCGTGCCAGTCAGACCGAGGTTGTCGCGCAACGCCCAGAGCAGCGGCGTCGACGGATCAGCATCAACTTCCACCGGTTTACCGTTGATGTTCAACGTGACCATTGTGGGATTCTCCTTGTGGGGCGTGAGGGAGTCTTGCCGTTATAAACCCCTTGATATAGCGGGCTGGCGGCATGGACGGGGTGTATTAAAGCAGGTTCGGATGGGTTCTGCTGGCGCCCACATCACATGGCTTCTGGCGGGCTGCACACGTTTTCGTCGGCTCTCGGATCCGGTGTTTCATCTGTCCCAAAAAACCGTCCGGAATCCGCCCACGCAGCTTGACAACACCCCGGCGCCGCCATCACTATCGCCAGATGCATTCTCAGCAGACCACCCTCCGTACCGCTCCTGCCCGCACCCTCTCGTGCGTGCGCGGTCTGCTATCCGCTTCTCTACTACGCGTGTAAGCGCGTAGACCTCTCTTTCCCCCTCGTTCCGGTGTTTGACCGGTCCGTGCCCTAAACGGCGACGGGCCTTGTGTGTGGCGCAATCCGTGCGCCGAATCGTTGGAGCCTCTCATGCCTGCCTCGATCCTGTTTTCGCTACGACTACCGACCGGTTGCCAGACCACGCGCCCGTGGCTGTCTGGCCGCCACATCCCGACCCCGATTCCGGCCACCCCGGACGCCGCCCGCGCGGCCGTCCCCGTTGTACGAAACCGATCTCGATCTCGCAGGACGCACTCACCATGTTGAAGAACCCCGCCACCAAATACCGCCCCTTCCCCGCCATCGCCCTCACCGATCGCACCTGGCCCAACAAGACCATCACACGTGCCCCGATCTGGATGAGCACGGACCTGCGTGATGGCAACCAGGCCCTGTTCGAGCCGATGAACGCCGAGCGCAAGATGCGCATGTTCAAGATGCTCGTGCAGATCGGCTTCAAGGAAATCGAAGCCGCTTTCCCCGCCGCCTCCCAAACCGATTTTGATTTTGTGCGCGAGCTGATCGAGGGCGGACACATCCCCGACGGGGTGGCCATCGAAGTGCTCACGCAGGCGCGCGAAGACCTCATCCGCCGCACGATGGAATCCCTGCGGGGCGCCAAACGCGCCATCATCCACGTCTACAACGCAACGGCGCCGGTGTTCCGCCGCACGGTGTTCAACACCGACCGCGAAGGCGTCAAGCGCATTGCGGTGCACAGCGCCAAGCTGATCCGCGAGATTGCGGAAACGATGCCCGAGACGCAGTGGACGTATCAGTACAGCCCAGAAGTCTTCAGCGGCACCGAACTGGACTTCGCACTCGAAGTCTGCAACGCCGTGACCGAGGTCTGGGAGCCGACGCCCGAGCACAAGATCATCTTCAACCTGCCTGCCACGGTGGAGATGGCCACGCCAAACATCTATGCCGACCAGATCGAATGGATGCACCGCAACCTGGCGCGCCGCGATTCGATCATCCTCTCGGTGCATCCGCACAACGACCGCGGCACGGCCGTGGCAGCCGCTGAGCTGGCCGTGATGGCCGGCGCCGATCGCGTGGAAGGTTGCCTGTTCGGCAATGGCGAGCGCACCGGCAACGTGGACCTCGTCACGCTTGCGTTGAACCTGTACTCGCAGGGCGTGGATCCGGAACTGGATTTCTCGCACATCAATGACGTGGCACGGACCTGCGAAGACTGCACGCAACTGCCGGTGCATCCTCGCCATCCGTACGTCGGCGATCTGGTGTTCACGGCATTCTCGGGCTCGCACCAGGATGCGATCAAGAAAGGCTTTGCGGTGCAGAAGCCCGATGCGCTGTGGGAAATGCCCTACCTGCCGATCGACCCGGCCGACGTGGGCCGCACGTATGACTCGATCATTCGCGTGAACAGCCAGTCGGGCAAGGGCGGCATCGCCTATCTGCTGGAATCCGGCTATGGCGTGGCCATGCCGCGCCGCCTGCAGGTGGAATTCAGCAGCACCGTGCAACAGCTGACCGACCAGAGCGGCCGCGAAGCCACCGGTGCCGACATCTGGGCGCTGTTCCAGCAGACCTATCTGCGCGGCGATGGCGCGATCGGCTACGTATCGCACCGCCTGACCGAGCGCGATGACGGCAGCCAGCATATTCGCCTGGTGGTCAATATCGCCGACCGCGAGCACATCTGCGAAGGCTCCGGCAACGGGCCGCTCGATGCGCTGGTGCATGCGCTGTCGCACGTACTCGCAGCGCCCGTGTCGGTCCATCACTACGAGGAACGCGCACTCGGCCAGGGTGCCAATGCCGATGCCATCGCGTTTGCAGAAATGGCCGCGCCGGGCGTGGCGGGCAGCGTCTTCGGCGTGGGCGTGGATGCCAACCTGACAACGGCGTCGATTCGCGCCGTGGTGGGCGGCGTCAATCGTTTGATCGCACGCGCCGGTAACGGCATGCTGCGCAGCGGCAAGAGCGCGGCAGAAGCGGTGTAACGCACAAGTCGGGCTCACACAGTGGAGCGCGAGTTGCTAAATTGAAGAGATGAGGCTCGGGCCGCGCCCCGGGCTCATCCCTTCACAAGCGCGCCAGCGTGCACATCCACTGCCACAGGAGAACCGACATGACCACTCGTCCGACCGCGAAAGAGAATGCCAAGCGTTTTGCCAGTGTGATCCAGGCGCTGCAGGCATGCGAGGCCGCTTGCACTCACTGCGCGACGGAATTCGGCAAGAACGGCCACGCCGAAGCCATGGCGCGCTGCATCGGTGTGTGCACGGATTGCGCCGAATATTGCGCCCTCACGCGCAAATTCCTGGAGCGCAACAGCGAATTTGCAGAACTGCTTTTGGAAGACTGCGCCGAGATCTGTTCCCAATGCGCGGAAGAATGCGATCATCACGGCCAAGGCCACTGCAGCGCCTGTGCAACGGCCTGCCGCGCCTGCTTGGACGCCTGCCTGAAAGTCGCCGGCGTCGAAGCCATCACCGCCGAGCCGACTGTCTTCTGATTCTTTTTTTTCAACGCGTATGAAAATTGGCGAACTCGCCCAGCGCACGGGCATCAGCATTGAGACCATCCGCTTCTATGAAGCGCAGGGCCTGCTGCCCCCGGCTGCGCGCGCCGCCAATAACTATCGCGTCTACACCCCTGAGCATGTCGAGCAGTTGGCCTTCATTGCGAAGTGCCGGTCGCTCGACATGGCGCACACCGAAATCCGCCGTCTGCTCGAACTGCAGGCCAACCCGCAGGCCTCGTGCGAAGAGATCAACAACCTGCTGGACGAGCACCTGCGCCACGTTGAAGCGCGTATCGCAGAGCTGACCGATCTCAAGGGCCAGATCGAGGCAATCGGGCAACGCTGCACGACGGCAGCGTCCGTGGCTGAGTGCGGCGTGCTGCAGTCGTTGCACGAAGAGCCCGTCGCCGCCCATCCGCAAGGCCACAGTCACGAACATGGCGAGGGCGAACACGCGCACCGGCATATTCGCGGCGTGCATCGCTGAGCGACGTGCGGATTGTGGACGCTACGCCGGTGGCCCAGTCCGACGACATCAAGGTGGACTCGGCCTCCACGCTGGTACCAGCCTAGCGCAATAGGAAACGCCACCCCGGCGTGATCGCGTGGGAGCGGACGATTCTGGCCGGCGAAAGCAGGCGCTACTCGCCTGACGACCCCATCGTCTAACCGGGCTGATCGAGTGACCTTGCGCGTCGGCACATCAAGCGCGCACGCGCATCACCCGCAGGCCGTTGAACACCACCAGCAGGCTCGCGCCCACATCGGCAAAGATCGCCATCCACAACGTGGCGTCGCCCATCACGGCCAGCGTCAGAAACACCGCCTTGATGCCAAGCGCCAGCACGATGTTCTGGCGCAGCACGGCCACCGTGCGTCGGCTGATGCGGATGAAGCTGGCGAGCTTGCGCGGGTCATCGTCCATGATGGCAACATCGGCGGCTTCCAGCGCGGTGGCTGTACCGGCGGCGCCCATGGCGAAACCGATGTCGGCGCGCGCCAGCGCCGGGGCGTCGTTGATGCCATCGCCGACCATGCCGACGAAGCCGTGTTGGGCGGCCAGTTCACCGACCACGCGTTGCTTGTCGGCCGGCAGCTGCTGCGCGTGCACGTGGTCGATGCCGACCGTCTTGGCGATGGCCTGTGCTGCGCGGCGGTCGTCGCCGGTGAGCATGACGGGCGTCACGTCCAGCGCGCGCAATGCGGCGATGGCCTCGGTGCTTTCGGCGCGCTCGCGGTCGCGCACGCCAAAGAGCGCCACGGCGCCGTTCGCATCGCAGAGCGTGACGGCGGACATGCCCTCGGCTTGCAGCGACTCCGCAGCGGCACGCCAGTCGGAGGTATCGAAGCCACGCTCTGCGACGAGCGCCGCGTTGCCCAGATGCCAGCGCACACCGTTGAGCGTGCCGGCCACGCCACGGCCCGGCAGCACCGACAGGTCTTGCACCGAGTTCGCATCGACCGCGCCGTGCGCTGCGGCCGCCTGCACAATGGCCACGGCAATCGGGTGCGTGGTGTTGGCATCCAGCGCTGCAGCCACTGCCAATGCATGCAATTGCGTCGTGTCGGTTGCGGCGCTCAACGCTGCGATAGCGCGGCGGGCGCCACCCGGCAACATCACCGCATCGAGCACCGGGCGGCCGGCAGTGAGCGTGCCGGTCTTGTCCAGCGCCAGCGCGCGTAGGCGCCGGCCGCTTTCCAGATACACCCCGCCCTTGACGACGATGCCACGGCGTGCGGCGGCGGCCAGTCCACTGACGACCGTGACCGGCGTGGAGATCACGAGCGCGCACGGGCACGCGATCACCAGCAGCACCAGCGCGCGATACGTCCACGCCAGCCAACCGTCGGCCGTGACGAGCGGGCCGATGACGGCAACCGCCAACGCCAGCAACATCATCGCGGGCGTGTAGATGGAAGAGAACTTGTCGACAAAGCGCTGCGTGGGCGCCCGCTGCGATTGCGCTTGCTGGATGGCCCCGGCAATACGCGCCAGTGTGCTGTCCGCAGCCACCGCCGTGGCTTGCGCCTCGACCACGCCGTCGGTGACGATCGTGCCGGCCAGGATGGTGTCGCCAACGGCCTTCTCCACCGGCAGGCTTTCGCCTGTCACGGGCGATTCGTCCAGCGCCGCGCGACCGCTCACGATGCGCGCGTCGACCGGCACGCGGCTGCCGGTGCGCACACGCAGGCGCGCCCCAACGACAACGCTGTCGACCGCCACATCGCGCCAGCCGCCCGCGCCATCGGCCAACTCTGCTGTGTCCGGTGCGATGGCCGTCAGAGCGCGCACGGCATCGCGGGCCCGCACCAGCGCGCGCGCTTCGATCGCTTCTGCCACAGCAAACAGGAAGATCACCATGGCCGCTTCGGCCCACTTGCCGATCAGCAGCGCGCCGATGACGGCCACCGCCATCAGGAAGTTGATGTTGAACGTGAGCGCGCGCACGGCAATCCAGCCCTTGCGCAGCGTGGGTCCGCCGGCCAATGCGATGGAAGCCAGTGCCAACGCCAACACCGGCCAGGCGTGATCGCCCAGCGACCAGGCGATGGCTTCCGCACCGAAGGCAGTTACGCCGCCGATACCGAGCAGCCACGTGCGGCGCGAGATGCGGGTGGGCTCCGCAGACGCTGCGGTCAGGCGCTCGCGCTGTTCAAGCACCTCGCCATCCATGCCGATGGCCCGCAGCGCCTCCAGGAAGGGCGCCACATCGTCAACGGTGTGGTGGATGGTGAGATGCCGCTCAAGCAAATTGAAATCGAGCGCGACGACGCCATCGGCGCTACCCAGCTTGGTGCGGATCATGCGCTCTTCGGTCGGGCAATCCATTTGCTCGATGCGCACGACGGTGCGGCCGGTGGCGGCTGCGCGAGCTTGGGCATCGAAGGGGGCCGCGGCTACCGGCGCGTGGCCATGATCATGATCATGACCGTGGTGATCGTGATCGTGATGATCGTGGCCATGGTCATGCGCAGGTTGGGCAGCGTTCCTTGCGACCGGTTGCGCATGACCGCAGCAACCGCCGCAGCCGGAGACTTCCGGCTTGGCGTGGTCGTGGACAGGCAGGGAGGAGGCGAGATCGGGTTTCATGCCTCCATTCAAAACCCTGAAGAAACTTCAGGGTCAAGCCCCGCATACCGCTGCTTCAGATAAGGGTCTTTCATCCACTTGGCGACGATGGCACGGGCTTCCGGCCAGTCGCCCAGGCCCGATTCCGCGTTGATATGGCCGCGCGCGCCCAGGTTCACGGGCTCCGCACCCCACGCTTCGGCTTGACCGTGGCTCCAGGCGGCGTCGCTGAACGGATCGTCGGTGCTGAACACGAGCACGGCAGGAAACGGCAAACGCTGCTGCGGAATCGGCCGGAAGTCTGCCAGTTCCGGCGGCATGCCGGCGCGATCCAGTTGCGGCGGAGCAACCAGCAAGGCCCCACGAACCCGCACGGCACGCGCCGAAGTGGCCGCCCAACGCGCCGTCAGCACGCAGCCCAGGCTGTGCGCCACCAAAACGACATCGCCGGGCGCTGCGCTGACTGCGGCTTCGAGCGCGGCCACCCAGTCGGCACGCTTCGGGGTCAACCAATCGCGCTGTTCGACACGGCGGTCACCATGCAGGCGTTCCCAGCGCGATTGCCAATGCTCCGGGCCAGAGTTCTGCCAGCCGGGGAGGATCAAGACGGTGGGGGTGGCGCTCACGATGTCTCCCGCAGCGGATGGTGAGTTGAGATGCGCGACATTTTGCCGGGATTTCGCGGGCGGCGCCGGCGCCACTCATCGACAAATCCGCTCAATCCATCCAAATATTCTGTTTCACAGGCAGATGACGCGCTTCTACAGTCGCTCATAAATCCCGCCCACAGGGATTCCGAATCCAACACTCGGAGGAGACCATGCTCGCACTGCTCGGGCTGTTGACCATCGTCGCGCTGTTTGTCGTCATCCTGACCAAACGCATGTCGCCGCTGGTCGCGCTCATCGCCATACCCGTCATCGCCGCGCTCGTAGGCGGCTTCGGGCTGAACACCAGCAAATTCATCATCGGCGGCATCAAAGACGTCGCGCCCGTGGCGGGGATGTTCATCTTCGCCATCCTGTACTTCGGCATCGTGACCGACGCCGGCATGCTGGACCCGATCATCGACCGCATCCTGCGCACCGTGGGCAGCCGTCCGCCGCGCATCGTGGTGGGTTCTGCCCTGCTGGCGCTGCTGATCCACCTGGACGGCTCGGGCGCGGTGGCGTTCCTCATCACCATTCCGGCCATGCTGCCGCTGTATGACCGCCTCGGCATGGACCGCCGCATCCTCGCGTGCGTGACGTCGATGGCGTGTGGCGTGAACTTCCTGCCGTGGACGGGGCCGATGATCCGCGCCTCGGCCTCGCTGCATATGCCCGTCACGGACATCTTCAACCCGCTGATCCCGGTGCAGATTGCCGGGCTCGTTTTCGTGTTTGCGTGCGCATGGCTGCTGGGCAAGCGTGAAGAGAAGCGCCTGGGCCTGGCCGGGCACGCCGGCGGCACGCAGGTCGTCACTCGCCCCCTGACGGATGCAGAGCAGGCGCTGCGCCGCCCGCGCAATTTCTGGATCAACCTCATCCTCACCGTCGTGGTGATGGGCGTGATGGTGAGCGGCAAGGTGGACCCGGTGGTGATGTTCATGCTGGGCGTGGTGGCCGCGCTGCTGATCAACTACCCGAACGTCGATCAGCAACGCCAGCGCGTGGACGCCCACGCCAAGGCCGCGCTGATGATGGCGAGCATCCTGCTGGCGGCAGGCGTGTTCACCGGCATCATGAGCAAGTCCGGCATGCTTACGGCAATGGCGAAGACGGCGGTCGATTTCATTCCGCCCGGCATGGCGCACCACATCCCGGTGGTGCTGGGCGTGCTGTCGATGCCGCTGTCGCTGCTGTTCGATCCGGATTCGTTCTACTTCGGTGTGCTGCCCGTCGTGGCCGAAGCGTCGAAGATGCTGGGCGTTGCGCCGGTGCATGTGGCACAGGCCGCCGTGCTCGGCCAGATGACCACCGGCTTCCCGGTCAGCCCGCTCACACCGGCGACGTTCCTCGTGGTGGGCCTGTGCGGCATCGAGTTGGCCGACCACCAGAAATTCTCGATCCCCTTCCTGTTCGGTGCCTCGCTACTGATGACCGCAGTGGCCGTGGTGCTGGGCGTGCTTCCGTGGTGATGGCATGATGACCGCGTTGAAAACACTGCGCATCGGCGGCGGCGCCGGTTATTCAGGCGACCGCATCGAACCGGCGCTGGAACTGGCAGAGCACGGCGACATCGACGTGCTGATGTTCGAATGCCTGGCCGAGCGCACCATCGCGCTCGCACAGCAGGTGCGTCGCAAAGACCCCTCGCACGGCTACGACCCGCTGCTCGAAGCGCGCATGCGGGCCGTGCTGCCGGCGTGCGCGGCGCGCGGCATCCGCATCGTCACCAATATGGGCGCGGCCAACCCGCAGGCGGCGGCCGAACGCACACTCGACATCGCCCGCGAGCTGGGGCTCAAGCTGCGCGTGGCGGCCGTGACGGGCGACGACGTGTTCGATCTGCTGCAGGCCCGCGGCCACGACTTCACGCTGATGGATGGCGGCGCGCCAGTCGCATCGCTGCAGGCACGTATGGTGTCGGCCAATGCGTACCTCGGCGCGCAGGGCATTGTCGATGCGCTGGCGCAAGGCGCGGACGTCGTCATCACCGGGCGCGTGGCCGATCCGGCGCTGGCACTTGGGCCGCTCGTCCATGCGTTTGGATGGCGCATGGACGACTGGCACCGCCTGGGCTGCGGCACGCTCGCCGGGCACCTGCTCGAATGCGCCGGACAAATCACCGGCGGCTACTTTGCCGACCCCGGCATCAAGGACGTACCGGCACTCGCTCGTCTGGGCTTCCCGATTGGCGAGGTGGGCGAAGACGGCTCGGTGCGCATCACCAAAGTCGCCGGGGCCGGCGGCCTTGTCACCGAAGCCACGTGCAAGGAGCAGTTGCTGTACGAGATCCACGACCCGGCGCGCTACCTCACGCCTGACGTAGTAGCGGACTTCTCCAACGTGCGCATGCACGCCGACGGCAAAGACCGCGTCGTCATTGAAGGGGCCACCGGCACGCCGCGCACGGGGCAGTTGAAGGTCTCGATCGGCTATCTCGACAGCTATATCGGCGAAGGTCAGATCAGCTATGCCGGCCCCAACGCGGTGGCGCGCGGCAAGCTGGCGCTCGACATCGTGCGCGAGCGGTTGGCGCTCACCGGCGTGCAGATGACGGAAACGCGCTTTGAGCTGATCGGCGTGAATGCGCTGCACGGCGCAGCCCTTTCCCGCGCCGATGCCGAACCGTATGAAGTGCGCGTGCGCGTGGCCGCGCGCACCGAATCGATGGCCGAAGCCGTGCGCGTCGGCAACGAAGTGGAAACCTTGCTAACGTGCGGCCCGTCGGGCGGCGGCGGGGCGACCAAGAGCGCGCGCGAGATCATCGCCGTGGCATCGACGTTGATTCCTGCTGAACTCGCGCCGCACGCCGTGCACATCCTGGAGAGCTGACATGCCCCGCACCCTCCGCGACCTCGCCCACACCCGCGCCGGTGACAAGGGCGACATCTCATGCATCTCTGTCATCGCGCTCCGTCCGGAATGCGCGGAAGAATTTGCCTTGCTTGAGCAGCACGTCACGGCCGAGCGCGTGCGCGCGCATTTCGCTGAACTCGTTCGCGGCGAGGTCGAACGCTACGTGCTGCCGCAGCTTGGCGCGCTCAACTTCGTACTCCACGGCGCCCTGGCCGGCGGCGTGACGCGCTCGCTGGCGCTGGATGCGCATGGCAAGTCGCTGTCCAGCGCACTGCTCACGCTCGAGATTCCGGGCTAAGCTGGCGCACCACGCCCGGCATCGCCATGAACCTCTCCGTCAAGCAGCTCCGCGCCTTTGCCGCGCTGCGCGAGCACAAGAACTTCACGCAAGCGGCACAGACGTGCCACTTGTCGCAATCGGCCTTCAGCGCGCTGATCCAGAACCTGGAGGCCGATGCCGGCGTGCGCCTGTTCGACCGCAATACGCGCCATGTTGAACTGACCCCCGAGGGCGAAGCCTTTGCGGAATCGGCGCTGCGCCTGCTGGCCGATTTCGAGGCGACGTTCTCCGAGCTGCGCGATCGCGCCGCGGCACGCACCGGACGCGTGACGGTGGCCGCGCTGCCGTCGATCGCGGCGGGGATTCTGCCTGGCGTGCTGGCCACATTCTCTGCAGAGCATCCGGGCATTCAACTGGCGCTGCACGATCAACTGTCGGACTCATGCATCGACATGGTCCGGCGCGGGGCGGCGGACTTCGCCATCGCGGCCATGGGCGCCGACATGGCAGGCCTGGCCGCCCAGCCGTTCTGCACCGATGACTTCCACCTCGTCTGCCATCAGGAGCACCCGCTTTCGCGCAAGCCGGCGCTGGCCGTGGGCGATCTTGTCGATACGCCATTCATCCACCTTGCGCGCAACACGAGCATCCGGCAGTACCTCGATGCGGCGCTGCACCCAACGAAGCTGCGCAGCGGCATGGAAGTCGAACATCTGGCCACGGCGGCGGCGCTGGTGGCGGCCAACCTGGGCATCACCGTCATTCCTGCGCTGGCGCTGTTCCAGTTCCGCCTGCCGGAGCTGGTGGTGCGACCGCTGCCCCTGCCGGGGCTGGTGCGCACGCTGTATGTCATCCGGCGCGACGGGCGCAGCCTTTCGGTGGCGGCGCAAGGGTTGCTGGACTTGCTGCTGGCGCACCCGGCGCGGGCGGCGGCGCCAGTTTGACGGCGCGCAACCCGGGCACATCCGGGGGTGCAGCATCGCCCACCTGCGCTGCTACAGTGAGGCATCCCATTCCGATTCTGCGGAGCGCCCCATGCATCAGCGCATTCTTGCCGCTTTCGACGGCACCCATGAAGCCCACTTGGCGGTCGAGGAAGCAGCCGCCCTTGCCCGCGCTTTCAACGGCCGCGTCCGGGTCGTCTGGGCGATCGGTTCGCCTACCATGCCGGAGTCGCGCGAAATCTATAGCGTCGACAAACTGCGGGAAGAAGCACACCGGACAGCCAGCGCATCGCTAGTCGAATTGCAGCGCCAGTTCGACGCCGACGGCACCCCCGCCGAAACCGGCGTGCTGATGCTCGACGCCACCGATGACGATATCGGCAACGCGCTCGAGCTCGAAGCCGAACGCTGGCAGGCCGACACCATCGTTGTAGGCTCGCAAGGCAAGCACGGGCTCGCGCGCCTCCTACTGGGCAGTGTGGCCGAGCGAACGACGCGCCTGTCGCACCGCACCGTTGTCGTGGTACGCGCCCAGCACCCTCAGCATGCAGCCGGCTGAAGTCGAATAGCCCCACTATGCAACCTGTTGCATAGAAAAAGTTGACTGTGCTATGTTGCGTTCCACGTTGATGCAATCCGTTGCACTTTTTGCCCAGGAGCCAGCATGCCGCAGCCGATTCCCCAGACACTGAACGCGCCCGCGCAGGCCACGCTCGAGGCCTGGCATGCCATGCTCGAGAGCGGCAACATGGACGATCTCGACCGGCTGTTCGCCGATGAAGTGATCTTCCGCTCACCCGTGGCGCACACGCCTTACCCGGGCCGCACGGCGACTACGCTGGTGCTTCGCACCGTCAACACCGTCTTTGAAGACTTCCAATACCACCGCAGCTTCGTGACCAGCGACGGCGCCAGCGTGGTGCTGGAATTCAGTGCCAACGTGAGCGGCAAGGCCCTCAAGGGCATCGACATGGTGCGCTTCAACGCTGAAGGCAAGATCGTCGAGTTTGAAGTCATGGTCCGTCCGGCCAGCGGCCTGCAGGCGCTCGGCGCGGCCATGGGCGCCAAGCTGGGCGACAAGCTCTCGCTGCTCAAGGCCGAAGCCTGACCCCCTCACCTCTTCCCTCATTCCATAACGATTCCAACGGAGACTGCCATGTCGCTGCCCCCGATTCTGCAAAACCGCCTGTCCGTGCCCGTGGTGGGCTCGCCACTGTTCATCATTTCCAACCCCGACCTCGTGATCGCGCAGTGCAAGGCGGGCGTGGTCGGCTCGTTCCCGGCGCTCAATGCGCGGCCGGCCGAGCTGCTGGAGACCTGGCTGCAGCGCATCACCACGGAGCTGGCCGAATACGACGCCCAGCACCCTGACAAACCATCGGCACCATTTGCCGTCAACCAGATCGTGCACAAGTCGAACGACCGCCTGGAGCACGACCTGGAGCTGTGCGTGAAGTACAAGGTGCCCATCGTCATCACGTCGCTGGGCGCGCGTGAAGACGTGAACCAAGCGGTGCACAGCTACGGCGGCATCGTGCTGCACGACGTCATCAACAATAAGTTCGCCAAGAAGGCGATCGAGAAAGGCGCGGATGGCCTGATCGCCGTGGCGGCGGGCGCAGGCGGTCATGCGGGCACAACGTCGCCGTTTGCGCTGATCCACGAAATTCGCGAATGGTTCGATGGCCCGTTGCTGCTGTCGGGCGCCATCGCCAACGGCAACGCCATCCTGGCGGCGCTGGCAGCCGGCGCTGATCTGGCCTATGTCGGCTCCGCGTTCATCGCCACCGAAGAAGCGAATGCGATCGAGGGCTACAAGCAGGCGATCGTGGAAAGCACCGCCAGCGATATCGTCTACACGAACCTGTTCACTGGCGTGCACGGCAATTACCTGCGCAAGAGCATCGAAGGCGCTGGCCTGGACCCGGACGCGCTGCCGGAATCGGACCCGAGCAAGATGAACTTCGGCTCGGGCGGCGGCGCCAAGGCCAAGGCATGGAAAGACATCTGGGGTGCCGGCCAAGGCGTGGGCGCAGTCAAGCGTGTGGTGCCGGCAGCGGAACTCGTCAAGCGCTTTGCCGAGGAGTTCGAAGTGGCGCGCCATCGGCTGAACAACATCGAAGCGCTGCGCGCTCCAGCTGGCAGCAAGGCGACGGCTTAAGGCTTAGGCCCGGGGTTCAAGCAGGGACTGAGGCTGGCTCCAGCAACGGCAGCACATCGTCTGCCCACGCGAGCCAGCCTTCTTCGTAAACGATGCCGCGCTGAAGCACCGCGTGCTGCAGCTGCTGCGCACGCGTGAGGTCAGCCCGGGCAAAATCGCGCTGTTCGATCTCGCGGAACGTATTCAGCCGCGTGCGGTGCTGCTCGATCAGGCGCTGCATCTCTTCAGCAAAACCGAGCGGGCCGATCACTGCGTCAGCGCGCAGCTTCACCAGCACTTCTTCGCGGTTGTCCGACGACACGGTCGGCTCAAGCACCCAGCGCGCGAGTTCGTCGCGGCCCGGCGGCAGCACGGTGTAGGTCTTCTTGCGGCTGTCTTCCTCTTCCTCCACGCTCACCCAGCCGGCTTCGGCCATGCGACCGAGTTCGCGGTAGATCTGCTGATGCGTGGCGCTCCAGAAATAACCCATCGACTTGTCAAAGCGTCGGGCAAGCTCGTAGCCCGACGAGGGCTTTTCCAGCAGGGATGTCAGCAGCGCGTGTTGGATGGACATGATGTGATTTTTTATATAAGCCGTTGATTCTAAATGCAGAATACCCGCGTCGTGGAAGATTTTTTCCCACGAATTCAAGGTGTTTCTTGGCAATACAATGGGTGTGTAGCCATGGCGTTTTGAACGGCAATCACCCCTGACCTAGATTCGTGGAGTCACTGTATGTCCGAAGCAGCCGCGCACGCCGGCAGCGTCACCGTCGAGGTCTTCAATGCGACGCAACAGCAGCAAGTCATCGACACCATCCTCTATGTGCAAAACGTTGAGTTCAACGTGGGAATTTCGCTGGAGGACCAACCGGACCTTTTGGACATCGAGACGCATTACTTAGCGCCAGGCGGGCAATTCTGGGTTGCCCTCGCGCAGGATGGCAGAGTCGTCGGCACCATTGGCTTGCAGGCAAAGCCGAATGGCATCGGCATTCTGAAAAAGCTGTTAGTGCTGGCGGACTACAGAGGCAAACAATCGCAGTGCGCAGCGAAGTTGTTCAGCGCCCTCATCGCGTTTGCTCGCGCGTCTGGCATGGTCACTATCGTGCTCGACACACCATCGCTCAACGCGCTCTCATGCCTTCTACAAGGCGAATGGATTTCGGGAAATCCCGCAGAGTGAGGTGCCGATGAAGTACGACTACCCCGACCGCAATTCGCTCTTCTTCCGCCTTGATCTCAGCTGACACCGCGAGCCCGGCATTGACATCGGAACCGGTCGGTCCATATAATCGACTCCACCTTCAAACACCGCATCGTTTGCGAAACGAATCAATGGCAAACCCGGCTGGCGTGGGCCGCCCCCGCGAATTCGAACTCGGCGATGCCGTGCGCGACGCCATGGATGTCTTCTGGGACCACGGATATGAAGGCGCGTCCCTACCCGACTTGATCGCCGGTACTGGCTTGTCGCGCGGCAGTCTCTACAAGGCATTCGGCGACAAGAAGACGCTGCTGCTGGCGGCGCTCGACCTCTACATGGCCGACGGGCTCAAGGCGACCGCCGACATCCTGTCGCAACCTGGCCCCGTGAGGGACGCAATTCGCGACTCGCTGTTGCGCTATGCGCGCCTGTCCGTCGGCGAGGAGGGCCGGCGGGGGTGTCTCGCGGTTGCGATGACCACCGAACTGGCCGCGCGCGACGCGGATGTGGCAGAGCGCACGGGGCGCATGTTCCGGCGCCTGCAGCAGCTTTATGCGGGCGCAATTGTCCGCGGGCAGGCGAGCGGCGAGATCGCCGAGCAGGACGAACAGGTGCTCGCGCGTTTGCTTGTGTGCCAAGTCGAAGGCATGCGCGTGCTGGGGAAAACCGGCGTGCCCGAGGGCGACATGCTTGCGCTGGTCGACCGCACGATGCGCCTCCTCGACTGAATTTTTTTCCTCAATTTGGAACTGATTGGTTCCGTATGGGAGTGGTCCACATGCTACAAAATGATCCCGTCTCACCCGACCCACGTCGCTGGGCCATGTTCTCCATCCTGCTCGTCGGCGCGTTCCTGCCGCCGCTCGACTTCTTCATCATCAACGTCGCGCTGCCGTCGATCCGCACGGACCTGGGAGCTTCGTCATCGGCCGAGCAACTGGTGATTTCGTCCTATGCCGGCCTGTACGCAGTGACGCTGATCACCGGCGGGCGATTGGGCGACCTGTTCGGTCGAGGCCGCATGTTCTTTCTCGGGCTGATCGGATTTGCGACGGCCTCAATGCTGTGCGGCTTGGCGAGCTCGCCGTGGACGCTCATCGCCGGCCGCGCGTTGCAAGGCGTGACAGCCGCAATCATGGCGCCGCAGGCACTTGCGTCGATCCAGGCGATCTTTCCGGAAGCGGAAAAGCCGCGCGCGCTCAGCCTGTATGGCGCAGTGTTCGGCCTCGCCGCCGTGGTCGGCCAGGCGCTGGGCGGCGTTCTGATCTCGCTGAATCTGTTGAATCTGGGTTGGCGCACGATCTTCCTGGTCAACCTGCCGCTGGCGATTCTGGTCGTGCTGTTCGGCGTTCCCCTGTTGAAGGAGACGCGTGCGCAGCATGCGCGCAAGCTCGACCTCGGTGGCACCGCGCTGTCGATGCTGACGCTGGGCGCGCTGATCGTGCCGCTGATCGAGGGACGCGAAGCCGGCTGGCCAGTATGGGCATGGTTGTCGCTGATCGCGGTGCCGGCGCTGGGCAGGTTCTTCTGGCGCTACGAGCGCAGGCTGGGCAGCCGCGGAGGCGCCCCGCTGCTCGATCCGGCCGCGCTGCGCGCCCCGGGCCTCGGACGTGCCTTGCTGATCGCGCTGCTGCTCTACGCGATCGGCGCGTTCTTCCTGCTGTTCTCGGTGTATCTGCAGAATGCATTGCACGTTGACGCGCTCAGCGCTGGCCTCGTGTTCTTGCCGTTCGGCGTGGGTTTCCTGCTCGGCCCGTTGTCGACGCCGTTCTGTGCACGACTCATCGGCGCCTACGTCAACCCGTTCGGCTTTGGCCTGGAGGTCGCCGGGCTCGTCGGCCTCGCATGGTTGATCGATGGCACGCCGATCGGGATGCCGCTCGCACCCGTACCACTCGCCGTCGCATTGTTCGTCATCGGTTTCGGACAGGGGCTCGCCCTGCCCACGCTGATGCGCATGGTGACCGGGCGCGTCGCACCGGCGCTTTCCGGCATGATCGCCGGCATCGCGAGTTCGACGCTGCAGGTCAGCACGTCGCTCAGCGTCGCGATCATCGGCGGAATTTTCTATACGGTCCTCGGCACGCGCCAGGATCCGGCCGCCATTGCGCACGCGTTCATCGTCGCGCTTCTCTCGATGGCGTTGTTCCTCGCCGTCGGCGCCGCGCTTGGCATCTCGCTCGCACGAGCACCCGCCGCGCCTAGTTCAGGCCGAGGGGCTCGCGCATCTACCCCGGGTGGAACGCGCCCGTGATGGTCATGGAGAACGGCCGGCGTGTCGCCAAACCGGTCGCACTCCTGCAGCCCCGTGCTGACATCGACACAGACACCGATACAGAAAAGACAACCATGAGATATCGACATCCAATGACCAAGCTGTTTGCGCTCTGTAACCTCCTGGCAATGTCCCTGCTGCTGCAGTGTGCAGCCCACGCGGCCGCACCTTTCGCACGTACCTCGGCGCCAGGCTTCTACCGATTCCTGCTGGGCGGTTATGAGATCACCGCGCTCAATGACGGCACACTGGAATTGCCGGTCGACCAGTTTCTGACGAACACCACACCGCAGAAGGTCAACGAAGCGCTGGCCCGTGATTACCTGCAAAGTCCGCTTGAAACGTCCTACAACGCGTTCCTGGTCAATACCGGTACCAAACTGATCCTGGTCGATACCGGCGCCGGCAACATCTTCGGCGCGCGCCTTGGCCGTCTGACAGCCAACATGAAGGCCTCCGGTTACGCGCCCTCGCAGGTCGACGAAATTTACATCACGCACATGCACGCAGACCATATCGGCGGGCTGACGACGGATGGACAGATGCACTTTCCCAATGCGATCGTCCGCGTCAATCGTCATGAGCTGGATTACTGGCTGAGCGAGGCGAACATGGCCAAGGCGCCCGATGGCAATCGCGGCGATCAAAAAGGCACCTATCGTCGCGCCATGACGATCATGGGGCCTTACATCAAGGCGGGCCGCGTACAGCCGTTTGATGGCGGGCAAGAGCTGAGCCCCGGCATCCGTGCGTACCAGAGCACCGGACATACACCCGGGCACGTGGGTTACATGATCGAGAGCCAGGGAAATTGCTTGATGGTGGTGGGCGACATCATTCATGTCGCGGCCGTTCAGTTTGAGGATCCGACAGTGACGGTGGCGTTCGATAGCGACAGCCAGTTGGCGGAACAGGAACGCATCAAGGAATTCACCAGCATTGCCAAGGACAAGATGCTGTTTGCGGCCGCACACGTTCCTTTTCCCGGACTGGGGCGCTTGCAGGCGGATCAGCATGGCTTCCGCTGGATTCCCGTCAATTACTCGGCGGGCAAATAAGCGCTCACGCGTTTTCTATCCCTCCTGGAAAACGCCGCCTCTCACTCGGGGCCCTACGTCGGCATGAAATCCTGCGCCGCCTTCACAAGCCATGTCCGCAGCGCCTGCAGCGGCGGATAGTCGGCGCGGCTGGTGGGCCAGGCGAGGTAGTAGCGCTCGGCACTTTCCATCTCGGGCACATGCGGCAATGCACGCACCAAATCACCTTGCTGCAGCTCGTGGGTGATCAGAAAACGCGGCAGCAAGGCCACGCCCAGGCCGGCAACCGCAGCTTGCGCGGCCGTGGCAAATTGGTCGAACAGCATGCCCTGGGGTTCTGCACCCGCCACCTGATGGCTCGCCAGCCAGCGCGGCCAGGCATCGGGGCGGGAGGCCAGATGCAATAGCGGCGCATTCAGCAAATCGCGCGGCTGCGCAAAGTCGTAACGGGCCAGCAGCGCCGGGCTGCAAGCGGGCACGACGGTTTCGCTCATCAAAAAAGCCAATTCCGCCCCCGGCCAGTGCGGCGTACCGAAATGGATGGCCGCATCCACCGCCTCCAGCTGAAAGTCGAACTGCGACAGCCGTGTCGTCAGATTGATGGTGATGCCCGGGTGCTCGTCGAAGAACGCCGGCAGGCGCGGCGCCAGCCAACGGGTGCCGAAGGTCGGCAGGATGGCGAGATTCAAGCTGCCGCCCTGCGGATTGGCACGGAACCCGACCGTGGCGCTGGAGATGCGCATCAACGCGCCGCGGATCTCCTCCGCATACGCCTGGCCCGCCGCGCTCAGGCGCACGGTCTGGCGCTCGCGTACGAACAGCTCAGCGCCGAGGCGATCTTCCAGCGCGCGAATCTGCCGGCTGACGGCACTCTGCGTCAGGTGCAGTTCAGCGGCGGCGGCCGTGAAGCTCTGGTGCCGCGCGGCGGCCTCGAACGCGCAGAGCAGGGACATCGGCGGCAGAAAGCGGCGGGACAGGAACATGGAAGCGCTGAAATTGTGCGATGCGAAAGTCGGCCTGTCATTCTAATTTGGAATGACCTCAGGCCGGATTGTCGTTTGACCGCCCCTCACTGGCCAACCTAGCATCGCTTCACCACTGCCAAAATCCACCTCAGTCATGAGCGCTGCGCATCAACTTCCCGCGTCGAACTTCATCCACGCCAACGAAATCCGCTCCCGCTTTTCGCGCGCCATGTCGGCCATGTACCGGGAGGAGGTGCCGCAATACGGCACGCTGGTCGAGTTGGTGGCAGACATCAACGCCAGCACGCTAGACGCCCAGCCCGCGCTGCGCGCGCAGATGGCGCAGTCGGGCGAACTGGAGCGGCTGGATATCGAGCGCCACGGCGCCATTCGCGTCGGCACGGCCGCCGAGCTGGCCACGCTGCGTCGGCTGTTTGCCGTCATGGGCATGGAGCCGGTGGGTTACTACGATCTGTCGGTGGCCGGCGTGCCCGTGCATTCGACGGCGTTTCGCCCGGTGACCGAGGCCGCGTTGCTGGCCAACCCGTTTCGCGTGTTCACCTCGCTGCTGCGGCTTGAACTGATTGTCGACGCTGCCCTGCGCGACAAGGCCGCTGCCATCCTGGCGCGCCGGCAGATCTTTACCCCGCGCGTGCTCGAATTGATTGCCCAATGCGAAGCCGACGGCGGGCTGACCGACGCAGATGCCGACACGTTCGTGCGCGAGGCGCTCGAGACCTTCCGCTGGCACAGCACTGCCACAGTCGACGCCGGGACGTATCGCGCGCTGCAAGCCGCTCACCGCCTTGTGGCCGACGTGGTGTGCTTCCGCGGCCCGCACATCAACCACCTAACGCCGCGCACGCTCGACATCGACGCCGCCCAGGCCGCCATGCCCACACGCGGCATGGACGCCAAGGATGTGGTGGAAGGCCCGCCGCGCCGCGACTGCCCCATCCTGCTGCGCCAGACCAGCTTCAAGGCGCTGCAGGAAGCGGTGCGCTTTACCGACGGTGCCGGCGCCCACACGGCACGCTTTGGCGAAATCGAGCAGCGCGGCGTGGCCCTCACGCGCAAGGGCCGCGCGCTGTATGACCAACTGCTGGCCGAGGTGCGCAGCATGGGCAATGCCGGCAGTGCCGCCCCCAACTACGGAAGCCGATTGGCCCAGGCGTTCCGCGCCTTTCCCGACAGCCATGACGCGCTGCGTGCGCAAGGGCTGGCGTTCTATCGCTACACGCTTACGCCGTCGGGCCAGGCAGAGGCCGACGCAGCCGCGGCAGCCGATTTGTCGTTGGATGAACTCCTGGCCAAGGGCTGGGTGCAAGCGGACCCCATCACGTATGAAGATTTCTTGCCAGTGAGCGCGGCGGGCATCTTCCAGTCCAACCTGGGCGGTGAGGAGCAGAAGCAGTATCAGGCCCACGCCGCGCAGCAGGCCTTCGAGACCGCGCTGGGCGCACGCGTGCATGACGAAATCGCGCTGTACGAGGCAGCGCAGCAGCGCTCCATCGATCAGGTGCGCGCCGTGCTGCGCGGCACGCCTGTGGTGGATGCCGCATGACCGGCCCGCACATGCCTGCCGCCATGCCGGGCTTTGCCGCCCCGTTCGCGAACCCCGCCGGCTCGCCCATCCGTGAACTGTTTCCGTACCTCAGCCAGCCGGGGATGATCTCGCTGGCGGGCGGCTATCCGTCGCCCAGCCTGTTCGACGCTGAAGGCCTGGCGCACGCCGCCGCGCAAGCCATGACGGGCGATGCGCAGGCCTTGCAGTACGGCGCGACTGAAGGGCTGCCGGTCCTCCGCACAGCCCTCGCTGCGCTGATGGACGCGCGCGGCATCCAGGCCAGCGCCGAGCAGATGATGGTGACCACAGGCTCGCAGCAAGCCTTCGACCTGCTGGTGCGGGCGTTGATCGAACCCGGCGATACGGTGCTGGTGGAAGTGCCGGCCTACCCTGCGACGCTGCAGGCGCTGCGCTTGGCGCAGGCCCACATCGTGCCCGTTCCGATGGACGAACACGGCCTGCAGACCGACGCACTGGCCGGCCTGCTGAATCAACTGCCTGCCACGCAGCGCCCCAAGCTGCTCTACACCGTCCCGAATTTTTCCAACCCGCGCGGCACGCTGCTCGCCGCCCAGCGGCGCGAAGCCCTGGTGCAACTGGCCTGCGAGCACGGCTTCTGGGTGGTGGAAGACGATCCCTACGGCGAGCTGCGCTTCGATGCGGCGGAGGGCAACGACGCCGCCATGCCACCCACGCTGCGCGCGGTGGGCGATCGGCAGGCCGCGGGCGGCACGAACCCGGTGGTGTATCTCTCCAGCCTTTCCAAGACCGTCGCACCTGCGCTGCGGATCGGCTGGATGCTGGCCGACAGCGGCCTCTTGCGCCGCTGCGCCATCGCCAAGCAGACGGTGGATCTGTGTACGTCTCCGCTGGCGCAGACGGTGGCAGCGCGCTATCTGGAAAGCGGCCGCTATCCGGCCACGGTGCGACGCGCACGCGTCGAATATCAGCGGCGCATGCAGGCCCTGGTGCAAGGCATCGCCACGCAGCTGGATGGCCGAGTCCGGTGCGCCGCGCCCGCGGGCGGCATGTTTGTCTGGGCCACGTTCGCGCCGTCAATCGACCCGCAAGCGCTCTTTGATGCCGCCGTATCGCAGCAGGTGCTGTATGTGTCCGGCAAGGCGTTCTACCCGGACAACGCGCAGCTCAACACCATGCGCCTGTCGTTTGCCGCGCCCGAGGTGCCGCAGATCGAACAGGCCGTGCAGCGGCTGGCGGCCGCCGTGGCGCTGGCCACGCGTTGACGCCTCCTCAGACAGACACCATCTTCATCGCGTAGCCATGACGCCCGACAACCTGATTCCGGCCTTGCGCGACATCGTGGGGGCCGCCAACGTTCTGACCGGCGACGACTGCGCCGAATACGAATCCGATTGGCGCCAGCGCGTGCGCGGCAAGGCGCTGTGCGTGGTGCGGCCCGGCTGCACGGCCGATGTGGCTGCGGTCATGCGCGCGTGCGCACAAGCCGGTGTGTCCATCGTGCCGCAGGGTGGCAATACGGGCCTGGTGGAAGGCTCGGTGCCCGATGCCAGCGGCGGGCAAATCATCCTGAGCCTGCGCCGCATGCAGACCGTGCGCGCCATCGACGCCGCCAACATGACGATGACGGTGGACGCCGGTTGCGTGCTCCAGTCGCTGCAGGACGTGGCAAGCGAGGCCGGCATGCTGTTTCCGCTGAGCCTGGGTGCGGAAGGCACTTGCACCATCGGCGGCAACCTGGCGACCAATGCGGGCGGCACGCAGGTGCTGCGCTATGGCAATGCGCGCGAGCTGTGCCTGGGGCTGGAAGTCGTGCTGGCCGATGGGCAAATCTGGGAGAGCCTGCACGGCTTGCGCAAGGACAACACCGGTTACGACCTGCGCAATCTGTTCATCGGCAGCGAGGGCACGCTGGGCATCATCACGGCGGCCACGCTACGGCTGTACCCGCAACCGGCCGCGCAATTGACGGCGTGGGCCGCGGTGCCTTCGCTGCAAGCCGCCACGGCATTGCTGGCGATGTCGCACCGGCATCTGTCTGCGGCGCTCACGGGTTTCGAGGTGATGAGTCAGGAAGGGCTCAGGCTGGTCGACACGCACTATCCGCATCTGCGCGTGCCGATGTGGCGCGAAACGATGTGGTGCGTGCTGCTGGAAGCGTCCGACAGTGAATCGGAAGCGCATGCCCGCGCGCAGTTTGAGCACCTGCTCGAAACCGCGATGGAAGACGGCATCGTGACCGACGCGATCATTGCCGAAAACATCCGGCAAGCGCACGACCTGTGGCACATCCGCGAAAGCATCACCCTGGCCCAGGCCGCCGAAGGGCCCAACATCAAGCACGATGTGTCGGTGCCGATCTCGCGCATCCCCGAGTTCGTGGCGCAGACCGATGCGCAACTGCAGGCGCTCGCGCCCGGGCTGCGGCTCATCAACTTCGGGCATCTGGGCGACGGCAACCTGCACTACAACGTACAGCCGCCGGTTGGGGTGGACGCTGCGGCGTTCGTTGCCGCGCATGAGGCTGCGATTGGCGATGCGGTGTACCAGTCTGTCCACCGCTTTGGCGGTTCGATCTCGGCCGAGCACGGCATCGGCGCGCTCAAGCGCGATCACCTTCCACACTACAAGGCGCCTGTGGCCCTGCAGTTGATGCAGACGATCAAGCAGGCACTCGACCCGCAATGCCTGCTGAACCCGGGGCGCGTGCTCGAACGGCCGCCGGGTCAGATGGCGCGATAGGTATCGCTCACAGCCATTGATTGCATCGGGCGGCGCAGCGTCGGATCGAACGGATTGATCTGCGTGGTCAGCCGATTGGCCTCGCGCAGCAGCATGTCGTAGACGATGGGCAGGCGATCTGCGCTCAGGCGGTTGGCGAGCGTACCCACGGATAGCGCGGCGACGACGTTGCCGTTGCGATCGAACACCGGCACGGCAATACCGGCCATGCCTTCGAGCAGCCCGTCTGTTTTGGCGCTGTAGCCGCGCTCGCGTGCCTTCCTGACCTCGGAGCGCAGATAGACCTCGTCGTAGACGCTGTAGTGCCGGATGCGTGGCAGGTTGTAGCGCAGCACTTCCTCCTGCTCGGCGTCGGGCAGGTGCGCGAGGATCACCAGCGCGCCCTGGCCGACGCCGAGTTCGATCCGGCCGCCTACATCGCCGGTGAAGGTGCGAATGGGGTACTGCCCTTCCACGCGATCCAGGCACACCGCATCGAAGCCCGAGCGCACCAGCAGCAGCACCGTGTCGCCCAGGCTGGCATTCAACCGCAGCAGGGCCGGCCGGGCGACGGAGCGCAAGTCGTTCACCGCGCCCGCCTGGGCCGCCAGACAGAAGAAATCCAGGCTCAGGCGGTACAGCTTGTTCTGCTGATCCTGCTCGACCATGCCCTCCTGCGTCAGCCCCTGCAGCAGGCGGTGCGTGGTGGCGGGAGTCATTCCCAGCGTCTTGGCCAGGTAGGTGACGCGCACACCTTGGTGCTGCTGCTCCGCCATGGTGCGCAGGATCTGGAAGGTGCGGTGCATGGCGCTGCGCTGATGCGCATCGTCGTCGGAATCTATGGACATAAAGCTGGAATGGACTGAATTTGGTTGATCGATTGTATTCCGATGGACGGAATAAATACGATAAAAATTCCAACTACAGCGTATACACCTAGGCGAAATCGATGTTTTGGCACACGTGTTGCAATAGCATATTCATATTGTTCAATTGGAAGAGTCTGGCGACGCCCCCAGTCGCAAAGGATCACCGATGAGTTTTCTGCGCCTGAACCATGTCTCCAAGCAGTACGGCGACCTCCGGGTCGTCCAGGACTTCAACCTGAACGTGCACAAGGGCGAATTCGTCTCGCTGCTGGGCCCGTCGGGCTGCGGCAAGACGACCACGCTGCAGATGATTGCGGGCTTTGCAGAGGTGACCGAGGGCTCGATCGAGCTGGACGGCAAGGACATCACCCGCGCCAAGGCCAACGCGCGCGGCCTGGGGATCGTGTTCCAGACTTACGCGCTGTTCCCGCACATGACGGTGAGCGAGAACGTGGAGTTCGGGCTGGAGATGCGCAAGTGCCCCACAGCGGAACGCCGCGAGCGCGCCCTGCAGACGCTCGCACTCGTGCATCTGGACAAACATATCGATCGCTACCCGCGCGAGCTGTCCGGGGGCCAGCGGCAGCGCGTGGCCCTGGCACGCGCGCTGGTCATCAAGCCGCCGGTGCTGCTGCTGGACGAGCCGCTGTCGAACCTGGACGCCAAGCTGCGCGAAGAGATGCAGTTCGAACTGCGTGAAATCCAGCGCAAGGTCGGCACGACCACCATCATGGTCACCCACGACCAGGCCGAAGCCATGTCGATCAGCGACCGCGTGGTCGTCATGGAGGCAGGCCGCATCACGCAGGTGGATACGCCGCTGGCGGTGTATGAGCATCCGAGCAATGCATTCATCTCCACCTTTGTCGGCAAGGCCAATCTGCTGCATGCAGCGGTGGAGTCGGGCGCCAATGGCGAACTGCGCGCATCGGTCGGTTCCGTGCACCTGACTCTGCCGCCGGGCACACCCGTGAGCAGCAAGGTCGTGCTGGCGCTGCGTCCCGAGAAGATGACGTGCACCGCCGACGGCACGGGCCGCTGCGAAGGCCGCGTGGCCGAGCGCTTCTTCCTCGGCAACCAGTGGATGTACACCGTCGACACGCCGCTTGGCGCGATGCTGGTATCCGCCGTGAACGATGGCGACGCCCCGCGCGAAGTGGGCCAGACCGTGGGCGTGGATTGGCAAGACTGCTATGTGCGCGTGATCGGCACCGAGGGTAACGCAGCATGAGCCGCAGACCGATCTGGGTGCCGTGGAGCATGACCGGCCCGGCGCTCGCGCTCTTCAGTGTGATGTTGTTCGTGCCGCTCGCGCTGAGCGTGATTTTGTCGTTCAACGCGTTCGACGCCGACAAAGGCCCCATTGCTGGCACCTTCACGTTTTCGCACTACCTGCACGTGGTGCAAGACCCGTACTACTACGAAATCTTCTGGCGCACGCTGCGCGTCTCGGCGCTCGTGACGCTGATCTGCATTCTGGTCGGCGCGCCCGAGGCCTACATCCTGAGCCGGATGCGCAAGCCCTGGCGCTCGATTTTCCTGCTCATCATCCTGGCGCCGCTGCTGATCTCGGTCGTGGTGCGCGCATTCGGCTGGAGCATGCTGCTCGGGCCCGAAGGCTTGATCAATGCGGCATTCAAGGCGGTCGGCATCGGCCCGGTCAAGCTTCTGTACAACGAGACAGCCGTGGTGATTGCGCTGGTGCACGTGATGCTGCCGTTCATGGTGATTCCGGTGTGGACATCACTGCAAAAGCTCGACCCGTGGGTGGAAAACGCCGCGCTGTCGTTGTCCGCATCGCACTTCACGACGTTGCGCCGCGTGGTGCTGCCGCAGGTCATGCCGGGCATTCTGTCGGGCAGCCTGATCGTGTTCGGCCTGGCGGCCAGCTCCTTCGCCATTCCGGGGCTGCTTGGCGGGCGCCGCGTGAAGATGGTCGCCACGCTCATCTACGACGAATACCTGAACGAACTGAACTGGCCGCTGGGCGCAGCCATCGCGCTGATTCTGCTGGCGGCCAACCTCGTCATCATGCTGGGCTGGAACCGCATGATCGAAGGCCGCTACAAGAAGACGTTGGGCTGAAGGAGCGCACATGCAAAAGAACGGACCGCTCGCGCTCATCTTCAACGCGCTCGTCATCACCTTCATGCTGGCACCGCTGGTGATCGTGTGCATCGTCGCCTTCACGCCCGAAGAAACGCTCACGCTGCCCACCAGTCATTTCTCGCTGCGCTGGTTCGACCAGGTGCTGCATCACCCCGACTTCGTGCAGTCGTTCTGGAACAGCCTCTGGCTGGGCCTGGCGGCGGCCACGCTGTCGACCGCACTCGCGGTGCCGGCAGCCATGGCCATCGTGCGCTACCGCGCGCCGGGGCTGCAGTATCTGCAAGGCGTGTTCCTGTCGCCGCTGATCATTCCGCACCTGGTGCTGGGCGTGGCGCTGCTGCGCATGTTCTCTCTGGTGGGCGGGCAAGGCAGCTTCGGCTGGCTGATCTTCGCGCACGCGCTGATCGTCACGCCGTACACCATGCGGCTGGTGATGGCGGCGCTGGTGGGCTTTGACCACTCGGTCGAGCACGCCGCCTATTCGCTGGGCGCAAGCAGCTTCACGGTGTTCCGCCGCATGACGCTGCCGATGATCCTGCCGGGCATCACGGGCGGCTGGCTGCTGGCCTTCATCAACAGCTTTGATGAACTGACGATGTCGATCTTCGTGGTGTCGCCCGCCACCGTCACGCTGCCCGTGCGCATGTACATGTACGCCACGGAATCGCTCGACCCGATGATGGCCGCCGTCTCGGCGCTGATCGTCTTCCTCACGCTCGCGCTGATGCTGCTGCTGGACAAGGTCTACGGCCTGGACCGGATCCTGATCGGCAAGCATTGAGATACAGATCACGATGAACGCTCCTGCAAACCGCTCTGCCCGCGCGCAGCTCCAGCGCCTCAAAGAGCGCAATCGCCCCACAGTGGCCTTCGTGCTGGACGGCCAGCCCGCTGAAGCCCTTGCCGGGGACACCGTCCTCACGGCCGTGCTCACGCACATACGCCAGTTGCGCATCAATGAATTCAGCCAGCAGCCGCGCGCGGGTTTCTGCCTGATGGGCGCATGCCAGGACTGCTGGGTGCGCCTGGCCGACGGCAAATCGCTGCGCGCCTGCCAGACCATGATCGAACCGGGCATGCGCATCTGCACGCAACCGACCAGCAACGAGGGAGCCGCGTGATGACGCAACCCGCCCCCACGCTGCAGCGCCAGTCGCAGGAGGATCTGCCGCCCGTCATCATCGGTGCCGGGCCGGCAGGTGTGCGTGCGGCGCAGACGCTGTTGGCGCACGGCCTCAAACCCATCGTGCTGGATGAAGCGCCGCGCTCGGGCGGCCAGATCTATCGCCGCCAGCCGGACGGCTTCGCCCGGAGCGCCACTGATCTGTACGGCACCGAAGCCGAACGTGCGCAGGCAATACACGCCACCTTCGACCGCCTCCAACCGCAGATCGACTACCACCCGCAGACCCTGGTCTGGAATGCCCAGCCGGATCTGCTCGACCTGCTGCATGTGCCGACGCGCGCAGTGAGCAGCCTGCCCTGGCGCGATGTGATCGTCGCCACCGGCGCCACCGACCGCGTGCTGCCCATCCCGGGTTGGACGCTGCCCGGCGTCTATACGCTGGGCGGTGCGCAAGTCGCGCTCAAATACCAGGGCTGTGCGATTGGCGATGCCGTGGTGTTTGCCGGCACCGGCCCGCTGCTGTATCTGGTGGCCTGCCAATACGCCAAGGCCGGCGCGAATGTCGTGGCGGTGCTCGACACCGCACCGGCCTCCGCGCGCTACAAGGCGGCACCAGCCATGCTGGGCCAGCCTGCCGTCATGGCCAAGGGAGTGGCGCTGGTGGGCTGGCTCAAGCTGCACGGCATCCCCATGCATCACGGCGTGCGACTGCTGCGCGCCGAGGGCGATGCGGCGGTCGAGCAACTCGTGTGGCAAGACAGCGCCGGCCGCGAGCAGCACACCGCATGCTCCGCGGTGGGCATGGGCTACGCGCTGCGGCCTGAAACACAACTCGCCGATCTGCTGGGCTGCGCATTCGAGTTTTCTGCGCTGCACCGCTGCCATGTACCGCGCATCGACGCCATGCGGCGCAGTTCCGTCGCGGGCGTCTATCTGGCGGGCGATGGCGGGGGCATCATGGGCGCCGACGCAGCCGAATACTCCGGCGAACTGGCCGCGCTCGCCCTGTTGCAGGATCGGCAAATCACCGTCGATGCGGATCGCTTGGCCGCGCTGCGCCAGCGCCTGCAGAAGATCGAGCGGTTCCGCCACGCGCTGGAAGTTGCCTTCCCCTTTCCCGATGACTGGGCCGCGCACGCCAGTGACGATCTGGTGGTGTGCCGCTGCGAAAACGTCACCGCCGGCACCCTGCGCCAGACGGCCGCCGAATGCGGCGTGCATGAACTGAACCGGCTGAAGGCGCTGTGCCGGGTCGGCATGGGCCGCTGCCAGGGCCGGATGTGCGGCGCGTCGGCAGCCGAAATCCTGGCGCACGCGCAGTCCGTGCCGCTGGCACAGGTGGGGCGACTGCGCGGTCAGGCGCCGATCAAGCCGCTGCCGCTGGATGTGACCGAGGTGATCGAACCGGAGGACCACCATGCGTGAGCAGCTTGCATGCGACGTGGCCATCATTGGCGGCGGCATCATGGGCAGCGCCACGGCGCTGTTCCTGCGGCGGCGCGGGCTGGCCGTCACCTTGCTCGAACGCGACCTGTGCGGCTCGCGCTCCAGCGGCGTCAATTTTGGCGGTGTGCGGCGCCAGGGGCGCTCCATCGAGCAATTGCCGTTGGCCCAACGTTCGCACCAGATCTGGGGACGACTGACCGAGCTGATCGGCACCGAAGCCGAGTACGAGCGCAGCGGGCACTTCAAGATCGCCCGCAGCGTGGCCGACATGGAATCGCTGGCGAGCTACGCAGCACGCAGCGAGGGCTACGGCCTCGGCTTGCAGCTCATCGAGGGCCGGGCCGCGCTGCAGAAAGTGTTTCCGATGGGCGGCGAACAGATCGTCGGCGGCTCGCTGTGCCCGGAAGACGGACAAGCCAATCCGCGCCTGCTGTCGCCCGCGTTCGCTCGCGCCGCGCAGGCTGCCGGCGCCGATGTACGCGAGCACGCGCCGGTGCAATCGGTCGAGCACGATGGCACGCGCTTCGTCATCCATGCTCGTCAACATGACCGCGATCTGGAGGTCAAAGCCTCTGCGCTGGTCAACTGCGCCGGTGCCTGGGCGGCCCAGTTTGCCGCGCAGTGGGGCGAGCCCGTACCCATGTTCACCATCCCGCCCACCATGGGCGTGACCGAGCCGCTGCCGTTCTTCCTGCCCTGGAGCCTGGGCGTGGAAGGCGGCGGCATCTACTGCCGCCAGGTGCGGCGCGGCAATGTGGTGTTCGGCGGCGGACGCGGCTACGTACTGGACGACCAGCGCGCACGCTCGTCGCACGTGGCGATCCTGCGCCAGTTGCCGCAATTGGCGGCCCTGCTGCCGCAACTCACGGGCGCCCACATCATCCGCACCTGGAGCGGCACCGAAGGCAACCTGCCTGACGACGAACCCGTGATTGGTCCCAGTGCCCGCCGCCCCGGCCTGTTCCACGCGTTCGGCTTTGCCGGTGCCGGCTTCCAGCTCGGCCCCGGCGTGGGCGATGTCATGGCCGAACTGATTGCCGAGGGCCGCACTTCCACGCCGATCGAGCCCTTTTCCATCCAACGCTTTCTGCCACCCGCAGCTTGATGCACTTGATGCCCCAGGAGATCACCATGCTTGTGAAACACGCGAAAACATCGTTCACGTCCATCATTGCTGCGGCTGCCGGAACCGCGCTGCTCGCCGCCGGTGCCGCCCACGCGGAAACCAAGACGCTGTACATCGGCATGAACGGCGGCAACATGGAACGCACCTACACGCAGTTCGTGTTCCCGCCGTTCGAGAAGGCCAACAACGTCAAGGTCGTCGTCGTGCCGGGCACTTCGACCGACATCCTCGCCAAGGCGCAAGCCACCAAAGGCAAGGCACAGATGCACGTGATGACGCTGGACGACGGTGTCATGTTCCGCGCGATCGGCATGGGGCTGTGCGAAAAGCTCAAGCCATCGGCCAACCTGTCGGCTGTGCCCGCCATTGCGCACCTCAAGGGTGACTACGCGGTCGGCTTGTCGATGGGCCTGACGGGCCTCGCCTACAGCACCAAGATCTTTGCCGACAAAGGCTGGACGCCGCCCACCTCGTGGGGCGATCTGGCTGACCCGAAATACAAGGGCAAGGTGGTCGTGCAATCCATGCCGGCTTCGTCGTTCGGGCTGGATGCTTTCCTGATGTTCAACCGCATGAAGGGCGGCACGGAAAAGAACGTCGACCCGGCCTTCAAGGCATGGCCGACCACCATCGGCCCGAACGTGGTCGAGTACATCCCCAACTCGTCGAAGGTGGTGGAGATGATGCAGGCCGGCGATGCGGCGCTGTTCCCGTACACGCTCACACAGGTGGAACTGATGAAATCCAAGGGCATCCCGATGGAATTCGTCGCGCCCAAGGAAGGGGCCGTCGTTCTGCTCACAGCGCAGTGCGTGCTGGCCAACAATCCGGATGCCGATCTGGCGCAGAAGCTGGCGGACTACCTGATCAGCCCCGAAGCCCAGGCGCTCGCCATGGAAAACGGCTCCTACAATCCAGTCAACCCCAAGGCCCCGCTCAAGGGCAAGGCGGCAGAGGAGCAGAACAAGATGAACACCATCCTGAAGACGGCTGTAGCGCTGGACTGGGACGTGATCAACGCCGAGCGCCCCGAGTGGAGCAAGCGCTGGAACCGCATCGTCGAGCGTTGAGCCTTACGCACCATCGCATCGCAACAGTTTTTCGATTGAACACGAGAGAAGAGCAAGGATTCACGCCATGTCAGATTCCCGAACACGATTGCAGACCGTACTGAAGTCCCTCGGCCTGGACCTGAAGGCCTATGAAGGCACGGACTGGACGAGCCGCGCCCCGCGCGATGGCACGGTATTGGCAACCGTGAAATCACACACCGCCAGCGAGGCCGAGGCAGCCATCCAGAGCGCGCATCTGGCGTATCTGGCATGGCGCATCGTGCCGGCACCCGTGCGCGGCGAACTCGTGCGCCGCTTGGGCGAAGTCCTGCGCACGCACAAGGCGGCGCTTGGCGAACTGGTCTCGCTGGAAGCCGGCAAGATCACCTCCGAAGGCCTGGGCGAAGTGCAGGAGATGATCGACATCTGCGACTTTGCCGTCGGCCTGTCGCGGCAACTGCATGGCCTGACCATCGCCAGCGAGCGCCCCGGGCACCGGATGATGGAGACGTGGCATCCGATGGGCGTGGTGGGCATCATTTCGGCGTTCAACTTCCCGGTGGCGGTGTGGTCGTGGAACGCCGCGCTCGCCCTGGTGTGCGGCAACGCCATCGTGTGGAAGCCGTCGGAGAAAACGCCGCTCACCGCCATCGCTTGTCAGCACCTGATGCAGCAGGTGGTCGACGCGTTCAATGCAGAGAAGCCGGGCGCCATTCCTGCCGGACTGAGCCAACTGCTGATTGGCGGGCGCGACGTGGGCGAAGCGCTGGTGGCCAGCCACCTGGTGCCGGTGGTCAGCGCCACGGGCTCGACGCGCATGGGCCGCCAGGTGGGCGTGAAGGTGGCAGAGCGCTTCGGCCGCTCGATCCTGGAGCTGGGCGGCAACAACGCGATGATCGTCACGCCGTCGGCGGATCTGGAACTGGCCGCGCGCGCCATCACGTTTGCCGCCGTCGGCACGGCAGGCCAACGCTGCACCTCGCTGCGACGTTTGATCGTGCACCGCTCGGTGGCCGATACGCTGCTGGCTCGCCTGGAAAAGATCTACCAGAGCATCGCCATTGGCGACCCGCTGGCTGACGGCACGCTGGTCGGCCCGTTGATCGACCAGGCCGCCTTCGACGGCATGCAGCAGGCGCTCGCGCAGGCCCGCGCCGAAGGTGGCGAAGTGCTGGGCGGCGAGCGCGTACGCGAAGACCTCGGCGCCGACGCCTGGTACGTCCGTCCTGCGCTGGTCAAGATGGCGAAGCCGACCAAGGTGATGGAAACCGAGACCTTCGCGCCGATCCTCTATGTCGTGACGTACGACGGCGACACCGAGCAGGCCATCGCGATCCAGAACGGCGTGCCGCAGGGCCTGTCGTCTGCGATCTTCACGGCAAACCTGAGCGATGCCGAGCGCTTCATGTCGTCGGCGGGCAGCGACTGCGGTATCGCCAACGTCAACATCGGCACCTCGGGCGCCGAGATTGGCGGCGCATTCGGCGGCGAGAAGGAAACCGGCGGCGGCCGGGAATCCGGCTCGGACGCATGGAAGGGCTACATGCGCCGCGCCACGAATACCGTCAACTACAGCGGCGCGCTGCCGCTGGCGCAGGGCGTTCGGTTCGACGTTTGATCGCGCTCGATCGACGTGATCATCAGGCGGCGGCGCGGAATGCTCTGCCGCCCTGATGGTGAGCGCGCGCTCAGCGCGCCACGCCACCCACGTCGGTGATCGCGCTGTAGACCAGCGTGCGCAATTGCCGCCGCACAGGGTAGGCAGACGAAGGCAGCACCTGCGTCAGGAAAAGCCCGATCAAATCCTCCTGCGGATCCACCCAGAAGAAGGTGCCGGCCGCGCCGCCCCAGAAGAAATCGCCCGTGCTGCCGGGAATCAAAGTAGCGGCTTGCGAGATCGTGGTCGCGAACCCCAGTCCGAATCCGACGCCGTCATACGCGGCCTCGCTGAACATCGAATGTGACGACAGGCTCGACATGTCGCGCCCGCCCGGGAGGTGGTTGGCGGTCATCAGCGACAGCGTTTTCGGCCCCAGCAGGCGCACGCCATCCAGCTCGCCGCCCTGCAGCAGCATGCGCGAAAAACGCAGGTAGTCTGCTGCCGTGGAAACCAAGCCGCCACCGCCCGAAATGAAGCTGGGCGGCTTCAGGTAAAGACTGGTGCGGGGATCGTCCTGCAAGACCGGCCCATGATCGGACACCGCCTTCGAGCCCAGCGCCCCCACGGCATAGCACGCGCAGAAGCGCGACGCCTTCTCCTCCGGCACATGGAAGGCCGTGTCGACCATGCCCAGCGGATCAAAAATCCGCTCCTTCAGGAACGTCTCGAACGGCATGCCGCTGATCTTGCCGACCAGGTAGCCCAGCACATCGGTGGAAACGGAGTAGTTCCACGCGTCGCCCGGCGAGAACTCCAGCGGCACGCCGGCCAGCTTCTCGATCATCTCGTCGAGCGTGCCAGCGGTAGCGATATCGCCCAGTTTCAGCCGTCGATACGCTGCGTCGACATTCGTGTTCTGGTGAAAACCGTAGGTCAGGCCGGAGGTGTGGCGCAGCAGGTCGACCATGCGCATGGGGCGCTTGACCGGATGGGACTGGAAGCCCTCCATGAAGCCGCCGGCGTGCACGCCCAGGTTTGCCCACGCGGGGATGAATTTGCTGACCGGATCGTCCAGCGCGACCTTGCATTCCTCCACCAGCATCATGAACGCCACCGACGTGATCGGCTTCGTCATGGAGTAGATGCGGAAGATCGAATCTTCGGCCAGCGGCACCTGGCGCTCGCGGTCGGCCAGGCCCAGCACGGAGTTCAAGGCCAGCTCGCCCCGCCGCCACACCTGGACCAGCGCGCCGGGCAGCTTGCCGGTGGCAATGTAGGCGTCATCGATAAAGCGCTCGACCCGTTCGATCCGCTCGCGGGACATCCCCTGCGTTTGCGTGCCTTGCCTGTCCATGCTTTCTCCTTGCATTGATGCCCGCGCGAGGCGCAGGCGTACCAGACCCCGATCCGGCCTGCGCGGCATTCCGACGCGCGCAGACCTGCCCAGCGACACTGTACAGCGCTGATCTGTTGCCCGCGAGCGTGCCCTGCCGGCGCTTATGCTTCAATGCAGTTCGACCGCAACCCCGTCCCGATATGAAGCGCTTCGACGACCTGTACCTCTTCACGCGCGTGGTGGAAGCCGGCGGCTTTTCCGCAGCCGAACGCGCCACGGGCATCCCCAAGTCACGCCTGAGCCGTCGCATTGCCGAATTGGAGGTGCAGCTCGGCACGCGGCTGCTGCAGCGCTCAAGCCATCGTGTAGCCGTCACGCCGGTGGGCGAAGCGGTGTATCGGCATGCGCGCGATATGGCCGATGCGTCGGCAGCCATTGAAGCGCTGGCCGGGGCCGCGCGCAGCGAACCGGCCGGTGTGCTGCGCGTCGGCACGTCGCCGTTGCTGGCAGAAACGCTGGTCGCAGGCTGGCTGGCCGAGTTTGCCGATGCGCATCCGAAGCTGCGCATCGAGCTGGACTTGTCCAACACCTATGTCGACCTGATCGAGCAACGCATTGACGTGGCGATCCGCGCGGCCACGGGGCCGCTGCCCTCGCGCGATGTGGTGGCGCTGCATCTGGTGGTCTCGCCGCGCGTGCTGGTGGCCAGCCCCGCGTTGATTGCCCGTGTGGGCGAGCCCGACACGCCCGCCGCGCTGGAAGATCTCCCCTGCCTGGGGCAAGGCTCGCTCACCCGCAGCCGCGATTGGGTGCTGCACGATGCGCGCGGCCATCGGCTGTCGCTGCCGATTCGGCCCCGATTTGCCAGCGACAACATCATCGCCCTGCGCGAAGCCGCCATCGCTGGCCTGGGCCTGACCATCCTGCCGCAGCATTGCTGCCATGCGGCGCTTGGCCGTGGCCAACTGCGCACGGTGCTGTCCGGCTGGACGCCCGAGCCGGCCGACCTGCATGCCCTCTATCCGTCGCGCGCAGGCGTGCCGCCTTCGGTGAAGGCGCTGGTGGCGTTCCTGCGCGAGCGCTTTGCGGCGGAAGCCACCATGCAACCGTTGAAGTGAAGCTGTACGTTACTTCACCACACGGCCAAGAAAATCGAGCATGCGTGCACCAATTTCGGCATGGTGCGTCTCCAGCGCAAAGTGGCCGCTGTCGACAAAGTGGATCTCCGCATCCGGCAGGTCGCGCTTGAAGGCTTCCGCGCCGGGCGGAATGAAAATGGTGTCATTGCGACCCCATGCCGCGAGCAGCGGCGGCCGATGCGCGCGGAAGTATGCGTGCAGCGCCGGATACAGCGCCACGTTGCTCGCGTAATCCAGGAACAGATCCATCTGGATATCGAGCTGGCCTGGACGGCTCAGGAAATATTGATCCAGCAGATAGCCATCCGGCGCCACGCGCGTCGGGTCCGGCACGCCATCCAGGTATTGCCACTGCGTCATCTCATCTGACACGAGCGCATGCAGCGCGCGGCGATGCGCTTCGTCCGGGTTGCTCCAATACGCCCTGATGGGCGCCCATGGCCCCTCGCCCAACCCTTCTTCATAGCCGTTGCCGTTCTGCGTAACGATGGCGCTGATGCGCTCCGGATGCGCCATCGCCAGACGCCAGCCGACCGGCGCGCCGTAGTCGAATACGTAGATTGCATACCGCGAAAGGCCAATCGCCTGCGTAAAGCCGTCGACCACATGCGCAAGGTTGTCGAACGTGTAGCGGAAACCGTTCGGCGCCTGCGTCAGGCCAAAGCCGGGAAAGTCCGGCGCCACCACGTGATAGCGTCCGGCCAACCGCGGAAACAGGTTGCGGAACATATGCGATGCGCTTGGAAAGCCGTGCAACAACAGCACGGTCGGCGCATCGGCGGGGCCCGCCTCCCGGTAGAACACGCGCACACCTTCAACATCCACCGTGCGGTGGCGCACAGCGGTGGCGGCATACGCATCGACAACGAAATCAGCGGCTCGGACAGGGGCGTTCATGGCAAGGTTCCGGATGGGTTTCGAGAAAAAGCAACGAAACCATCGTAACCTCTTAAATAAACTTTCTCAAGTTACATGAAATTTTCCCATTGCTCGCATGCCGATTTGTGATGTGAAACAAAACGGGCACGCCGTCTGGCGTGCCCGCGCGGGAAACGATGCAGCAGAAAAACTCAGGTGAGCCGCTCGAGCGCCTGGGCTGCGATGCGCCGTGTGATGACTTCCGCCGAGTCTTCCGTGGCCAGCCGCCCAGCCTGGCCCGACCACAGGTTGATGAAATCGCCCGAGCCGGTCGGCTCCGTCTTGGCGCGCAGCGGTGCCAATGCACCGCCGGCCGTGGGGAAGGCCGGCGCAAACGTGCTCATGGGACCGATCTCGCGCATCAGCCGGTTGACGATGCCGCGCGCCGGCCGGCCGGTAAACAAATTGGTGAGCGCGGTGTCGGCATCCGTTGCCTGCTTGAGCGCCGCGCGATGAATGGCCGATGTCTTGGCCTCCGGCGACAGCATGTAGGCCGTACCGATCTGCACCGCCGATGCCCCCAGCGCCAACGCCGCCACCACACCGCGCGCATCGCCAATGCCGCCCGCTGCGATGATCGGCACCTTCACCGCATCCGCCACTTGCGGCACCAGCGCGAACGTGCCGACCTGCGATTCGATCGTCTTGGCAAGGAACATGCCGCGATGGCCGCCTGCCTCGTTGCCCATGGCGATGATGGCGTCTACGCCGCGCGCTTCCAGCCAGCGCGCCTCTTCCACCGTGGTGGCAGCGGAGATGATCTTCGCCCCTGTGGCCTTCACGCGGGCCTGCAATTCCGGCGAGGGCAGGCCGAAGTGGAAGCTCACCACCTCCGGCTTCAATTCCTCCACCAGCGCGCAGGTCGCTTCGTCGAACGGCGCGCGGTTCACGGCTGGCGCTTGCGCATTCAAATCGATACCGAACTCGGCGTAGTACGGCGCCAGATGGGCACGCCATTTGGCATCGCGCTCGGGGTCCGGCTGCGGCGGCGTGTGACAGAAGAAGTTCAGGTTGATGGGGCCGCGCACGGCCGCCCGAAACTGCTCGACCTGCTGGCGGATCTGCTCGACGTTGAGCATCGCGCACGGCAGCGAACCGAGGCCCCCGCCCCGTGCCACGGCAATCGCCAGCTCCACGCCGGCCGCCCCCGCCATCGGTCCCAACACGATGGGCACTTCGATGTTGAACAACTCCAGCACGCGTGCATCGGGCCATGCGCTCATGATCGTCTCCGGCAAGGAACTTGGTTGAGACATGGTAATGCGGCGGGCTTTTTATCGGACTGCCCCGTTGAACAGCGCATGCAGTAAGTAACTGGAATACGTCGTTAAATTGGTTACAATTGAATTACCTGCTTTCTTGTAGACCGCCATGTCCTCACCTGCCGCCGCCCCCGCCGATGCGCCCCTGCTGATTGCCGACGATCCGGTGCTGGACATGCTCAACACCGTGGCGAACGTCAACGGTCAGCCGCACGATTTCTGGCAGAGCGACGTCGATGTCTCCGATTGGCTGGTGCGCGCCGGCTGGCTCGCGGAGCCTGTGGCAGGCCGCTTCCCGCCTGGCGTGCTGCTGGCCGTGGCGCGGCACCTGCGCGAGGTGATTCGCGCCTTGGTGGAGGCCCGCAAGGCGGGCCGTGCAGCCAGCGCCGATGCGCTGAATGTGTTCCTGCGGCAGGCGCCAAGCCATCCCGTGCTGGTGTGGGAAAACGGCATGCCGCATGTCGAACGCCTGCGCCCCACCGATTCAGTCGAGCAATGTCTGGCGCCGCTGGCCGAGGCCGCTGCGCATCTGCTCGCCGAAGGCGATTTCCAGCTCGTGCGCGTGTGCGAACACCCCGAATGCGCGCTGTGGTTTTACGACCGCACCAAGTCGCACAAGCGCCGCTGGTGCAGCATGGCCGTCTGCGGCAACCGGCATAAGGTGGCCGAATACCGCAAACGCCAGCAGGGCTGATCGCGGCCTCGGTCGTTCCAAGGCTGGAACGCCGCGTCGCGGCCGAGCGGGCTGCGCACAAGCCCGCTCGTTCGTAACCTGTTCTCCCGAAACATCTCACCCATTCAGGAGAACAGCATGTCCGCAACGCAAGCCACCCCGTCCACGCCCCAACGCCTGGCAGGCCGCACCGCCATCGTCACCGGAGGATCACGCGGCATCGGCGCCGCCGTAGCGCATCGACTGGCCGCCGACGGCGCCCGCGTGGCCGTGGTCTATCGCAGCAACGCTGCACAAGCCGATGCGGTGATCAACAGCATCCGCAGCACCGGCGCGCAGGCCATTGCCGTACAGGCCGACGTGGGCGACGCAGTGTCCGTCGATGCAATGGTAAGCACCGTGCGCGAAGCCTTCGGCGCCATCGACATCCTCGTCAACAATGCCGGCATTCTGGAAAACCAGCCGGTCGGCAGCATCGATCTCGCATCGTTCGACGCGCAGTTCCGCACCAATGCCTTCTCGACGATTCTCGTCACGCAAGCGGTGCTGCCGCATGTGCCGGCGCGCGGCGGGCATATCGTGAACGTGTCGTCGAGCCTGGTGTACCGGCCCCGCGCAGGGCTGGCGGTGTATGCGGCAAGCAAGGCCGCCGTGAGCGCCCTCACCCACGCGTTTGCCGTAGAACTGGGCCTGCGCAACATCACCGTCAACGCCGTGGCCCCCGCCCTCACGCGCACCGACATGACCGCCCCGATTCCCGATGAAGTGAAAGCACACATGCGCGAATCGACACCGATGGGCCGTCTGGCCGAACCGGACGACATTGCAGACGCCATCGCCTTCCTGGCCTCGGACGACGCCCGCTGGATCACCGGCCGCACCTTGATGACCGACGGCGGCTTCATCTGACAACCCGCCCCTCTACGGGCGCTGGCCAAGACGCCAACACAGAAACACAGACGGTGTGGCCGTACCCTGCCCTATGCGGCGCCTTGAATTTTTGTGAGCGGGCGGAAAAAGGAAGGAGGCTGTTTGAGCGCAGCGAGTTTGCCTCCTTCCCCGCACGGTCACGGAAATTCAAGGAGGGGGTCGTCGCATCGGGCGCGCCTTTCTTTGCTTACCTTTCTTTGGCAAGACAAAGAAAGTAAGTCGGCCCCGCCAGGGGACGAAACCCAACACAAGCCAGCACTAACAAGCCGCGCCCGAAGACAAACACGAGCGCAGCGCCCAACAACTCACTCAGCCAACCGCTTCACAAGCCGATAAAGAAACTCCCGCCCGTCATACAACCGCGCAATCTCGATACGCTCATCCAGACCATGCGTGCGCAAGTCAGCCGGCTCGGTAAACAACCCCGACACGCCATACATCGGAATGCCGGCATTGCGCATGAACCGGCTGTCGGTTGCCCCCGTGCTCATGGCAGGAATCACCGGCACATTCCACATCTGCTGCGTCAGCGCTTCCACGGTCTTTACCAGGTCGCCATTGAGCGGCGACGCGGGACTCGCCAGCGGCTTGTTGACGTAGCGCACGCTGATCTTCTCGTTGCCGATCACCTGCTTTAACTGTCGATCGATATCCGCCGGATCATCGTGCGGCAGGATGCGGCAATTGACGGTGGCCTTGGCCGATTGCGGCAGCGCGTTCTCGGCATGGCCGGCGTTGACCATGGTGGCCACGCACGTCGTGCGCAACTGGGCGTTGTAGAACGGAATGGCCGAGAGCCGATCGATCGCGGCCTGGTCCGGCTTGCCGGTGCCGACCGAACGCATGTCGTCCGCCAGTTGCCCCGTCGCCAGCGGCGCGCTGCGGGCAAAGTACGTCTGCGTCACGTCGGCCAGCTTGACCGGAAACTGATACGCCCCCAGCCGATCCAGCGCCGCCGACAATGCATAGATCGGGTTCGTCTTTGTCGGCACCGAGCTGTGGCCGCCCACGTCACGCACTTCCAGCTCGTACGTCGTGTACATCTTCTCGGCCACTTGAATGCGGTGCAGCACCGGCTTACCGTTGCGCAGCTCGCCACCGCCGCCTTCATTGATGCCGAACTCGGCCTTCACCAGTTCCGGCTTGTTGTTGACGATCCAGTACGCGCCGTTGGTCGGCACATCGCCGCGTTCCTCGTCGGTGGTCAGCGCCAGGATGATGTCGCGCGAGGGCTTGAAGCCTTCCTGCTTGAGCTGCCCGAGCACTGACACAAAAGCCGAGGCCATCGCCTTATCGTCGATCGCGCCACGTGCGGTGAAATAGCCGTCGGTCTCCTGCAGCGTGAACGGGTCGGTCTTCCAGTCTTCGCGCTTGGCTTCCACCACGTCAATGTGGGCCAGCAGCAGCATGGGCTGCTTGGCACCGCTGCCCTTGAAACGCAGCACCAGGTTGCCCTTCTTCGGGAAAGGCTCAAGCACCTGCATGTCGGCGGCGGCAAAGCCGGCATCGCGCAGGCGTTTTTCCATCGCGCGAGCGGCCTTGGTGGTGTCACCTGCCGAATGCGTCGTGTTGATCTCGACCAGCTCTTTGTAGATGTCGTGGTAGCGCTGCTGCTCGGGCGTGAGCGTGGTGGGCGCGGGCTTGCTGGCGGGAATGCTCTGAGCGAACGCGCCGGCGCTGCATGCCAACACGGCTGCAGACACCAAGACGCGAACGGGAACACGACGACACTGGAAACGCATGACACCTCCGGATAATCGTTATGTGAACCGGCTCATGGCACGTAGCGAGTGGCTCGAGGGGCGTAACAAGGCCATGAGCGGCTTCTGAGTGCACCGCATAAAACAAAGCGGGGCCGACCCGAAGGCCGACCCCGCAGTGTAGCGCCGCGGCAGCCGTTTCGCTGCCGCGGCAACCCATCAGGAATAGAGCTTTACATCGCCACGCGGAACACCGCCACAGCGCGGCGCAGCTCGTCCGCCTGCTCTTCCAGGGCCTGTGCAGCAGCAGCGGCTTCTTCCACGAGCGCGGCGTTCTGCTGCGTCACGTCGTCCATCTGCGTGACGGCTTCGTTGATCTGCTCGATACCGGTGCTTTGCTCGGCCGAGCCCGCGCTGATCTCGCCCATGATGTCGGTCACGCGCTTCACGGCCACGACGATCTCTTCCATCGTCTTGCCGGCGCGCGCCACCAGTGTCGAACCCGATTCCACACGCGTAGCGGAATCTTCGATCAACGATTTGATTTCCTTGGCGGCACCTGCACTGCGCTGTGCCAGCGTGCGCACTTCACCGGCCACCACGGCAAAGCCGCGGCCCTGTTCACCGGCACGCGCGGCTTCCACCGCAGCGTTGAGCGCCAGGATATTGGTCTGGAACGCAATGCCTTCGATCACGGCAATGATGTCGGTGATCTTGCGCGACGATTCGCTGATCTCGCCCATGGTGGTCACCACGTCCTGCACCACGGCACCGCCCTGCACGGCGATCTCGGAGGCGTTGACGGCCAGCGTGCTCGCCTGACGCGCGTTGTCGGCGTTCTGCTTCACGATGCTCGTCAGCTCTTCCATGCTCGAAGCGGTTTCTTCCAGCGAGCTGGCCTGCTCTTCCGTGCGTTGCGACAGATTGGTGTTGCCCGCTGCGATCTGCTGCGTGGCCGAGGCAATCGACTCGCTGCCGCGGCGCACCGTCACCACGGTCTCCTTCAGCTTGGCTTGCATCTGCTGCAGGCCTTCCATCAGCAGGCCCATCTCGTCACGCGAGTGGATGCGCACGTCGGTGGTCAGGTTACCGCCCGAAATTTCGTGGAAGTGCACGAGCATCTCTGCGAGCGGGCGCGAGATGGCGCGCGACAGCACCAGGTAGCAACCAGCGGCCAGCGCCACGCCCACGGCAATCACGATGATGAAGGCCCACACCAGACCGTTAAAGAACGACTGCGCCTTGCTGTAAGCCGTTGCAGCGATTTCCGCTTGGATGGCGTTCAGGCGATCGGCCTTGATCGCATACGGGACGAACAGTTCGTACAGCTTGTCGAGTACGAGCGGGCGGGCGGTGGCGTAGTCGTGGCTGTCGAACGCTGCCAGAGCAGGCTTCAAACCGTCGTTGAAGAACGCATCGCGCAAGCGCTTGGCCTCGCCAGCCGTCTGCTCCTCTTCAGCCGTGGCAAACGGCAGGGCGTTGTAGGCATTCCAGCCATCGTCACTTGCCTTGATCTGCTCGCGGGCCGCCTTCACCAAGTCCGCGATCTTGGCATCGTCTGTTTCATAGACGGCACGATCCAGTGCAGTACGGACTTGCACCAGCCGCGAAATCGCCTGGCCCAATGCACGCGTGGATGCAAGCTGGTTCGAATACGTTTCTTTGAGCGCGTTGTTGGAGCGCATGTTGCCGTACAACCCCAGCGCGCCGACGCCCGCCAGAAATACAGCCAGAACAAACAGGACCAGCGCGAGCCGGGCCTTGATGGAGAGCGTCTTCATATCTGCCGTGGTTTGCTAGGAGTGGAACGTCGCGACTGCCGGGTGGGGCGCCGACTTTAGCCAAACTAACGACAGGTAGTCAGCAATCTTTAATCAAGGTCTACTGGTTTGTACTGAATATACGGTGGGGAGGGAACTTGGCTACGCGTGCTTTACAGGTGCGGCCTCAACGCGTTCCACCCCTGAAACATTCGGCCCGCGGTCTCGCCATCAACGCGTTGTCGAGCAAGACACCACGCGGTGCGACGCGCTGACGCGCAATCACTCCAAACCCGTTGCGCGCAAAGAAAGGCTCCGCGGCCAAACTCACATGCGCTTGCAGACGCACGTCACGCTGCGCCGCCAGGCCGAGGATGTGGCTCATGAGTTGTTGCCCGATACCTCGTCGCGCATATGCCGCCGACACGAAAAAGTGATCGATATAGCCATTCGCCTGCAGATCGGCATAGGCAACGGCTTGCCCGTCGAGTTCCGTCACGAACGGCCGGATGCGGCGGATGCGCTCGTTCCATTGGGCAACGTCGTAGTCGGTGGGCGCCCAGGCTTCGCATTGTTCGGGCGTGTATCGGCAGGCGGCGATGCCGTGGATTGCGGAGTGAAAGACAGCGTGCAGCAGCGGCTCGTCCCCAAGTCTGAAAGCGCGTATGACGACGGGCAGGTGTTGGCGCGGTGCGTTCATGATCATTGCCCCGCATACGGCAAATCCATCGATGCCAGCACATCCTTGATGTGCTGCGCTGCCTGCTGGGCATTCTGTACGGCGGGCACGGGCGGCTGCTGATCGGTCGACAGATTGCGCACATGGTCGTCAATGCTGATGCCGGTGCCCAGCGGCGCGAGCATCGCCGCCGATTCGTGCATGGCCCATTGGAAGTCGTTGAGCGGCGCGTTGCGGGCGGCCTGCAAGCCGGCCGGGTTCGCTGCCACGGCACGGGCGACAACGGGATCACGGTTGTCGTCGGGCGCGCTCAGTTCCAGCACCTGACCGAGGTCGGGCGCACTGGCATCCCGGGCGGTCAGCGGCGTCTGGATGTTGTACCGCATGCGCAGCGTCTTGATGATGGCGGTGTGGTCGTACGGCTGCGCCACGGTCGAGCGGAAGATCGTGCCCTTGGGAATCCACGGCGACACCACCACCGCCGGCACGCGCACGCCCAGCCGGTCGAACGCGAAAAGCTGCCCCGGCTGCGGCGGGCTGGGCGGCACCACGGCGGGCGGCGGCACGTGGTCGAAACAGCCGCCGTGCTCATCGAAGGTGATCACGAGCAGGGTCTGATGCCACTGCGGCGAATTGCGCAGCGCGTTGTACACCTGCGCGACCAAAGCATCGCCGTAGCCGATGTCGTGCGGCGGATGCATGTCGTTGGGCCAGTCGAGATCGGCAAAGTAACGTGGCTCGATAAAGCTGTACGAGGGCAGCTTTCCGCTGGATGCATCGTCGAGAAAATCGTCGAACAGGTGAAAGTGATCCAGGTGCAGCCATAGCCGCGTGAGCGTGAGCGACTGCGCGAAGTCGTGGTAATAGACGGCCCAATCGTCAGGCACCACGCCGTCGAGCGCGTTGAACAGCGTCGGCATCAAGTACGGAAAATGCACCGGCGAATTGTTCGGATAACCGTGCGCGGTGCCGGTGTGCACGAAAAACCGGTTCGGCCACGTCTGGCACGGCGCGGAGGCAAACCATGCATCGCACACGGCGTAGTTGCGCGCCAGCGTGCTCAGTGCTGGCACTTGGTCCGCCGTGAAGAAATGCATGATGTCGCGCGGGTCGCCACCGTTCTTGGCGTAGTTGGTGGTGAAGCCCTGCATGGTGGGCGTCTGCCCGAGCGGCATCTGCTGGCCGAAGAGCTGCTGGTTGATGTCGGTGAACAGCTCGCCCGGGTCGGGGTTGGGCAGTGTCATCACGTTGGGCGGCGCGGGGGTTGTCCACACCCGGATGGGCTGGCCGCCGCCGTCGGGGTTGGTCTCTTCGCCGGACAGGCCGTCGAACTCTGCGCTCTTTGAATAAAGCGTGCCGAACAGGTTGTCGAACGACCGGTTCTCCAACATCAGCACGACCACGTGCTCGATTGCATTCAAGCCTGCCATGGTGGCCCCCTCGTTTCGTTGCGTTGTTCTGCGGGCCACTATAGGAAGAAACGAAGGGATTGGCGTTGCGCGCGTCTACTGACGTACCGCCGGCAGCACACGCCATGCAATCAGCGCGCTGCCGGCCGCCACCAGCCACACCACCGGCCAAGACGACCACGCCAACACCTGCGGCAGGCATAGCGACGTCAGCCCGAGTGCCGCAAACGCGCCCGTGTTGCCGAGCCCCAGCGCCGTGCCGGCGCGCTGCGCACCGGCCAGCGTGGCCAATTCGGTATAGCCCACGCCATGCCATGCTGATACGCAAATGCCGCCCGCCACCACGGCCGCCACCAGCGCAACGCGCATGACCGACAGATCGATCGACAGCGCCGACGTCATCCACGCCACGCCGGCCAGCCCAACGAACAGCGCAACGCTGAACCGCGCACAGGCGAGCAGATAGGCGCGGCGATTGCCGTGGCGGTCGGTCCAGCGCCCGCTCCACACGCGCATGACGGCCGCCCCGCCCTGCACCGCTGCCATGGTCAGACTGAGTGTGAGCACATTGGCGTGTGCAAAGTCGCGCAGGAACACCGTGGCAAAAGCAACTACCGCGCCTTGCGGCACGCACAGCAGCCCAATGGCCAGGGCCATGCGCAACAGCGTTGGATCGCGCAGCGGCCCAGTGCCCCCGGGCGGGGCTGCTTGCGCAACCGCATTCACCGTGTCCGGCGCGTCATGCACCCACAGCCACGTCAGTACCGCAGTCAACGCACATGCCGCCGCCAGCACGCCATAGACGGCGGCAAACCCGGCGTGCGCGGCGATAGTCGGCAGCACGAGCGCGCCAATGCCGCCGCCCAGCGGTACGGCGGTCTGGCGGATGCTCATGGCGAGCCCCCGCTCGCCTTCGCGAAACCAGCCCATGACGGCGCGGCCGCTCGATCCGTTCACGCTGCCGCCCAGCAGGCCGACGCTGAGCATGCCGCCCACCAGCCACGCGAGCGGCGGCACGTTGCCATGCAGCGGCACCACGCAACATGCCATCACGAACAGCGCCAGCGCGGTCAGGCCAAGCCCCGCAAGCAACACGGTGCGATCACCCCAGCGGTCGGTCAGCAAGCCCCACGGCAACTCGCTGATGGCGATGCCGAGCCCCAGCGCGCCCAGCGCCACGCCCAGCTCCGGATTGCCCAGGTGATACGCCGAGCGGATGAACACGGCAGTCGTCGGGATGCCCGAAAACGCTGCCGAAAAGCTCGCATTGGCCGCCACGCCCACGCCCAGCACCTTCCAGCGGTGATGGCGCGGCAGGGGCGTCGACGTGGCCGGCAAGCCCATCGCGGTTGTCATGTTCGTCTCTCCAGAAATGGGTTTGACAGCAGCAGTCTGGCGGAGCAACATCAGGCCTAAATGACGTTAATCCCTCATTTCAAGACATCATGCGCAGAATCGGCTTTTTGGTGTTTCCGGGCTGCAGCCTGCTCGATTTCACCGGCCCGTTGACAGCCTTTGACGTGGCGAACCGGCTCGCGCCACAGCCGGCGTATCGGATCGACGTGCTATCCGAAGGCGGCGCGCAGGTGCAGAGCGCGCCCGGCCTCGTCATGCAGACGCAGGGCCTGGACGATCCGGCCTTCGATACGTTGGTCATCTCGGGCGGCAACGGCCCGCGTGAAGACGCGTTCTCGCCGCGGCTGATCGCCTTCGTGCGGGAAGCTGCAGCGCATTCGCGGCGCATGACGAGCGTGTGCTCCGGCGCCTTTGCGCTGGCGGCGGCGGGCCTGCTCGATGGGCGCCGCGCCACCACGCACTGGCGCATGGCGGCGCTGCTGCAGCGGCGCTATCCGCGCGTGCAGGTGCAGAGCGACCACATCTTCATCCACGACGGCCCGGTGTGGACGTCGGCCGGCATCTCGTCGGGCATCGACCTGGCGCTGGCGCTCATCGAGGAAGACCTGGGCGTCGACGTGTCGCGCGCCGTGGCCCGCGAGCTGGTGGTCTATCACCGGCGGCCCGGCGGGCAATCGCAGTTCTCGACCTTGCTGGAGCTGGACCCGGCATCGAGCCGCATTGCGCGGGCGCTGGGCTATGCGCGCGAGCACCTGCACGAGGCGCTGGACGTCGACCGCCTGGCCGAAGTTGCTCACCTGAGCCGCCGCCAGTTCGACCGCGCCTTTGTGGCGGAGACCGGCCAGACGCCAGCCAAGGCCATCGAAAAACTCCGTGCCGAAATCGCGCGGCCGCGCGTGGAAGCGGGTGACGAATCGCTGGAACACATTGCGCGCGCCGTCGGCTTTGCCGATCCGGAACGCATGCGGCGCGCGTTCATCCGCGTATTCGGGCAGCCGCCGCAATCGGTGCGGCGCTCGGGGCGGTCCGGACATACACGTCTGGCGGCCTAGCACGCCGCACCCATGAATCCGTTACCCTGACGCCCCTGAAATCCGTAGTCCCGCATTCGTACCGATGGCCGACAATTCAGCCCTGCCCTTGCTCTACAGCTATCGCCGCTGCCCATACGCCATGCGTGCGCGGCTGGCAATGCTGCAAGCCAATCGACGCTTCCAGACCTTCGAGATCGTCATGCGCGACAAGCCCGCCGAACTGCTGGCGCTGTCCCCGAAAGGCACCGTTCCCGTCTTGCATCTGACCGACGGCAGCGTGCTGGAAGAGAGCCTCGACATCATGCAGTGGGCCTTCGAAGCACGCGACCCGGAAGGTTGGTGGAGCCGCGGGCGATCCGATGACAACCTCGCGCTGCTGCGCACCAACGACGGCGAGTTCAAACGTCAGCTCGATCGCTACAAATACCCCGATCGCTATCCGCAGGAGGCCACGCCGCGAGAGACGGCTCGAGCCCGGGCAGTAGAAACGCTGCTGATACCGCTGGAATCACGCTTGCAGGCGCAACGCTATCTTGGCGGCGCAACGCCGTGCGCAACCGATCTGGCGATCTTCCCGTTCGTGCGGCAATTTGCGGCGGTGGAGCCGGACTGGTTTGCCGCTCAGCCCTCGCCGGCGGTGCAAGCCTGGCTGGCCGAGTGGCTCGGCAGCCGCCTGTTCGAGGTCTGCATGACAAAGCAGCCCGTGCAGGCCGTTGCCGTATTTCCCGAGTATCGGCATCCCGATTGATCGGACCGACGGTCCACCGATGGAGGCGCGTGTGCAATGAACGACCTACAGACAGCATCCCCCGACAGCACCGCGGCGCGCGTCGCGTTGTGGCGCGCCTTGCATGTGCACAGCGATGCGCCGCCGCATGTGCTGGAAGACGAGGTCGGGCTGAAGCTGCTCGCCCCGGAACCGGGCTGGCAGCAACGCGGCGACATGAACCCGCAATTCACGCGGCCGTTTCGCGCGTCCATCGTGGCGCGTGCGCGTTTTATCGAAGACCTCGTCATCGAACACGCCGGCCGCGGTCTGAGCCAGTATGTGATTCTTGGGGCGGGGCTCGACAGCTTTGCCCAACGCCGGCCGGATGTGGCCTCGCGCATGACGGTATTTGAAGTCGATCAGCCTGGCCCACAAGCCTGGAAGCGCCAACGTTTGGCGGATGTGGGCTTGGGCGTTCCGGATTGGCTGCGCTTCGTGCCGGTGGATTTCGAGGCACGCGAATCCTGGCAGGATGCGCTGGTCGCGGCCGGTTTTGATGCAAGCAGACCGGCCATCGTGGTGTCGACGGGTGTGAGCATGTATCTGTCGAAGGAAGCCAATGCGGCCACGCTGCGGCAGGTGGCATCGCTTGCGCCGGGCTCGATGCTGGCGATGACGTTCCTGCTGCCACTGGAGATGGCTGACCCCGACGTCCGACCCGGCCTTGAGATGGCGGAAAAAGGCGCGCGCGCAAGCGGCACACCGTTCATCAGCTTCTTCACGCCGCCCGAGATGCTCGCGCTGGCCCGCGAAAACGGCTTTCGCGATGCCCAGCACATTTCGGCAGATATGTTGACGGAGCGCTACTTCTTGGGCCGAACCGACGGCCTGCGCCCGCCGCGCAACGCAGAAGAACTGTTGCTGGCGACGGTCTAGACGCGCAAGTGCCTACCGGTCGCGCAACGGCCCGGGCAGCGCCTTCAGGCCGATCCACAACACCGCGATGACGACGTTGACGGGCACACTCAACGCGCTCGGCACATAGAACAATACCGATAGACACGGTGTCTTGAGCCCAAGCTCGAGCACGCCGCCGAGGGCGTAGCACAGCAACCCGCACCACAGCCAGCGCCGCATGTACGCCAACAGCCAGTGCGCGTGCGCCTGGTTGAAACGCCATGCGGCCGACCGTTCGAACAGGTTGCCGCGGCTGGCATCCTTGAACAGCCAGCCGAAGAAGAAGTAGCGGTACAGCAGGGTGCGAAAGGCGAGCTCTTGCATGATGGCTCCCTCGGCCAAACCAGCTTCAGGCAAGCAAGTTTGGCTCCAAAATCGCCCGGGCGCCATGACCACTCGCACCGGGTTGAGCATTGCGCACCCGGATATGCTCCCCTGCGTTTCAGCTTGCCAGCTTCTTGAACGTCTCGAGCACGGCGTCGCCCTTGAACGGCTTGACGATCCAGCCCTTCACGCCGGCGGCCTTGCCGCGGTCTTTCATGGCGGGGCTGCTTTCGGTGGTCAGCATGATGACGTTGACGGTCTTGTTGCCCAGCTCGCCGCGCACCTTTTCGACCATGGTCAAACCGTCCATGTTGGGCATGTTGACGTCACTGATGACGAGTTTGACGCCCGGGTTCGCCTTGATCTTGGCCAGGCCGTCCTTGCCGTCCACGGCAGTGTCGACCGCCAGGCCGTGCTTCTTCAGGAAGCCGGCCACCTCATCGCGGACGGTGCTCGAATCGTCGACAACCAGAATCTTGCTCATGACGCTTTCCTCGTTCTTAATCTTTCCAATCAAAACAATTCCAACTCGCCGCCCGATTCGACTTCGTCGCTCACATCGGCCACGAAGTCCAGCGGCGCGTGGGCACACACGCACACGGTGGCGTCCACGCGCACCGTGTCGTTGATGGTCACCGCATAAGCGGCCGTGTAGCCGGGCTTGAGCACGTCCAGATACGGCAGGCAGCGCGCGCTCACCACATAAGGCGTGGACATGCCAAGGTCGGGGAACACCTGCAGCAATTCCTGGTTCAGTGCGCCACAGCACAGGTTGCCGATTTCCAGGCGCGCCTCTTCAAAGGAACACCCGACGCCCTCGCCCGTGAAATACGCGCGCGTGGCCTCGGATTCATCAAAGCGCAACACCAGCAGCAGCCGGAAGGCGATGGACGAAATGGTCAGGATCAGCGCCTCTTCGCCGCTGACCGCGTGGCCTTCGGCTGCGGTACTGATCTGGCACATGTCTTCGGCCTGCCGCACAAGCCGCGTACGCGCGGCCTTGCGGAAGATGCGATCGAAACTCTCTTGTGCGTTGCTGCGGATCACGTCAGACCTGCCTAGTGAAGCTGATGTTGAAACTGGCTCGCCAGCGCCTCGACGCTCGACAGCGATGCAGTGATCATCTTGCCGCCCGCCTGGATGTCCTGAAACGTGGCAGTGGTGGTCAGATCATTCACATGCAGGCTGTTGCGATAGCTCTTCGACAGCTCTTCAGAACGCGCCGCCAGCGCACGCACTTCGCTGGCCACCACGGCAAAGCCGCGGCCCGCCGTGCCCGCACGCGCAGCCTCGATGGACGCGTTGAGCGAGACGATCACCACATGCCGCACGATGGACTGCAGCTCCTGGTTCTTCACGTGCATGTCGTGGTTCTGCTCCATGAGCGAGATCATCTGCTCGTGCCAGCGTTCGAACGTGAGTGCCAGGCCCCGCAGCCGCGCCGCTTCTTCGGCAATCTGCCGGGCGCGGTTTGCCCACTGTTCCTTGGCAGCCGTGGCCGACTGCAGTTCGGTACGCAGTTGCTCGATGACTTCCAGTTGATCGGCAGCCGCATCGCGCATCTGTGCAACGGTGGTTTCCAGCGCTGCCACTTCACGCCCGGCCGTTTCCACCAGTGCGCCTCGCTTCGCAAGATCGTCCGACAGATCTGCGATACGGCGCTCGGCATCGGCCAAGGTGCGTGCCATGGCATGCACCTTCTGCTGACGGATCAGCCACACGAGCACACCCGCCACCAAGCCCCCAGCCAGCACGGCCAGAACAATCGACCCCATCACGATGCTTCCTTATCCAGATCCATACGTACGTCGGTTGGCGCACTCAGCGCCGCGTTCACACTGTCGACCGCATAACGTTCGGGCAGGCACACCACCGTCTGGAACTGGCGGAACGCTGCGCCCTTGTGGTCGTCGGTGAAGCGCAGTTCGATGCGGCCCTGCTCGCGCTTGAGAAATTCCTGCACGGCATCCATGCCGACGCCGCGCCCCGAGACTTCAGTCACCTTGTCGGCGGTGGAAAAACCGGGGCGGAAGATGCACTGGGCGATGTCTTCATCGGTGGCCTGTTGGTCTGCGCCGATCCAGCCGCGCTCCACCGCAATGCTGCGAATGCGCTCGAGCGCCAGACCGCGGCCGTCGTCGCACAGCGTGATCTGCAGCATGCCCTGATCCACACCCACTTCGATGTCGATCGTGCCTGCCGCCGGCTTGCCGTGCGCGATGCGTTCGTCTGCGGGCTCGATGCCGTGGTCGATCGAGTTACGCAGCAGGTGCATGAACACGTTCTGCAGGATGCCGCGAGCCTCGGTGCGAACGCGGTAGCCGTTGTCGTCGATGCGCACGGCCACGGGTTCCTTGCCCAGCTCCTGCGCCAGCGACGGCAGCGATTGCAGCGTGCCAGACAACAGCGCGTCCAACGTCTCGCTGCCGAGCAGGCGCAGCAGTTGATAGACGGAATCGCGCATCGCCACGAGTTCATACAGACTGCCCGGGTTGGCTGACTCCAGCAGACGCAGGCTTTCCTGAATGCGCGCCATCATATCGGGCGCTGCCTGCGAGGCATTGCCCGGCGCCGCGTCGCCCTTGCGGCCCAGCTTCACCTCGTTGATGCGGGCGTAGTTCTCGATGGCTTCGCGCACGCGTGCCAGCTCTTGCATCAGCCAGTCCTGGTCCCAGGTGTGTTCGCTGTCGGCTTCGCGCAGCGCATGGTAGGTCTGCTCGGTCTCGTGCACCACGTTGGTCAGGTGCTGCAGGTTGTACGTGCGCGCGTTGCCCTTGATGGTGTGCATGTTGCGGAACAGTGCCGCAATGGCTTGGCTGTCGGCCTGCGAGTACTGACGGATGATCCGTTCGTTCTCGTGCACGAAGGTCGTGGAGCTGTCGATGAAGTGCTGGAACTTCTCCTGGCTCACCGCCAGGATCTCGCCAATCATCTCCAGGTTGCGGCGCTGCTCGCTGGCTTCGGCCGCCAACTTGCGCAGCTCGGTCACATCGCGCACGCACAGCATCAGGCGCAGGATGGTGTCGCTCTCATCGGTGATGGCCGACCAGGACAGGTCGAGCGTCTTCGTGCGCCCGTCCGGCATGCGCTTTTCCACCTCGCTCGCCAGCAGGTGCTGATTGAACGCGAAGTTGATGATGTCCTGCCCGAGGCATGCATCGACGGCTGCTTCCACCTGCGACAGCGAATCGGCGCCAAGGCTGGTATCGGCAAAGATCAGCTCCATCAGCCTGCGGCCGGCGATCTCCTGCGTCTCGAAGATCGATTCGAGGTAGACCGAATATTCCTCGTGCACCACGCCGCCCTCGACCACGGTCAGGATGCCCTGCTGCATGTTCTGAAGCATGGCCTGGATGTCGGCGGTCTTCTGCTTGAGCAGCGCGGCGTTCTCCTGGATCTTCTCGATCATCTGGTTGAACGCAACGACGGAATGGCCGATCTCGTCCATGCGGCCCACCGGCACGCGGCGCGTGAAGTCCTGGCTGGTGGCGATCTCGCTCATTTCGGCCTGCATGCGCGTGAGCGGCCGGGTGATCTGGCGATACAGCAGCATGCCGATGGCGGTGAGCAGTACAACGGCCACGCCGCTCACCACGCCGATGGTGGTGGCCGTGCTGGCGAGCTTGCCGTTCAGGCCAGCAATGGCGTCGTCCTTCTCACGGTTCTTCTCGATGCGCAGCGTCTCGACAATCTTCTCAAGCACGTCGCGGTAGCTCGCCACGTTGGCAAACAGGAAGGCCTGCGCCAGTTCGTCCTTGCCCGCGAGCTTCATATCGGTGGTCTGCTGGATGGCCTCGACGTAGCTGTCGACGCTCTCCTTGGCCTGGGCAACCAGGCCTTCCTGCGCGTGGCTGTTGGCGCGTTTGGCCTGCACGTCCAATGCAGCACGCAGGGCGGCTTCTTTCGCCTTCAGGTCATCCTTGGCCTGCGCGACGATGTTGCCGTCGGGCGCATACACCAACACCATCGTCGCAAGCTGCACATCCTTGACGAGCGATACCAGGTCGGCCGACGCCAGCGCGCTCGGCACCACGCCTTCCGTCACCTGGCGGACCTCAGCCGCGCTGCCGCGGGTCTGGTAGACCGCGTATCCGCCGATGGCCGCCAGCGCGACGAACATCAACACCACCAGCAATGTAATGCGATGACGAATGGTCATTTGAAATTCTCTCGAATCCACCATACCCCCTGAAAGCAGGGGTAATCCAATTTTCTTGCCTAAACGTCGGAGGCGCAATTATTGAGTCGAAAGATGACCAATCGATGACTGCCATGTACCTCATCGGGGCATTGCGGCATTGCATTGATGCACGCAGGCATAAGCCTTCACACTCGCATGAGGCTTGGGATTGCGGCAAATTCGGCAGAGCGCGCCCTTTGCACCCCACGCTGGTGGGGAATTGTCGAAAAACCGCTCAAGTTATTTTTTGATTTGCCGTTTACATATCGCCCCTTTATTTCCGATTTAATGTCCCCCTTTGTTTTTGGCCGTGGTTTCAAATACAACAAAAGGGTGTTGCTGATTTAGTCTTTGAAGGCGGGGCCGGTATTCTGCACCTGCGCCAAGTGGCTGCCGGCCCGTGTTCCTGCCAGAATGGTCTGCTGGGTCCATCTGGAGGCAGGCTTATGAAGACGAGCACGCAGAACAGCGCCGCACCCGCATCCGAGCTGATCGACGCACGCATTGCAGAGCTGAACGACTGGCGCGGCGAGATGCTCGCCCACCTGCGCGCCGTCATCCGCGCGGCCGACCCCGGCGTGGTGGAGGAATGGAAATGGAACGTGCCCGTGTGGTCGCACCATGGCCTGATCTGCACCGGCGAGGCCTATAAGCAGACGGTCAAGATGACGTTTGCGAAGGGGGCCTCCGTGCCGGACCCTGCCGGCCTGTTCAATTCCAGCCTGGACGGCAACACACGCCGCGCCATCGATTTCCGCGAGGGCGACAAGGTGAACGAGAAAGCGCTGAAGGCGCTCATCCAGGCGGCCATCGCCGTGAACAAGGCCGGCGCCAAGCGCTGAAGGGCGCGCAAGCTCCCGCAGGTCGGGCCGGAGCCGTTAACATACGGCCCGCCTGATCAACCAACGGAGCAACCGCAGTGATTCAACCGACCAGCGTATTCAAGGACAACCTCGCCCAACTGCCGGCCATTGACGGCATCGAACGTATCGATCTGGTCGACGGCCAGGGCGCCGTAGTCGCCGACATCGAAAACAAGCCGGGCAAGCAAGGTTCGGTGGCGGTGTACCACTACCTGCAGCAGACGTTCGGCCAGCTCGACGCCGAGGCCGCCGAGCACGGCCTGGCCGTGTTTGCCGAGCACACCATCGACGCGCGCAACCGCCCGGGTGCCCACCCGAATGTGGACCGCCTGCTGGCTATCGCAGCGGGCGAGCCGCCACTGCGCATCCATGTCGTCAAGGGCTGATGAGGCATCGCTGATACCCGCTGCAAGTAGCGAGTGAACCACCCGTTTTCTCGCTGCACCGCACACAGCAGCATCCAGAAAGCCGACCACCGCGCACGCTGATTGCCAGCCATGGGCACGCGGCGTAGCATGAGGCAGCCCTTCTTCGGGAGCCGCCTCATGTCTGCCCAGTACGAAGACAAAGTCCGCCAGCACCTGGCGGACGCAGTGGCCCTGGCGCGCGTTCGCGCGCCCGATATTGCCGACCTGTTCGAGCCGTTCCTGCGGCATTACTACGGTCTGGCAGACCCCGAAGACGTGATCTCGCGCAGCGTGGCCGACCTCTACGGCGCGGCGATGGCGCACTGGCAACTGGGCCAGAAATTCGTGTCGGGGCAACCGCGCGTCCGCGTCTACAACCCAAGCCTCGAGCAGCACGGCTGGTACTGCAGTCACACGGTCGTTGAAATCGTCAACGACGACATGCCGTTCCTGTTTGACTCCGTCACCATGGAGATCAACCGGCAAGGGCTTGCGCTGCATTCCGCCTTCCATCCGGTCTACCGCGTCCAGCGCGACGCCGCGGGTATGCGCGTGGCGGTCTCGGCCGGCGGCGGCGTACAACGCCCGGCGGCGCTCGCGGGCGACATGCCCGACACGCCCGCCGATGCGGACCAAGCCACCCACGGCGTTGCCCGCTTCGAGTCCACGATCCACATCGAGGTCGATCGGTTTTCGGAGCCGGAACGCATGCAGGCTTTGCACAGCGACCTGCTGCGTGTGCTGGGCGACGTGCGTGCCGCGGTGGAAGACTGGAAGCCGATGCAGGCTGCGGTCCACGCCGCCATCGACGCGTTGGCCGTGCGGGCAGCACAGCCTTCTACCCCCGACGTGGAACGCGCCGAGATTGCGGAAACGCAGGCCTTTCTCAGTTGGATGCTCGAGCGCCATTTCACCTTCCTTGGCTACCGTGACTACGAACTGATCACGCAAGACGATGGCCATTACCTGCGTGGCATACCCGGCACGGGCCTGGGCGTGCTGCGCGAAGCGCTGCGCGACACCTCCACCCCGGACACCACGCGCCTCGCGCCCGGCGCAGCCAAGTTCATCGAAGCGCCCGAGCCCATCTTCCTCACCAAGGCCAATTCGCGGGCGACCGTGCACCGGCCCGGGTATCTCGACTACATCGGCATCAAGCTGTTCGACGCCGAAGGCCGGGTCTGCGGGCAACGGCGCTTCCTGGGGATGTACACGTCGAATGTCTACATGGTGCCCGCCGAAGATATTCCTCTGGTGCGCCGCAAGGTGGCCGACGTCATCCGGCGCACGGGCTTCCTTCCCGACGGACATCTTGCCAAGACGCTCGTCACGATCCTGGAGCAATACCCGCGCGACGAGCTGTTCCAGATGGACGCCGAAGCGCTGCACGACATCGCCCTCGGTATCCTGCGGTTGCAGGAGCGGCAGCGCACACGCCTGTTCGTACGCCGGGACCCGTTTGACCGCTTCGTGTCGTGCCTCGTCTTCGTGCCGCGCGAGAAGTTCAACACCGACTTGCGCGTGCGGATCCAAAGCCTGCTGCAGGCGGCGTATCACGGCACCGCCGTGGAGTTCACGCCGCAGTTGTCCGAATCGATGCTGGCGCGCATCCATATCACGGTGCGCACGCAGCCGGGCAATGTGCCCGATGTGGACGTGGCCGAGCTGGAAGACCGCATCGTGCAGGCAGCGCGGCGCTGGCAGGACGACCTGGCCGACGCCCTGCTCGAACGCGGCGGCGAAGAACGCGGCAACCGCCTGCTGCGCCGCTATGCCGGCGCGTTTCCGGCGGGTTTCCGCGAAGACTACGCCGCGCGCCTTGCCGTGCGCGATATCGAACTGATGGAGCCGCTGCTCGGCGCCAATGCGGCCGACAACGTGCTGACCATGCAGCTCTACCGGCCGCTCGAAGCACCACCGGGCGCGCTGCGATTCAAGATCTATCGCGCCGGGCAACCGACATCGCTGTCACACAGCCTGCCGATGCTCGAGCACCTGGGCGTGCGCGTCAACGAGGAGCGCCCCTATTGCATCGAGCCCGCCGATGCCGCCCCGATCTGGATGCATGACTTCGGCATGGAGACCATCGACGGCAGCGAAGTCGATCTCGACGAAGCCCGCGCACGCTTTGAAGATGCCTTCGCGCGCATCTGGAGCGGCGAGCTGGAGAACGACGATCTCAACCGCCTTGTGCTGCAGGCCGGCCTGACCTGGAGCGAGGTGCGCATCCTGCGCGCGTATGCGCGCTACATCCGCCAGATCGGTTCGACCTTCAGCAACGCGTATATGGAGAGCGCGCTGACCGGCAATCCGGCGATTGCGCGTGCGCTGGTGCGGCTGTTCCTGGTGCGATTCGACCCTGCGCTTGCCGAGGCCGAGCGCTCGCGTGCCAGCGAAACGTTGCGCAAGCAGATCGACGAGGCGCTCGAAGACGTGCCCAACCTGGACGAAGACCGCATCCTGCGCCAGTTTCTGGGCGTGCTCGAAGCCACGCTGCGCACCAACTATTTCCAGAGCGTGCCGGATGCTGGGCAGGGGCAGCCCAAACCTTATCTCTCGTTCAAGTTTGATCCGGCGCGCGTGCCGGGCCTGCCCGAGCCCAAGCCGATGTTCGAGATCTGGGTGTATTCACCGCGCGTGGAAGGCGTGCACCTGCGCGGCGGCAAGGTTGCGCGTGGCGGGCTGCGTTGGTCCGACCGGCGTGAGGATTTCCGCACCGAGGTGCTGGGCCTCGTCAAGGCGCAGATGGTCAAGAACACGGTCATCGTGCCGGTGGGCTCCAAGGGCGGCTTTGTCGTCAAGCAACCGCCGCCGGCCAGCGACCGCGATGCGTATCTGGCCGAGGGCGTGGCGTGCTACCAGACCTTCCTGCGCGGGTTGCTCGACTTGACCGACAACTACGTCGACGGCCGCGTCGTGCCGCCGCCCGATGTCGTGCGCTATGACGAAGATGATCCCTATCTGGTCGTTGCGGCCGACAAGGGCACGGCCACGTTCTCTGACTACGCCAACGCCATCTCGGCCGAATACGGCTTCTGGCTGGGCGATGCGTTCGCCTCCGGCGGCTCGGTGGGCTACGACCACAAGAAGATGGCCATCACCGCGCGCGGCGCTTGGGAATCGGTCAAGCGGCACTTCAGCGAGATGGGCGTCGATACGCAGACGCAGGACTTCACCGTCGTGGGCGTGGGCGACATGTCGGGCGATGTGTTCGGCAACGGCATGCTGCTCTCGCGCCATATCCGCCTGCTGGCGGCGTTCGACCATCGCCACATCTTTCTGGACCCGTCGCCCGACGCGGCGACAAGCTTTGCGGAGCGCGAGCGGCTGTTCAACCTGCCACGCTCGAGTTGGGCCGACTACGACCGGGCATTGATCAGCCCGGGCGGCGGCGTCTTCCCGCGCACGGTGAAGTCGATCCCGCTCACGCCCGAGGTGCGCGCCATGCTGGACGTGACGGCCACCGAGATGGCCCCGAACGACCTGCTGCACGCCATCCTCAAGGCGCCCGCCGATCTGCTCTACAACGGCGGTATCGGCACGTACATCAAAGCCAGCACCGAAACGCATGCCCAGGTGGGCGACCGCGCCAACGACGGCCTGCGGGTAAACGGCGCCGAGCTGCGCTGCAAGGTTGTGGCCGAGGGCGGCAACCTGGGCTGCACCCAGCTTGGCCGCATCGAATACGCGCAGCATGGCGGGCGCATCAACACCGACGCCATCGACAACTCGGCCGGGGTGGACTGCTCCGATCACGAAGTCAACATCAAGATCCTGCTGGGCCTGGTGGTGGCAGATGGCGAGATGACGCTCAAGCAGCGCAACACGCTGCTGGCCGAGATGACCGACGAGGTGGGCGAACTGGTGCTGCGCGACAACTACTTCCAGACGCAGGCGCTGTCACTTGCGCGCACGCGCACCGCGTTGTGGCTCGACCCGGAAGCACGGTTGATGCGGTATCTCGAACGCAGCGGTCGCCTGAACCGTGCGATCGAATTCCTGCCCGCCGATGAAGAGATCGACGCCCGGCGGGCCAGTGGCGCAGGCCTGACCACGCCCGAACGCGCAGTGCTCATGGCCTACAGCAAGATGTGGCTGTACGACGTGCTGCTGGGCAGCGATCTGCCCGATCAACCGTTCGTGGCCGATGGCTTGCCGGCGTACTTTCCACGGCCGCTGCACACGCGCTGCGCGACGTCGATCCCACGCCATACGCTGCGGCGCGAGATTCTGGCCACCATGCACGCCAACGCGCTCGTCAACCGCGCCGGCGTGACGTTCGTGCATCGGATGGCCGAAGAAACGGGCGCCGAACCGCTTGCCGTGGTGTGGGCCAGCCTCGTGGCACGTGCTGTCTACCGGCTCGATGCGCTGTGGGAGGAAGTCGACGCGCTGGACGCGAAAGTGCCACACGAAACGCAGACGGCCCTATTCACCTCGCTGGCGCAATTGCACGAGCGCGCTACGCTTTGGTTCCTCCGGCGCCGGCTGTCGGACGTGCCGGCCGCGGTCGAGCGTTTCCGTGGGGCGGTGGATGCGCTGGCATCCGACATCGACGCGCTGCAAACCGAGGAATCTGCGCTGGCCGCCGGGCAACAACGGCAGAGCTTGAATGAAGCCGGAGTGCCGGAAACTCTCGCGCGCGTAACGACCGGCGTACCGGCACGCGTGTCGTTGCTCGACATTGCCGAAGTGGCTGCTACAGGGGGCTGTGATGCGCGGCTCGCCGCACGCGTGTACTTTGCGCTCGACCAACCGCTCGCTTACGGATGGCTGCAAGGCGGCATCCTCGGCCTGCCGACGCAAACGCATTGGCAGATGCTGGCTCGCGCCACGTTGCTCGAGGAGCTGGGGCAACTGCGGCGCCGTCTGACGCAATCGGTGTTGCAAGATGCAGCCCCCGGCGCGAGCGCGGACGCCCTGATCGACAACTGGCGAACGAAACGACAGGAAGCGCTGGCACGCTACAACCGGGTGATTGCCGATCAGGTCGCGGCGGGGTCTGCCGACCTGGCGATGCTTTCCGTCGGGCTCAAGGCACTGGCCGAGGTCGATGCCTGATCCCGATGCAGGCCGCGATGGGACGCTGGCGCTACCGGGCACGCGCCAGCGCAGCGTTGACGCGCAATGGCGGCGTATCGTGCGAAAACGGCGGCTGCACGACAAACGCGTCCACCACGCCGGGTTCGAAGAACAGGCAATACGTCGACCCGCCGTACTGGAAGAAGCCCAGCTCCTCGCCCTTGCAGACATGCTGGCCTGGCGTGACGTCGATCATGCACGACGACACCTCCGCCATGCCGACGAAGACGCAGCCCACGGTGCCGATCGCCGGGTCGTCGCACGCAATGGTGATGATCGCGCGTGCGGCTACGGCAACGCTGTAGCCTTGCGAATCGTTGAGCCCTTCCTGGTCCGCGCCTTCCGATTCCGCGCACGAGTAGTACGTGCCCTCCACGTGATAGGTATCGACGATGGTGCCGGAAACCGGCGCATGCCAGCGGTGGTAGTTGTAGGCGCTGAGGAATGCCTGATACACGCTGCCGCCGGCAAACCGCTCCGCCAGGTGGGCCTTGCTCGACCCGAAAACGTCACGCAATGAATACGGCTGTGCCTTGATCCAGAACGCGTCTTCATAGCGCGCATCGTGGCTGATGTTGTAGGGTGCGGCCTCGCACGCGCTGACGATCAGTTTGTTGTCGTCCTCCCCCGCGACCGGCCGCATACCGGCACGCAAGCGGCGCGTAAAGAAGTCGTTCCACGAGGTAAAGCCCCAATACGGCAGCGACGGATCGCACAGAAACTCGTCCATGCCGATGCGGCGCGTCGCTTCGGCGCTGAACCAGCCATCCGGTTCGTTCGTGTTCAGGTAGGCACGCGAATGCGGGCCGCTGAGGAAGGCACTCCAGCCATTGAGCACTGCCTTCAATGCATCGTTGAAGCGCCGATCACGGAACAGCGCGTAGCCGGAGGGCATGCACATGGGCCAATCGAGCAACGCGTTCAGTGGACAGATCACCAGCGCCTTCTCGTTGAAGCGCGGTGCGCACGTAACGATATGGTCGATGGCGAGCAGCAATTCCGTGCTGTCCCTGTAGCCGAGCTCGTATCCGCGGTCCCTCGCTTCGTCGATGGCACGCGCAAGATGCATGCGCAACACGGGCTCGCTATCGATCAGGTTGGCGAGCGCACGCACAGCCTCCACCAGGGGCGTCTTCGATGGGCGTGACAGCGCTTGCGCGACCAGTTCGGTGCGGAATGCGGCCAACTGCGCTCCGCCGTCAGGCAGCCAGTTGCCCAGCCGGCGGCGCCGGTCCGATGGAACATTCGATGCTGCTTCCAAAAAATCCTCCTTAAACGCGTCGTTGCCCGGCAACCAGGGGCGCAGCGCGCCGATGCCGCAGGCAACGTACAAGCTCCTCCGCGTACGGCAACAGCTCCAGCACCACGAAGATCGACAAAACGGTCGCGACATAGCCCCAAGGCAGCGGCGGCTCTTTCCAACGCAGGGAAAAATCAGGCGATGCGGACCCCATAACGAACAGGCCAAGCACCTCGTTCCAGTGCAACAGTGCAACCACCGACAGCGCCATGAGCGGGATCATCTCGAGAAAGCTGTGCACGTGCTGCTCGAATGGTTTCACGGTGCGATGGGATACCGCATAGCTGACGTCCCACATGGCGGTGGCCTGATGCACGACATAGGCGACGGCCATCACCACGAGCACCAGCGCATTGATCTGCAGGAACAGCGCTGCCAGCACGGGCACGCCCATCTCCGCAAGCATCAACAGGTGCAGCAACGACTCCTTGGCACCGGAGGTTCTTTCAATGCGGGTGGCACGGTGGCACAACCAGTCCGCCACCCCGGCCGCCACCCATAGCGGAATCAGGAAGTACATCAGGTACGACTCAAATGGCTCATGCATGGGCCGGCTCCGGCAATTGGTGCGACGTGTCTGGCAGACCGACTGTCCACGCAACCGGCGTTCCAGGAGCCTGGCATCGCCGTTGCTGCAGCTTGCACAGCTGAACCCCGCCGATGAAAAAGCCGCCCGCCTCCCCACAAGCAGACGAGACCGACCCGACTCAGCAGCCCGGGTCGCTCGACGCGTGCCGCCGGTGCGACCTTTGGCGCCACGCCACGCAAGCCGTACCCGGCGAAGGCAAGCGGCGCGCCCGCATCATGCTCGTCGGCGAACAGCCCGGCGACGGCGAAGACCTGGCCGGCAAACCGTTTGTTGGCCCTGCCGGAAAGTTGCTCGACCGCGCACTGGAAGACGCCGGTATCCCACGGGACAACGTGTTCATCACCAATGCAGTCAAGCACTTCAAATGGGAGATGCGCGGCAAGCGGCGGCTGCACAAGACACCCGGCCAGCGCGAGGTGCAAGCGTGCATGTACTGGCTCGAGCGCGAACTGCAGCAGGAGGCGCCTGTCGTGGTGGTGGCGCTGGGTGCGACTGCGTTGAAAGCCCTGCTCGACAATGCGCATGCGCGCCTGCAGGACCACTTCAACAAACCCGTCCGACATGACGGCCGCACGGTGCTGGCGACCTGGCATCCGTCTTACGCACTTCGCGCGCCGGACCCCGCCGCACGGGAACACGCCTATCTCGCCATCGTGACTGCCCTCCAACATGCGCGGCGGCTGGCCGCCGACAGCTAGCGGCACGGGCGCGTGAGTTGCGTCACGGGAACCGACATTGACACTTCACAAGAGGACGATGATGAATCGCACCACCTATTCGGCCCGTGCGTTGTGCGCGGCGGCAGCCGTGTTCATGGCGCTCGGCAGCGGGCTCGTGTTCGCCCAAGCAACGGGCGGACAGTCCGGCAGCAGCGACAACGCACCCGCAGCCCATCCAGACAGCACCACCGCCACCGGTACCACGAGCCGGACCGACAGCCCCACGGGCCGCGATGCCACGCGCAACCGCACGCGCAACGACCACGCCAACCCTACCGGCGAATACGTACCGCGCACAGGCTCCACCTCGCACCAGGACACCAACGGCAACGTGGTCAAGGACAGATCGGCCGGCGGCAGCCCGCAGGGGCGCGAGCGTCCGCCGGCCAGCCCGCCCAACATTCCTGCAACCCACCCGTGACCATCGGCGGGCAGGCGCTCAAGGCTGGCCGTTGCCGCCCGAGGCGCCATAGACCTGACCGGTCACATAGCTCGACTCGCTGCTGGCCAGCTGCACATACACGGTGGCAATTTCTGCCGGCTGGCCCGGGCGGCCCATGGGCGTTTTCGCCCCGAACTCCTTCAGGTTGGCTTCCGTCTGCCCACCGCTGACTTGCAGGGGCGTCCAGAACGGGCCGGGCGCCACGGCGTTGACGCGAATGCCGCGCTTGGCCATCTGCTTGGCCAGGCCCTTTGTAAAGTTGGCGATCGCAGCTTTCGTGCACGCATAGTCCAGCAGGTTTTCAGAAGGGTCATATGCGTTGACCGATGCCGTGTTGATGATGGCCGCACCGGCCGGCATGTGCGGAATGGCCGCCTTGGTGATCCAGAAGAGCGCGTAGACGTTCGTCTTGAGCGTCCAGTCGAACGCTTCCGTCGTGATGTCGAGGATGGAGTCGTAGCTGTGCTGCCGCCCCGCGTTGTTGACGAGGATGTCCAAGCCGCCGAGCGCACTGACAGCCTTGTCGACCAACGACTTGCAAAACGCTTCGTCGCGAATGTCGCCGGGCAGCGCGACGGCTTTGCGGCCCGCCGCGCGAATCAGCTCCACCACTTCGCGTGCGTCTTCCTCTTCCTGTGGCAGATAGTTGATGGCGACGTCTGCCCCTTCGCGCGCAAAAGCGATAGCCGCCGCACGGCCGATGCCTGAATCGCCTCCGGTGATGAGTGCCCGCCGCCCAGCAAGGCGACCACTGCCCCGGTAGCTACGTTCTCCATGATCGGGCCGCGGCGTCATGCGCGCGGCCAGGCCCGGCCAGGGCTGGGATTGCACCGGAAACGGGGGATGCGGGTAAAGGGGGCGCGGGTCCTGCACGCCGCCCTTGGCGGGTGCAGTGCCGGCTGCGGCGCCAGGCTGCGATTGTGATTGCGCCAGCGCGGGCGTTGTTACGGCGGCTGCAAGCGCTGCGGTCGCGCCTTGCATGACCTTGCGGCGGGCCTTGAAAAAATCGTCGTCTGCCACGAGCGGCTCCTTGATTGAGGAGCAGGCCGAACGCCGGCCCGCTTGAGCGCAGCATCAAGCAAGGGCGATTCCCGTTCGCGACCGTTCCGGAAGCGGCACGATTTCTGCGCAGGGCTGTTCAGACCCGCGCCAGACAGGAGGACACGTGAACAACGAAAACCCAATTCCCGGCACGCCGCCCGTACCCGCCGCACCCGGCGACGAAGCGGCGCCGGGCGCGCCCGGCAGCGGCGAAGCGGTCTGCCCCGAGTGCAACGGAACGGGCCAGCGCGAGGACGGCAGCCCGTGCCCGTCGTGCGAGGGCAGCGGCAAGATCATTCAGGGGATAGGCGGAGGCTGACGGTATGTACCGTCATCGCCACGGCGATCTCACAGCACGCGTGAATCGCGGCGGATTGTTCAATGCGACACCGCCACCGCGCGGCGGCCGCCGCTGCGAACGTGCCCGGATGCCTTGAGCAGCGCATAGCCCTGGAGAGTCACCCGGGCATAGCAATGATCGGGGCCTCGGCGCTCCAGTGTCACGAGCTGACGTTCGATGAGCGCTGCGACGTCGGCGCGGTCGAGGTCATCGGATTCTGCACCGTCGTTGACGAGAAGCAAGACAGCAAATTCATGGGGACTCAGCACAGTCGGCTCCAGCTTGTCTGTTGGCCGTCGCACGCAATCCGTGCGGGTGGGCGGGCTTGGTTTTCACTGACACCATGAGCACTGCAAGAGCCGCCGAGAAATCGGGAGAGAGCAACTGAGCTTGCAGGAGAAGCCAGCATAGGCATCCGCGCAGCGGCATTCAAGAGGGCAATGGGACGTTTCTCCCACCGGTGTTTCCGGCCGCGTCGCCGATGGCTCTGGGCCAACCGTTTGCCGTGCGGTGCAGCGCACGGGCGGCAACGATTGCGCATTGCAGAAAAAACGTCCCTCGTCCGTTTGCGCTAAGTCAATTGCGCAAAAGAAAGCGCCCCGGTGGCTCGCGTCACCGGGGCGCTGAGCGTTGCGCTCGGACTGGTCTTTACGCGTCGTTGGCCACGATGTTGCCGCGACGGCCGAAGCCGTGCAGCGGGTCGATGTGCTCGGCACGTTGGAGCCGTGCATACGGATCCTCCACTTGTGCATGCGCACCAAATGCATGCCACGTACGGTGGTGTTCCGTCGCGCGGTCGGCCGCCTGCACTGCAGCACGGCCATGCACCACGGCTGTCACGCTGCCGTAATAGCGGGCCATGCCGGGGCGCATTGCGTACGTCTGCGCGGCCGATTCGTGCGAGGTCGGCTCAACCCAATCGCTACGGCCCAGACGGCCGCGATAGCCGAAGCGATGGAAGCCTGCGGCGTCCGCCGTGATCGAATCCACGGCCTTCGCGACGTCACGCGGCGGCTGGGCAGGCGCATCCGAACCTGCCAGCGAAGGCTCTGCGCGGTCGAGTGTCTCCAGCACGATCGCCTCGCCGACAGGGCGGGAGCCGAGCACCGGCTCGTCGGGGTCGTATTCCGGGCTGCGGCTGAACGGCGTGGGCGGCGTCGCGGTGCCAGCAGGAGCCGGGCGGCCTGCCCATTCCTGCCACGAACGCACGTGCGTGATATCGCCGTCGTCGTCGTGGTCGACCACCAGCAGACGCGTGTTGCGTGGGCGCTGCCAGGCAGGTTGCTGCTGTCCGTGCAGCGCCCCACGCGACGCACGGACGGTGGCGCCCGCCGATGCCGTCGGCACAGCCGGCGTACGGGCGATCTTGCGTCGAACGGCGCGGTCGAGCCGAGACAGGATCATCCAGACCACCAGCACGCCACCCATGCCGGCGATGATGTTGCCGTACATGCGAAGTTGCTCGAATGGCAGACCGCTGGGGCCGACGCTGCTGATGGAGTAGCCCACGTACAGCCCCAACAGTCCCCAGATCGAGATCACGAGTACCGGCCGGAAAATGCGGAACCACAGCACGTGGTGCAAGGTACCGACGACACCCTTATCCGAGAACGACTGTCGGATCGAGTTTCGCGAAACATCAATGACAAGCATGGTCATGGCGAATTCCCCTGTTGTTGTTGGATGCCCCGGTCAGGGCTGGTCCAGCGGGCACGGGCACGCGTACGCTGGAAGGCGACGGCTGGAAAGCCGATCACCGTGGTGACAAGATTCAGGATCCAGAACGCCACCGGATACCAGACGGTGTCGATGAAGTAGCGCAGGATGTTGTCGTCGTAGCGGCGGTCGATAAAGCATCCAACCAGCAACTGGAGCACGCACGTGATGAAGAGCAAGGTGCCGTGCCAGCGCGGGAGCGCTTCCATGCGCCATTCAGGCGGCAGCGTGATAAAGAAGCCGACCACCGACCACGCGATGACGATCAGCATGTTGTACGCCCACACCACCGACAGTGCGTACTCGAAGAAGATCGGCCACATCATCGACTGACGCAGGCTCGCCATCGCCGGTGCGTACTTGATCAGCGCCTGGATGCCGCCCTTTGCCCAGCGCAGGCGCTGCTTGTACAGGCCGCGGAAGGTCTCGGGCATCAAAATCCACGACAGCGCGCGCGGCTCGTAACGGATCATCCAGCCACCCACCTGCAGCTTCCAGCTGATGTCGATGTCTTCGGTGAGCATGTCGTTGCTCCAGTAGCCGACATCCTCGATAGCGTGTTTGCGGAACATCACGACCACGCCCGACACCGTCAGCAGTCGCCCATAGATCTGCTGCGTCCGCTTGATCAGCCCCACGATCGACGAGAACTCGCCCACCTGCATGCGACCGAGCAAGGTCGAACGCGTGCGGATGCGCGGGTTGCCGGTCACGGCACCGATGGTCGGGTTTTCCATCAGGTGGCGGATCATCCAGGCAATCGCGTCCACATCCAGGATCGAATCGCCATCGATGCACATCAGATACTCGGCATCGGTCACCTTTGCGGCGGTGGTGAGGCCGATGGCCTTGCCCTGGTTCGACGACTGGTGGATCACCACCAGCTGCGGGTATTCCGCAGCCAGTTCGTTGAGGCGTTCTCCGGTGCGGTCGGAGCTGCCGTCGTTCACGGCGATGATGTCGTAGTTCGGATATCGCATGCGCACGAGGTGGCTGATCACCTCGCGCACATTCGCCTCTTCGTTGTAGCAAGGCACGATGATCGAGACCTTGGGGTAGCTCTTGACCCCCAGCAGCGCCAGCGGATGCTTCACCTTGTGTGTGCCGCGCTCGAGCAGGAAGTAATGCAGCAGCCCCCCGATCATCCAGAAATACGACATGAAGAACGGGTAGTAGAAGACAAAGCCGGAGATCCAGCGCTTGGCAATGAGTGCGTCCACCATCTCAGCCTCCCGCCTTGTTGGTGTGGGCCGGCGCTGCCGCTTCCGTTGTCGCGGGCTTCTTGTCTGCAGGTGCCTCGCCGGCCTTTGGCGGCTGGCTCTGCGGCGCGGTGCTGCTGTTGAGCTTCTCGACGCTTGCCGCATTGCCGCCTGGCGGCTTGCGTGTCTCGATATACGTCTTGAGCGACATCACATCGCGCAGCACCTCGGTATCAGGCCGGCCGGCGATGAAGTCGTCGGGGTAGTAGCCGTAGTTGAGGGCACCGGCCGCGCGCAGCGCGCGCATCTGGTCACGCAGTTCCGCCGTCGGGATCGGCTTGTCCTGGCTGCGCCAGTCCACCGCCTGCAACTCAAAGATGGTCTTCTTCAGGCCATCCTTGTGCTTGGCCACGGCGGCCGTCAGCTTCTTCATCCAGTCTTTCGGATCCTTGGCCTCTTCCATGTAAGGCATGGCTTCCAGCGCCACGTAGTCGTACGCCTCCAGGAAGTCGTCGTAGTTCTGCGCCGTCCACGTCTCGGCCTTCGGATCAAGCACCGGGCCCGCAAAGATGTTGCGTGCGGTCAGCATGTCGCGGCCGTTCTGATAGCCCTGCGCCACGGCGATCAGTTCTTTCGAGAACGAGATCAGCGCAGCCGTCTTGGCCCGCGACCACTTCTGCATCAGCTCGGGCGACTGGCGGATTTTGCTGATGTCGCCGGGCAGGCCCATGGCCTCGTAGGCCTTGAGGGCGGCCGGGCTGGCATCTTCGTAGTCGTCGAGCACGCCATCGTCGTGGAACAGCACACCGTCGATGATCGAGTTCTTGGCCAGGTCCTCATAGATGTCGCGGATCATCTGACGCGCCTGCGGATCGAACGGCGACAGCCGAGGCGGCTTGACCGTACCCGGCTTCTGCGGCGCGCCGGGCAACGACTGCACGAGGTGCGTGGCAGCGGGATTGTTGGCCGGCAGCTTGTACGACAGCATCGGCAGCCAGGCGTACACCTCCACCTTCGCACGGGTCTTCAGTTGCCACGACACGCGCGAGAACAGGTCCGCACGCATCGGCATGTGCCGGTTCGGGAAGTACACCGCGTCCACGGCGCCGTTGCCCTTCGGATCGGCGAAGGCCTGCAGGTACACCACGCGCGGCGCCAGGTCCTTGATGCGGTCGATCAGCTTGCCGAGGTTGGCTTCCTGCTGCTTCGGGTCCGGGTCGTAGATGTAGTCCATGTCGACCTGCACCACGCGCTGCACGGGGTTGATCTCGCCGTGGTGCGTCACGGGCTCGCGCAGCGAGCGCTCAAGGTCGCCGGTGTTGGTGTCGTAGCCCATCAGGCTTCGGCGGATCGCGGTCAGGGGCACGTCTGGCGTGTTCGGACCCGGCTCCAGCGTGAGCATGTACTTCAGGCCCACGTTGGCCGCTTCCTGATCGAGCATCAGGTTGTGCGCGCCGTAGGGCCACACCACGGTTTGCACCTTGGTGCCCAGGTTCTTCTGGATGAGGTCGACGCTGCGCTGCAGGTCGTCGCGCACGCGCTTGCGGTACTCGTCATCGGTTTCGTAACGGCCGAGGTTGCGCAAGTATTCGTGCGTGCTGGCCGCCGGCATCTCGTTGCCCTGCGGGTTGCCCGGTGCGCCGTGGTGCATGTCCTGCGTGTGCGTCGCGAAATCGGCCAAGCCCGACGCCTGCATCTCGCGAATCTGGTTCCAGTTCATGAAGAAGTCCCGCGGCACGATCTGCTTGTCCGACAGCTTGATCTTCGCGCCCGGTGGGGCGTTGGTCCACTCCGTCACCAGACCGAACACGGCGGGGAAGCGGAACTGCTTGAGCAGCGGGAAGACCTTTGTGTAATGGCTTTCGTAGCCATCATCGAACGTCAGCAGGATCGGGCGCTTGGGCAGTGGCTTGCCGCCGCGGCGCGCCTCGTCAATCTGCGCCAGCGTGACCGGGTGGTAGCCGTTGGCCTGGATCCAGCTGAACATGTTCGTCAGCATCTTGGTATCGACGGCAAACGCATCGGGCAATGTCTCGAAGCTGGCGCGCAGGTTGTCGCGGATGTCGTGAAAGCAGAGCACGCGGAACGTCTTGCCATCATCCGGATCGGGCTTGGGCAGAAAGTCCACCTGTACGGCGCCGGCAGGGTGAACGGCGCCCACGAGTGCCAGCATCACGGTCAATGCCATCCAGGCGAAGAATCGTCGCAATGACGGTTGTCGGAGAGCTTGCATGGGCTTCACAGCGGAATGTTGAGGTTCAGGTACAGGAACTTGCGGTTCTCGGGCTGGCCGTCATAACGATGGCGGCCAAAGCCGATGCCGTAGGAAACCTGCGTCTTGCGATTGATCTGCCAAACATGTTCCAGCCGCGCTTCGACCATCGGGCTGCTGCCGAAGGACTGCTGGTTGTACAGGCCGCCCGTGAGATACACGCGCTGCGTGAACGACTTGTCGGCGTAGCGCCATGGCGTCCACGACCAGATGGCGGTGGCCGTGCCGCTGTAATCGCGTGAGGGGCTGAAGTAGTTCAGGCCCGTCATGCTGTTGCTGCTGGTGTCGGCACCCAGCAGCACACCCACGGTGTGGCGCGGAGACACGAACAGTTGCTGATAGAAATTCGCAGCCCAGCGCTGGCGCAGGTTGTCGTCGGTGTAGCGCGACACCCCGTACGTGAGCGATGCATAGCGGGTTTCGTCCCACGTGTAGCGCACGTTCCCGCTGACGGTCTTGCCGGTCACCCCCACTTGGTAGGCCTTGTAGGGCACCTCCAGGTCATCGTTGGTAATCAGGCCCGACACTTTCCAGTGGTCGCTCGGGATCCACGTCGCATCCAGGGTGCCGCCGGTCTTGCCGGCGGCGCCGACGGACTGGTGCACCTCGCCGTTCACTTCGACGCCGGTGTCGAACCACTGCAGGCCCGCGCCGTTGCGCACGCGGCTTTGCGATGCACCGTCGAACTGGGCACGGCCCGCAAAGTTGTGGAAGAACAGCCGGTAGTGATCGGCAAACGGCCCGCTGTAGGCCTTGGTGCTGATGCCGTACTCGTTGTTGGCGAACACCGAATTACCCTTGTCCGCCGTGGATTCAATGATCAGCTGCGGGCTCTGGTAGACGTCCAGATCCTTGCGCAGCGCACGCACCGAGCCGTTCTCGGGAAAGCGTTCGTCCAACCCGTTGGCGACATCCTTGGCCGTCTTCAGATCGTCCACGGCCAGCGATGCACGGCCATAGCCGGCCACCACGCTCAAGTCGTCCGGGTGCTCGGCAAGCGCCGTCTTGTACATGTCGCGCGAGCGGTACGGCTCGGTCTGCACCATCGCGCCGTCGGCACGAGCGCTGACGAGCGAGGCGGCGAACGGCGCCTCGTGGCGCCATTTGTCCAGCTCGGCAATGCCCTGGTGCGTGCGGCCCGTCAGGATCAGGTACTGCGCTTCCAGCCGCTTGATGCGTGAGTAATCGGGATTGGGTGTACCGGCTTCCGGCGCCAGGCGTACATATTCCGGATTGTCGGCCTTCATCTTGTCCAGCAGCGCGCGCGCTTCTTCAAAGCGGCCCGTATCGAGCATGGCGTAGAACAGGCCTTCCTGGACGTCACCGGTTTCGATCTCGCCGGGGCCGGCATCCTTGAGCGCGCGGGCGTAGGCGTCGGCAGCCTTGTCCGGCGTATCGAGATACGCATAGGCATCCCCCGCGGCCACGCGCGTATAGGCCGGCACCTTGCCGGTCTGCGACATGGCTTCGTAGCGCTTGACGGCATCTTTCATGCGCCCGCGCGAGGACAGTGCCACCACTTCATCCGCCACGATTTCCTGGCGGAACTCCGCGTTCTCCGGCGTATCGGGCACCTTCTTGAGCAGCGCTTCGATCTCGGCCACCGCCTGATCGATGATCACGAAGCGTTCCGGTCCGTTGATGACCTTCAACTGCTGGCGCCCCCAGCGGATGCGCTGTGCGGCGGCGGCATGGTCGACGTGCCACGATTCGCTTTCCTTGAACCAGTCCGGATGCTCGCGCAGGTGCTCTTGCGCCAGCGTGGCGGCACCTTCGCGCGACTCACGCATGACCTCATCGTGAAAGGCCTGGCGGTCGGTCGGCATCGGGCCGACGGGGGCGTTATCGGGGGCATTGCCGGCGGCGTGGGTGGCCGCCGCATTGGCCGCCTCCGGCGATACCTGCAGCGGTTCGAGCGCGCCCGGGCCCTCTGCGCTCCGGCCGGAAGGCGCGGCCGGGGCCTGTGCAGCCGTAGCGGGTGCAGGCGCACCCGGCGGCAGGATCACCGTGGGTGACGACGGCGCGGGTGGCGAGGCAGGCGGTGCGGCCTGAACGGCAGGCATCGGCGATGTGGCGGCCGGTGCCGTTGCCGCGGGCGATGTCGTCACGGACGCATCGGCCGGCACCGCCTGTTGAGCAACCAGAAGCGTGCTGGCGGGAGACGCCGGCAGATCGTCACCGCCGACGATGACGGTGGTAGATGTAGATGCAGAGGTGGCCGGGCCCTTGCCCGCCGCGTCGGCCAACTGCGTGTCGATCAGGCGACGCGTGGCCGCGCTGGAAGCAACGTCGGTCGCGGCGTGCGCGATCATGGGCACCGTACCGACCACCATAACGGTGGCGGCAGCAATCGCGCAGCGGCGGGGATGCCATGCCACAGCCGCGCGGGTGCGCTCGGCCGGCAGGCGCCAGGAAAGTGGCTCGTACATTGTCATTGTTGTCATGTCCAGTGGGCGGCCCGTGCAGGCGCACGACATCCGCATTGCATGAAGAGGTGCCTGGGCTGAGTCAGCCGAGGCGCGCCGTACCGTTGGCGGTGCGCACCGGGGCGCGCATCGGCTTGGCAGGCGTCACGCCTCCAAAGGCCCGCGTCATGGCGGCCCAGCGGGATTCGGCGCCCAGTTCAGTGGCCGATGCGTTCACCGACGCATTCGTCCGCTCGGGCGCCCCCATCTGGGGGGACGAAGACGCCATCACCGCGTCTCGGGCCGGCGTGCCGGCCTGAAACGGACTCGGTGCGCGTGCAACGGTTTGCACGAACACGTCGGCGTCTTGCACATCGCCAGACACCTGGACGGATGTCTGCGCAGATGCAGCGCTGGTCGTGGCGGCAGGCCCGGCCTGCAGCTCCAGCGGAATACCCAGGCGCATGGCGGCGTAGACCGCTTCGCTCTTGTTGCGCACGTTCAGGCGCCGATACAGCGTGCACGCGTGCGTTTTGACGGTGGCTTCCGAAATGCCCAGCAGGCGGCCGACACCTTTGACGGAGTGGCCGCGCGACAGCAGCACCAGCACTTCGTACTGGCGTAGCGACACATTGAGCCGCTGCGCTGCTTCCGATGCCTCGAGCGAGAGCATCGGCATGGCCGCACTGGCGGCACGCGGCATCAGCGCCGGATAGGACTGACCGCCGGCCAGCACGAGCCGCAGCGTGGCCAGCAAGACTTCCGGCGATTGCGATTTGGCGCAATAGGCGTCCACACCGCACGTCATGGCGACGTGCGCTTGTTCAGCAGACAGGCTGGCGGCCAACAGCACCACGTGGCTGGCCTCGCTCGCGTCGATGGCCTCGCGCAACTGGGCGGCGAACTGGCCGGCGTCTGTCGGGCCATCGGCCTCGTCCAGACCGATAACGAGCAGGTCGGCCCGCTCGCCGCAGGCGTGTAATTCCCCAGAGCTGCGGGCAGGCAATGCCGGGGCAACGACCTCCAGACCGAGGGTGGGATGCGCGAGCAACTGCGCAAGTCCGGCTCGCAGCAACGGATGATTCTCCAGCAGGACTGCTTTCATGGTTTCCTCGTTTTCTTGTGAAGCGATTCCGGCCGAGCGCGCGCAGGCCAGCCGCTGCGGGCGAGCACGCACATGACCGTCGAAACCCCGGGACCGTCCGAGAGAAGCGCCCTGCCACCGGCGATGTGCCGGCACTGGAGAAGCGAAGTGCGAATGCCGTGGGACCGTGAGACCGTGGGGACCAACCCGGTTCCGGATTCGCTTATTTGGAAAAACGTGTTCTGCATGTGGCGGAACTGCCTTGCACATACAGAGTGACCGCACGACATAGAGCAAGCATCGGGCCACCTCCGTGCAGCGCAACATCTGCTTACACTTGTGGCACAACCGGCGGGGTGCAGAAGCGGAGGAAAACCCGCTGTGGCAAAGGATCGCAGGCCCGTCGCATGGATTGATGCGGCGCCGCAAATTGATGCATTTCTGTAACGATTTAGTTACGAACCCTCGGGGTGTGACGACAGACGCCGTCATGCCATCGGCTGTCCACTGAACGTTTTTACAACCTGTTTTAAAACTTACCGGGCGAGGGCGGCAAAGGGCACATCACCGGCAGCGCGGCGATGTTTGAATGACCGATGCGCCGCTCAGGGCTTATGACGCATGGCAAAGAGGAAAAGGCTGTCGATGGCGCCCACCATGAAGATGAGCGCGGCGGCTGTATGCAACATCCACGCACCGTCAGCAAACGGAAGCTGGATCGATGTATGCGGAATTGCCGCCACCACGCCTGCAGCCACCGACATGCGCAGCACCGGCAGCCACCATGTGCGCTTGGTGGGCAGGGGGTCGTCGCGATGACGCGGCGCGGGGTCGGGCGTCGAACGGGGCATGCGGCAGGGACGAGAAGTGATGGCCATGCTGCATTGTTGAACACAACCGATCGAAGCGAAACAGAAAACAGCGCCGTGCAATGCCCGCAATTCCGCCGACTGAAATTGCTCAGGCGGGGTGTGCGGCCAAGTGCGCCAGGTTCTGCAGCATGTCGGCCGTCATCTCAGCCACGCCGTATTCCGCCTTCCAGCCCCAGTCGCGCCGGGCCACCGAATCGTCGATGGAATTGGGCCAGCTGGCCGCGATCGCCTGGCGGAAATCCGGCGCATACGCCACCTCGAACGACGGACGATGGCGGCGGATCTCGGCCGCCAGTTGCTCAGGCGTAAAGCTCACGCCGGCCAGGTTGTAGCTGCCGCGCTCGGTGATGCGTTCGGCCGGTGCCTCCATCAACTCGATGGTGGCGCGCACGGCATCGGGCATATACATCATGGGAAGCGCCTCGTCGTGCTCAAGGAAGCACGTATAACGCTCGCCCTTGACGGCCGAATGGAAGATGTCGATCGCGTAGTCCGTCGTGCCGCCGCCCGGCGCGGTCTTGTACGAGATCAAGCCCGGATAACGCAGGCTGCGCACGTCCACGCCGTGGTGCTCGAAATACCAGCGGCACCAGCCCTCTCCCGCCAGCTTGGAAATGCCGTAGACGGTCCTGGGCTCCATGATCGTGCTCTGCGGCGTGTTGTCCGCAGGCGTGGTGGGCCCGAACGCGGCGATCGAGCTGGGCCAGAAGATGCGCTCGAGCCGATGATTGCGCGCGGCCTCCAGCACGTTGAGCAGGCCATTCATGTTGAGCGCCCAGCCCCATGTGGGCGATTGCTCCGCCGCGGCCGACAGCGCCGCCGCCAGGTGATAGATCTGCGTGATCCCGTGGCGCTCGATGATCTCGCGCAGTTGGCCGCGATCCGTCACATCCAGCGTTTCGTGGCGGATCTGCGGGTGGCGGCCGCGGGGCACCATGTCGCTTGTCACGACGTTGCCAGTGCCGTAGCGCTCGGCCAGCGCAGCCGCCAGCTCCGTGCCCAATTGCCCGTTGGCGCCAATGATGAGGATGCGCGGTGCCGTTCCCAGATTCGCGCCGGTGCCAGTGCTCATCAGATGATCCCCAGTTCCTTGCCGGCGGTTTCGAACGCCTTGAGCGCCGCATCGAGTTGCGCGCGCTCGTGCACTGCGCTGATCTGCACGCGGATGCGCGCCTGACCCTTCGGCACCACCGGGTAAAAGAAGCCGACCACGTACACGCCCAGTTCCAGCAGGCGTTTGGACAACGCCTGCGCCTTCTGCGCGTCGTACACCATGATCGGCACGATGGGATGGTCGCCCGGCTTGATATCGAAACCCAGTTCGACGATCTTGCGGCGGAAGTACAGCGCGCTCTCTTCGAGCTTGTCACGCAGCGCGGTGTCGGCTTCCAGCAGATCGAGCACCTTGATGGTGGCCCCGACAATGGACGGCGCCACCGTGTTCGAGAACAGATACGGCCGCGAACGCTGGCGCAGCAGTGCCACCACTTCCTTGCGCGCACTCGTGAAGCCGCCCGACGCACCGCCCAAACCCTTGCCCAGCGTGCCGGTAATGATGTCGATCTTGCCGAACACGCCACGGTGTTCGTGCGAACCACGGCCACGCTTGCCGAGAAAACCCGTGGCATGGCATTCGTCAATGCCCAGCAGCGCGCCGAACTCGTCGCAGATGGCGCGGATCTCATCCAGCCGGGCAATGGTGCCGTCCATTGAGAACACACCGTCGGTAAACACCAGCTTGAAGCGTGCGCCCGCCGCGTCAGCGGCCTGCAACTGCGCGCGCAGATCGTCCAGATCGTTGTGCTTGTAACGATAACGCTGCGCCTTGCACAGGCGGATGCCATCGATGATGGACGCGTGGTTCAGCTCATCGCTGATGACCGCGTCTTCAGCGCCCAGCAGCGTTTCGAACAAGCCGCCGTTGGCATCGAACGCCGAGCCATAGAGGATCGTGTCTTCCGTGCCGAGAAACTTCGCCAGCCGCGCTTCCAGCGTCTTGTGCAGATCTTGCGTGCCGCAGATGAAGCGCACCGAGCTGAGGCCAAAGCCATGCGAGTCGAGCGCCTCGTGCGCAGCCTTCAGCACCTCCGGGTGCGACGACAAGCCGAGGTAATTGTTGGCGCAGAGGTTGATGACCTCCTTGCCGTCCGCCGTGCGGATCACAGCGCCCTGCGGCGAGGTGATGATGCGCTCGGTCTTGTAGAGACCGGCTTCCTCGATGGCGTCCAGTTCGCGGCGGATGTGCGCGTAGAAGGCGTCGGCGGAAGCGCTGGCTTGCGTTGTCCCCATGGTGCTGCTCCTGTAGACTGCGTTGATCGATAAACCGAACAAGTTCGATATATCGAATAATTTGTTCAATTTACAAGATACCAGCCGATGGCACAAGCCCCCGCCACCGATGTCCTTGCCGACGGCCCGCCCGCCGTTGGCGCCAAGCTGCAGGCGCTGCGTCAGGCACGCAAGCTGTCGCTCGATGAATTGTCCCGGCGCGCGGGCGTGTCCAAATCCATGCTGTCTCAAGTCGAGCGCAATCTGGCCAACCCGACCGTCGCGGTGCTGTGGCGGCTGGCCACCGCGCTTGGCGTGGGGCTGGCCGATTTTCTGTCGCCCGAAGGCGCGGCCGATGCAGCGCCTGCGGTGACGGTGATTCCCGCTCACTCCATCCCAATCATCAAAAGCCCGGATGGCAAGTGCGAATTGAAGATTCTTGGCCCCGTCGACCTGGCAGCGCGCTTCGAATGGTATGAACTGGCGATCCAGCCCGGCGGCGTGCTGGCGTCAGAGCCGCACGAGCTGGGCTCGAAGGAGCACATCTCGGTGTTGAGCGGCACGGTGACGGTGCAATCCGGCCCGAGCGAGAAGAAGGTGCGGCACGGGGAATCGGCGCGCTATCCGGTGGATGTGCAGCACGCCATCTCGAACGCCGGCAAGACGGTGGCGACGGCGTTGCTGGTGGTCGAATACGCCCAGTAGACGTTGCAGATCGACGCTGCCTAGGCTGCCTGCAGTTCAGGCGCGTGCCACACGCGCGGCAGCAGCATCCCGAGCATCAGCCCGCGCAGCGCCATGAACCCCAGCATCGACAACCACAGCCCGTGGTTGCCCCACGGCGGCTGCAGTGTGACTGACAAGCCCCAGAACGCGGCAGCCGCCACGGCCATCGTCACCAACAGTTCACGCGTGCGCGTCGCGCCGATGAACACGCCGTCAAACTGGAAGCCCCATACCGACACGATCGGCAGCAGCGCCGCCCACACCAGATAGTGACGCGCGGCTTCGCGCACGGCGGGCTGGTCAGTCAGTACTCCGATGATGCCGGCACCCGCCAGCGCGTACACGGCCGCGAAGAGCCCAGCGCCGAGCACCGACCAGAACGTTGACACGCGAACCGCCATGCGCAGTGCGGCGCGGTCCCGCGCGCCCATGGCGGCGCCCACCAGGGCTTCGGCGGCGTGCGCAAAGCCGTCCAGCCCGTAGGCCATGAAAGTCAGGAAATTGAGCAGCAACGCGTTGGCGGCCAGCACCACATCGCCCTGCTTGGCGCCGGCATGCGCAAACCAGCCGAAGGCAGCCAGGAGGCACAGCGTGCGCAGGAAGATATCGGTGTTCAGCCCCATCAGGCGGCGCCAGGCGTCACGGGCGAGGAGTTCGGCGCGGGTGAGCGGCGGCAACCCCATCGGCCGCTGCAGCCAGAGCAACAACATGCCCAACCCAAACCCGGCAATGTCAGCCAGCGCCGTGGCGGCGCCGATACCAGCGACGCCCATGCCAGCACCCAACACCAGGGTCAGCACCGCGACCATGTTCACAGCGTTGATGAACACCTGCAGCAGCAACGCCCGCCGCACCTGCTGTCGCCCGAGCAGCGTGCCGAGCACCACATAGTTGGCCAGTGCAAACGGTGCCGACCAGATGCGTGTGTGGCAATACACCTCGGCCATGCGGGTGACGGATTCGCTCGCACCAAGCAGCGCCAGCGTGATCCGGATCGCCGGCACCTGCAGCACCAGCAATACCGCTCCAATGGCAAAGGCCAGCAGCAGTGCGCGCACCACGCTCGCCCGCAACGCCTGCGTGTCGCCCGCGCCGTGTGCCTGCGACACCAGCCCCGTGGTGCCCATGCGCAGGAAGCCAAACCCCCAGAACACGAAGTTGAAGAAGACCCCGCCCAGCGCTACGCCACCGATGTATTCCGGCCCCGGCAAGTGGCCCGCCACGGCGGTATCCACCGCCGAGAGGATCGGCTGGGTCAGGTTGGCCAGCACGATGGGAAACGCCAGCGTCAGCACGCGCCGGTGCCACTGGGCCCGGGACGCAGGTGCAACCGAAGTGGCGAAAGAGGAGTCCATGGGGACAAAAACTGCGTGGAACGATGAAAAAGGCGGTGCAACCGCTCACGATTTCGCTATCATTGCGCCCCATTGCGGGCTCCGGAATCGGGCGGCACGTGCGGCATCACGCACAACGTCGTCGGTGACTATACGCGAATCCCCCCGGAAGACAGACATCGTGTTCTGCCTTTCATCGCGGCCGGACGGGTGCGGTTGATGCTACGCATCATCCAGCACACGCATGTCCTGGGCTGGTGACACCCACCACATAGGACGGCGGGCGACGCCCAAACAGCGTCGCCTCGGTAGAACTAAGCGGACTGGTAAGCAAACCGCGGTGCCCTGTCGAACTTCCGACTCGCCGGGGCGGAGACTCCTCTTGGAAAAAAACGTACAACGCAATCTCGGCGCCTGGGCATTAATGTTGACCGGCTTGGGCTCGATCATCGGCTCCGGCTGGCTGTTTGGCGCCGGCCACGCGGCAAAGGTGGCAGGCCCCGCTGCCATCTTCACCTGGGTGATCGGCGCCATCGTCATCCTGGCCATTGCCCTGACGTATTCCGAACTGGGCGCGATGTTCCCGGAATCAGGCGGCATGGTGCGCTATGCGCGCTACTCGCACGGGTCGCTGGTGGGCTTCGTGGCGGCCTGGGCCAACTGGATCGCCATCGTCACCGTCATTCCCATCGAGGCTGAGGCTTCGATCCAGTACATGAGCAGTTGGCCGTGGCCCTGGGCGCAGTCGCTCTTCCAGCACGGTGAGCTGACGCCGCCGGGGCTCGTCCTGTCGGCAGTGCTCGTCGTGGTGTACTTCCTGCTGAACTACTGGGGCGTGAAGGTGTTTGCCAAGGCGAACAACGCCATCACGATCTTCAAGTTCATCATTCCGGCCGCGACTGCGGTGGCGCTGGTTGCGGCAGGCTTCCATCCGGGCAACTTCGGCACGGGCACGGGCGCGAATGTGGCAGGTCAAGGCTTCGCCCCGTACGGCTGGTCTGCGGTGCTGACCGCCATCGCCACCAGCGGCATCGTGTTTGCGTTCAACGGTTTCCAGAGCCCGATCAACCTGGCGGGCGAGGCGCGCAACCCCGGCCGCAACGTGCCCATCGCGGTGATCGGTTCGATCCTGCTGGCCGCGGTGATTTACGTGGCGCTGCAGGTGGCCTTCCTGGGTGCGGTGCCGCCTGAGTCGCTCGTCAACGGCTGGCACGGCATTGACTACCACTCGCCATTCGCCCAGCTGGCGATTGCGCTGAACCTGAACTGGCTCGCCCTCGTGCTGTACATCGACGCGTTCGTCAGCCCGTCGGGCACCGGCAGTACGTACATGGCCACCACCACGCGCATGATCTACGCGATGGAGCGCAACAACACCATGCCGGCCATCTTCGGCCGCGTGCATCCGCTGTATGGCGTGTCGCGCCCGGCCATGTGGTTCAACCTGGCGGTGTCGTTCATCTTCCTGTTCTTCTTCCGCGGCTGGGGTGCGCTGGCTGCCGTGATTTCGGTGGCAACGGTCATCTCGTACCTGACGGGGCCGATCAGCGTGATGTCGCTGCGCCGCACGTCGCCGCAGCTGCATCGTCCGCTGCGTCTGCCGGGGCTGTCGCTCATCGCGCCGTTCGCGTTTGTGTGCGCATCGCTCATCCTGTACTGGGCCAAGTGGCCGCTGACCGGCGAGATCATCGTGCTGATGCTGGTGGCCCTGCCCGTGTACTTCTACTACCAGGCCAAGGCCGGCTGGCCCGACTTCAAGACAGAGTTGAAGGGCGCGTGGTGGATGATCGCCTACCTGCCGACCATCGCAGCGCTGTCGTACTGCGGCAGCACGGAGTTCGGCGGCCACGGCTACATCCCCTACGGCTGGGACATGGGCATCGTCGCAGTGCTTTCGCTGTTCTTCTACCACTGGGGCGTGGTCAGCGGCTGGCACACGCGCTATCTGGACGAGGTGGACAGCGTGCACGAAGAAACCGAAGTGCGTGACCGCAAGCGCGGCGCGCGCGAAGTTCCTCAAGGCGTCTGACGCCACGGTTGCACGCTGGAAAAAAACGCCCGACCGGTTCTGCCGACGGGCGTTTTTTCTTGTCTGCGGGGCGGCGGGAATCTGCTCCGCTGTGTGCGCTAGGCGGCGACGCTATCCCCCGGACTTTGCGTACAGCCTCACGTCGTTCCATTTCCATTTGCCCATGACTCGACCCCTCGGCCTGATCCTGATTGCGCTGTCCCTGAGCGCTTGCAGCAAGAAAGAGGAATCCGGCCCAGGCGGCGGTGTATCGCCGGGGCGCTAGACCGTGGATGGCTGACGCTGCGGCTCGTCCACCTCCACGGGCGCACCCTGCACACGCTCCACCGCCTCGAACAGGGCGCGGATGTTCGCAGCGCCAAATCCGCGTGCGCCCTGGCGCTCGATCAGTTCGAAAAAGAACACCGGCTCCGCCGTGCGAGACGGCGCCAGGAAGGACTGCAACAGCAGACCATCGGCATCGCGATCGGCCATGATGCCGAGCGCCAGCGCAGCGTCGCGCGGGACCGGGCAGTGCCCGATCCGGGCCAACATGGCATCGAACACTTCGGGCATGGAGCCCGCAAAGTTCACATCGTGGCGTTTGAGCGCCAGGCTGTGGGCCAACAGAGCCGGCACACGCAGCGCCAGGTGCTGAATGCCCGCGCCGCCGTGCACGTCGACAAAGCGGTGCAGTTGCGTCGTCTGGCTGGTCGGTGTGGGCGCCGAGAGCACGAGCTTCACGCTGCCGCTGGCGTTCTGCAGCACCGTGTTGACCATGCCGAGGCTGCGCGTCTGGATGTGCTCGGTTTGCGTGACATGCAAGCCAAAGCCCGCTTGATAACGCGCAACCGTTGCGCCCATGGTTTCGCAAGGCAGGCACAGCGCGAGATGGTCGAGCCCCTGCGCTGCATCGAAGGCTGCATCGCCAGCAGCGGGGTCGCGCTCGACAAGCGTGTGCGTGACATGGCCGATCCCGCCCACGCGTGCCATGCGCACAGGGCGCTCCCCATGCGGCGTGGGCAGAACGCCCCAGTGCGGCGGCGCCAGATCGGCCGCGCCGGCACGCACCGCCCGCCGATGCGCAACATCGACATCATCGACCCCGAACATCACGTCATTGACGACGATTTCGTCGGCACGCGGCGCAGCGACGCGGCTTGGCTCGACCCGCAACCACGCATCGCCGCCCACGCGCCCAACACCGCTTGCGGGGGCCTGCAGCGTGCGCAGGAAATCGCCGGACCAGCTCGGACCGCTAACCGATACCGATGTCACTGACGCCAGTGTCATGACCGTCTCCTGACGCCGCACGGCGTCGTGTTTCGATGGATGGGGAAAACATGAGCCGCTTCAGTATCGAAACACGGCGGCACCCGACAACTACGGGCGGGCGTAGGCCAAGGCGCGCGATGACGTCGGCACGCACGGCTTCTCGGGGGCACGCGCAATGCGTGGCGGCAAATAGGCGTCCGTCACAGCGCCGGACCATGCTTGCGGCCGGCGGACGATGCCGTGTCGGGCCAGCCAAGCGGCGTAGCCCCACATGAGCGAGGCATCGTGCCGGCCCCACGCGCCATCGGCCAGCCAGGTCGTCGACACGGCGCGCAACGACCGGGCAATCGTGGTTCGGGGGAAATACGGAATGACGCGCTCGAACAGCGGCAGCACGCTGGCCGGATCCGCGTGGGCCGCGACAAATCCGTGCGAAGCGGCTGTCAGCAAACGCCTGACGACGCCTGCATTGCCGGCCAGCCAGCGGGAATGCACAGCGAGCAGATAGCTGTGATAGGACGGCGCGCCAATCTCGTCGATCGGCCAGACCTGGCGCTGCACATCGGGCAAGGTTGAGGGCATCACGCCCTCCCACGCCCAGTAGCTGCCGAAGCTCGCATCGGCGGCCCCATCGCGCAGTTCATCGAAGGTCAGCTCGCGCACGCCGGCGTCGACCAGCTTCACCGTATCGGAATCGCCGCCATCTGCACGGACGATGTCGGCCAGCAATGCCCGCGCGCGCTTCGTGGGGTTGAGCGCCACACGGCGCCCACAAAGATCGCGCGGGCGGGCGATGCCACGGCCACTCACTGAATGGATGGCTTCCAGGCTGCGCTGGTTGACGGCGGCCACACCGCAGACCGGCTCGCCCGTTTCATAACGGGCCAGCACGCGCCGGGTCGGGCACACGCCAAGTTGCACATCGCCGCGCATGACGTGATCGAGCGTGTCGCCTCGCGCGTCGTCACGCACAACGATTTCCACGTCCAGCCCCGCACGTGCGAACCAGCCCTTGGCACGGGCCAAGTAAAACCCGGCGGCGTTCGTCCACGGGTGAAAGTACTCAAGCATGAGACGAACGTGCTGCATGGTGCGAACGGCCGATGGCCAAGTGGACAACGGCCCCAGTGTGCGAGCCCTGACCGCCACCGCGTACTACGTGGATTGTGCAAACGAGGGGTCGACCCTACGAAGCCATCGCGAAAAATCGATGGAACGCGCGCGCGCCAGCATTGCCGGCGCGGGCCTCGTCTGCGGTCACTCAGACTGCGCCCGGGTCGGCAGCGGCCTTGATGAAATCGATGAACGCCCGCAGCGGAGCCGGTACGAGACGCCGCCCCGGATAGTAGAGATACGGCCCCGGGAACGGCCGCCACCAATCCTCGAGCACGGGTTCGAGCGCACCGCTTGCAAGATGGGGACGCAGCCAGTCTTCATAGAGATGGACAACCCCCACGCCGGCCAGGGCCGCATCCACGACAAGATCGGTCGCGCCGCCAATGCGAACGAGCACCGGGCCCGACGGCTCCACCCGAACCACTTCACCATCCCGCTCGTATTCCCACGGCGGCATCGCTCCACTTGCAAACTTGCCGCGCAGGCACGCGTGGTCGAGCAGTTCGCGCGGATGGGCGGGCCGGCCGTGTCGATCGAGATAGCCGGGTGCCGCTGCCGTTGCGAACCGCTGCGATCGCGGGCCGATCGGGACGGCGATCATGTCCTGTTCGAGCCGCTCGTCGTAACGGATGCCTGCGTCGAAACCTGCAGCCAGGATGTCGACGAAGCTCTCTTCGGCCACGACCTCCAGTTGGATCTCGGGATAGGCGTTGAGGAAGCCCGGGATGATGGCAGGCAAGACGAGCCGCGCGGCGCTCATCGGCACATTGAGCTTTAGCGTGCCGGCGGGCCTTTCGCGAAAGCTATTGACGACGTCAAGCGCGGCTTCCACCTCGCTCAAGGCCGGCCGCAGACGGCTCAGCAGACGTTGCCCCGCTTCAGTGGGCGAGACGCTGCGCGTCGTGCGGTTCAGCAGGCGCACACCGAGTTGCGTCTCCAACCGCCGCACGGCCTCGCTCAGTCCGGATGCGCTCGTGCCCATCAGTCTTGCACCTTCGCGAAAGCCCTTGGCCTGCGCCACCGCCACAAAAGCATTCAAATCGCCCAGATCGACTTTCATTGTTCGCCTTTTCGCACAACCCGTGCGGATTATGTCCCCTTATCGCGCACAGCGCTTGCACCTAATCTGCTGTCACCCCCGCTTTCTTCGGGCTTCGACCTTCCTTCTTCGAAACAGGAGTGTGACCATGTCTTTCATTGCTCAATCCGGCACGTTCTCCATTGGCGGCCACCAGGTGCACCGTCTCGGCTATGGCGCCATGCAGCTGGCCGGCCCGGGCGTCTTCGGCCCACCCAAGGATCGCGACGCCGCGCTTGCCGTATTGCGCGAAGCCGTTGCCTCGGGCGTCAACCACATCGACACGAGCGATTTCTACGGCCCGCACATCACGAACCAGTTGATCCGCGAAGCCTTGCACCCGTATCCCGACGATCTGCTCATCGTCACCAAGATCGGTGCGCGGCGAGATGCCAGCGGCGCTTGGCTGCCGGCGTTTTCAACCCAGGCGCTGACCGAAGCCGTGCACGACAACCTGCGCAACCTCGGCCTGGATGTGCTCGACGTGGTGAATTTGCGGATCATGTTCGACACCCATGGCCCCGCGGAAGGGGCGATCGAGGCACCCCTCACCGCCCTGGCGGAACTGCAACGGCAGGGGCTGGTGCGGCACATCGGGCTGAGCAACGTCACGGCCAACCAGATCGCAGAAGGTCGGCGCATCTGCGAGATCGTCTGCGTGCAGAACCACTACAACCTCGCTCACCGAAACGACGACGGCCTGATCGACGCGCTTGCCCGCGACGGCATCGCGTATGTTCCGTACTTTCCGCTGGGCGGGTTCAGCCCGCTGCAATCGTCCACGCTCAACGATGTCGCAGCGCGGCTTGGCGCCACACCGATGCAGACGGCTCTCGCCTGGCTGCTGCACCGGTCACCGAACATGCTGGTGATCCCGGGCACCTCGTCGGTCGGCCACCTGCGCGAGAACCTGGGCGCGGCGGCGATTGCGCTGCCCGAAGATGCGATGCGCGAACTCGACGCCGTTGCCCTTTCCACGGACGCTGCCGCGTAATACCTTGCTTGGCGGCGCGGCGGTCGATGCACCGGGCGGCTGAAACGGACGCGACGGTCTTCGCCGCCCATTTTGCGGAAGCGCAGGCTGCAGGCAAGGTGCAGCGGTCAAGCAACGGTTCCGCTTGGCCAGATGCTGCCGCCGCAGCGTTTGGCCAGATTGCCCACTTTCAACAACATGGTGGCTGCTGTCTTCTGGCTTGGACACAGGCTGGGACCTCACACAATGTGACGGTCAAGCACGGCATGAATGGATTGCAATCGGCAGCGCCCCGTGAAGACGCAGGCGCTTGCTGGATTCTGGATCAGGCCCCTCTGTGGTGGGGGCCATGCCCCGCCAACCCGCGCGGCTGCGTGCGTCACAAAAAGTTCATTCAACTCTTTGTTCAGCGGGTCGTTTAGCGGAATGTCCGATCTTGCGTCTGCCGCCAACGTCATGACTTCCTCACCGCTTCCCTTGCCCGCGGGCATTGCGCCCGAGATGCTGCGCACGGTGTTCCAACCGATCTTTCGCCTGTCGACCACCGAGGTGCTCGGCTACGAAGCATTGCTGCGCGGGCCGGTGGGCTCGGCCATGGAGTCGCCCGCGGCGCTGTTTGCCGCGGCATCCGACACTGCGAGCACGATCGCGCTGGAGACCACCGCCGCGCGTCTGGCCATTGCGAATTTCTCGGCCATGCGCTTGCCGGGCAAGCTGTTCCTGAACTTCAGCGCGCAAGGCGTGCGACAACTGCTGCAAGATCACGCCCGCCTGCTGCACGCGATTGCCGATCACGATCTGCATTCGTCGCGCATCGTCATCGAACTGACCGAGCAGACGCCCATCGACGATCTGGCGAGCTTTGCCGAGGCGCTGTCGGTGGCACGCGATTTTGGCCTGCAATGCGCGCTGGACGACTTCGGCACCGGCAATGCCAACCTGAACCTGCTGATCGAACTCACGCCCGACTTCATCAAGCTCGACAAGTATTTCCTGCGCGACATTGCCAAGCATCCGGCCAAGCTGGACATCGCGCGTACGCTGCAGCAGACGCTCAAGGGCAGCGCCACCAGCATCATTGCCGAAGGGCTGGAAACCGAGGACGAACTGGGCGTGGTGCGCGACCTGGGCATCCGTTTCGGTCAGGGCTTCTTCCTGGCGCGCCCGCAGGACAAACCCGCGAGCGACATGTCGAGCCAGGCGGCGCGCGTGCTGCAGTCTTCGCAGATTGCGGTGTTTCCGCAGGCGGTGCGCGTGGGCTGGCGCGCCATCACGGCCAGCAAGCTGCTGCGCGTTGCTCCCACGCTGCCCTTGCGCAGCAGCAACGACGACGTGCTGCACCTGTTCAACCGCCATCCTGATCTGCACGCCGTGGCGCTGCTCGACGAAGACGAGCGGCCGCTTGCGCTCATCGCACGCCGTGCATTCATCGACCGCTATGCGATGCCGTATCACCGCGAGCTGTACGGCAAGAAACCGGCGCTGGCGTTTGCCAACCGGCAGCCGGTGCTGGTGGAAAAATCGGCCTCGCTCGAAGACATGTCGGCACTGCTGATGAGCGAAGACCAGCGCTACCTGACCGATGGTTTCATCATCACCGAACACGGCCGCTACCTGGGCCTGGGCACCGGCGAGGAACTGGTGCGTACCGTGACGGAAATCCGCATCGAGGCCGCCCGCTACGCCAATCCACTCACATTCCTGCCGGGCAACATTCCGTTGAACCTGCATATTGAACGTTTGCTGGAGGCGAATGCAGAGTTTTATGCATGCTATGTGGACCTGAACCATTTCAAGCCCTTCAATGACCAGTACGGTTATTGGCAGGGCGACGAGATGCTGAAGATGGCCGCTGCCCTACTGGCGACCGCATGCGAGCCCACACGCGATTTTCTCGGCCACGTGGGCGGCGACGATTTCCTGATCCTGTTTCAGAGCGCCGACTGGCAGGCGAGGATCACTCAGGCCATGACGGCGTTCAATGCCAACGCGCTCGCCATGTACACACCGGCCGACCGCGCGGCAGGCGGCATCCATGCTGAAGACCGCAAGGGGCTGCCGGCCTTCTTCCGCTTCGTGACGATGGCGGTCGGCGCCCTGCACGTTCACCCCGGAGCCGCACGCAACAGCGACGACATCGGCACGGCGGCGGCCCTCGCCAAACGGCGCGCCAAGCAAAGCGACAACGGCTTCTATCTGGAAGCCTTGCGCCCCAGCCAGTCCATGCGCGCCACGGCCTGAAAGCGTCTGGGCGGCGCTACAGCACGGCCGGGATCAGCCCGAGCAACGCGGCCTTCACCACGGCATGCGTCTTGTTGGCGGCATTGAGCTTGGTGATGGCGTTGCGGAGGTGAAAGTTCACGTTGCGCTCGGTCATCTCCAGGATGGCGGCAACCTCCGCCACCGTCTTGCCTTCGGCCGTCCAGTGCAGCATCTGCCGCTCGACGTCTTTCAGGCGTGTAGCGGCATCCGGCAAGACTTTACTGGCCATCAGCGCGCTGATGCTGGCGTGCGCGCGCTGGCCCAGCCAGATCATTTCTGGTTCGGAGGCGGCCAGCTCGTCTTCGGTGATGGGCTCGGCGCGGCGCACCAGGCTGAAGGTACCGAAGATGCCGGTGTGGTCGCGAATGGTGTGCGACCACCCATGGTTGAGGCCGTGCTGGCGCGCATCGGCCCAGAACGGCGATTCCGCCGTGGCAATGCTGGACCACAGCATTGGCCTGACGCAGCGCTGCCCGTGCTGCAGTACCGGATCGACTGCCGAATAGCCGCACACGCGATAGTGCTCGCGCCAGTGCTCAGGGAACGTGCTCCAGCAGATGGTGTTGAAGCGCGTGATCGGGATCGCGCCGCGCAGGGCGTAGGCGTAATAGTCGAAACCAAGCCGCGCCACCGCCGGCTGCAGGCAGCGGAATACCGCATCGGCATCGCGCAAGGCGTTCAATTCGCGCAGCAGTGCCGCACGCCAGGATGTTGCGCGGCCCTGCGGCAATGGATCGTGAGCGCCCATCCTTTGGCCTCCAGAACCCACTCAATCCCCCATGCCAGTCCTCATCGATCGGCTCTGTCATTTCCACATGGGTGAAAACGCATTCAGCCTTGCGTTTTGCTGAGGACTACTTTTGACGTGCTGGAACTATACATAATCCAAAACGAATTGCGCGATATGCATGCTCAATGCAATTAGTGGAGGCTCTCGAATAAGAGATAACGCAGTACAGCGATAAATCAACCGATAACCGAATGGTTTGCGCAACATCGCGCGGTTTATTTGAATGTGATATTTGGCGCGGGTTTCTGGAGTCGCCATCCGGGCAGCGGCATTCAATCATCCTGTAGGCGGAATTCGTACTAACAATGCGGAGCGTTTTTTCATTGTTCTTCGTGAAGTGAACGATCGCACGCATACCGTTCGCACGGTGAAGAAGGCGCCACGGTACGTGCGCTCGCCTCAACAAGGGGCAGTGCGCGAAAACGACGTCACAGCAAAGATTGCGCCTTTACCACGCGGCAGAATGTCGCAGTAAAAATAACAATATCGACTTTGCACGTGCGGTTTGATCAACGCCATGTCAAATTGACGTGTCACATTTACACGCGTGTGTGGCGAATTGCACGCGCAGTGGCAAATTAGGGCAGAAACGACGCTCTTATTGGGGTTTCGGAGTGTCAGCGAAACCCTTACAGTCTGGTCCGCGACTCGCCTTCTCGATGTAGTCGAGACCCCGACAAGAAACACGACGGTACGAAGCAACAGGGTTTTTTGGCGCGTCTTCCAATCCTCGTCACTCCCGGTTTGTGGCGCTTTTTCAAATCCGGCTTTCCCGGAATTGGCGGAGCTTTGCCCAAAATCGGAAAGGTGATGCGGACTTAATGCGGCGATTGCCCCGCCCCTCTGACCCATTTGCACAGGAAGTCCCGTTTCATGCGCTCCACTCTGATTTCGCTTGGCCTTGTCGCCAACGCCACGCTCGGTCTGTTCTCCGTTGGCGCCCAGGCCAACTGCGTCGCCAATCCCCCGACACAATCCAACACGACCTTCCCCGCCAGCCTGACCGGCAAGCTCGCCTATCACAGCTACGCCAGCTACGGCGATGGCACGAGCCAGATCTTTATCTACGATTTTTCGGCGCGCACGCTGCAACAGGTATCGAACGCAGCCTGGGGCATCAAGGACCCCATGAACGCCGTGTTCAGCCCCGATGGCAAGTGGATCGCCTTCATGGGGCTGACCAACAACGCGTGGAACGTGTTCTTCTGGCAAGTCGGCTCGACCAGCATGCCGATCAACCTGACCAACAGCACCGGCCAGACGCGCAATGAAGACCCGAAGTTCAGCACCGACGGTAAATCGCTGTTCTTCAAGCAAAACGGCGACGTCATGCAGGCCGCGCTGTCGTACACCAGCTCGGGTCCGGTCTTCACCTCCACCGTGAACCTGACGCGCACGGCACCGACGCTGGAAAACTCGATGCCGTTTGCAACGCCGGACGGCACCGCCGTCTTCTACACCACGGGCACCGGTTCGGGCATGGGCCTCTACAAGCAGACCGTGGGCAGCACCGCCAAGGTGGCGTTCGACACGCCCGCCGGCCTGGCGACGTACTACCCGATCGTACGCGCCGACGGCACGGTGTTCTACGCCCGCTGGCACGACGCCACCAGCCAGGCCGACCAGATCTACACCAAGGTCAACCCAAGCGACGCGCCCAACCAGCTCGCGCTCAACGACTGCAACAGCAACAACTCCGACCCATCGCCCGTGAACAACACGAACTACGTGTTCTTTTCGTCGACGAGCGCCGGCGGCTACCAGCTCTACCTGGGCGACGCGAGCACCGGCCAGCGCTGGAGCCTGTCGCAGTTTGGCGTGAACTCGGACACGACCAAGGCCAAGCTCGGCTCGAACTACTACGCAGGCACGCCGACGGCCGCCGCAAAAGCCATCACGCTGCTCTCCCAGGGCAAGCCGGCCAGCGCATCGTCCAGCTACAGCGCCAGCCTCGGCCCGGCCTACGCGTTCGACGGCAACACCACCAGCACGCGCTGGGATTCCGTGGAAGGCGTGGCCGGCGCGCAATGGCTGATGGTCGATCTGGGCGCAACCCGCACCATCACCGGCGTCGATCTGTACTGGGACGCAGGCGCCAAGGTGTATTCGATCCAGACCTCGAACGACGGCGTGAGCTGGACGAGCATCTACTCGACGTCGAGCGGCGCCTCGTGGGGCCATACGTCACTCACCAACCTCAAGGGCAGCGGTCGCTATGTGCGCATGTACGGTACGCAACGCGCCACGCAATGGGGTTACTCGCTGGACGAAATGCAGGTGTGGGGCTACTAAGCCGCGGTATCCGCATCAGCATCAGCATCGCCTGACATGACAACGCCCCGGTGGCTTCGGCCATCGGGGCGTTTGTCATGGGTCAGGGGGTCGATCAGCAGCCAGCATTGGGGCCTACCCCTAAATTGTCAAAAGCTGAACATTCAGCCTGGGCACGGCTCGGCACGATGGCGTCTCCGCACCACGCCAGAGGATGACGATGCCCTCCCGCACACCACCGAACAGCACCCCGCACGGCATGAGCCGGCGCGATTTCCTGACGTTTGGCACCGCGGCCAGCCTTGGCGCGCTGGGCTTGAGCCTGCCGGAAGGCGCGCATGCCGCTGCGCACGCGAATGACGCCAGTTGGCACGCCGGCCAGCTCGCGCACCTGATCCCGGCAGCCAGCCACGACCGCTTTCTCATCAAGGCATCGTTTCAGGCGCCGCTTGCGCGGGCACCTTGGTTGATGGTCAACGGCAGGCGCGTCGCTGGGGAGCAGACCGATGCCGCCGGCCGCTTCTGGCGCTTCGACGTGCGCGGTCTGCAGCCCGCCACGCAATACACGCTGCGCATTGTCGATGCGGCCGGCAAGCCGCTGGCCGACGCGTGGCCGCTGCGCACCTTTCCGTCACCGGATGCCACGCCCGCGCGACTGCGCATCCTGGCCTACACCTGTGCCGGCGGTTATGACGGCCCACCCTTGGCCGGCAAGACCGCGTGGCTCGACATGACCGCGCGCCGGCGCCTTCTGGCACGCGGCATGTCGTTTGCGCCAGATACCGTCATCGCCAACGGCGACCACATCTACTGGGATCTGCAGACCTCGCAGAACAAGCCCTTCGCACGCCAGGTGCGCGAACTGATGTGGGCGAAGTTTGGCGGTGCGATCGATACATCGGTGCCGATGTCGCACCCGAAGAACGAAGCCATCTTCACGCGCGTGTGCGACTACCAGATCAGGGGGCTGTACGGCACCACGCTGCGCTCCACGCCCGCGTATTTCCTGACCGACGATCACGACACGTTCGAAAACGACGAGTTCGACGACAAAGTGGCCACCCTGCCGCCGGAGCCTTACGGGCTGGTAGGCGCAGAGCTGACACAGCGCCGCTACTACCCCGAGTTCCTGCCTGACGCCAACCGCCCCGTCTGGTTGCCCGGCGGTGACAAGGCCGGCATGCCCACCGACACCAACAGCGCTTTCGGCACGCTGCGTTACGGCGCATTGCTTGAGGCCGTGCTGTACGACTGCCGGCGCTTTCTCGACAACAAGGGCATCCACGCACGCGTCGTGCCGCAATGGGTGGAAGACTGGCTCGTGGCGCGCACACGCGCTGAAGACACCTCGCACTTCTTCCACGTGCCCTCGCTGCCGTTTGCGTATTCGTCGGGCAAGCTGGGCGACTGGTATCCGGACCTGCTCGACAGGAAGACCGGCCGCCTCGTCGCCAACGAACCCAAGGCTGGCTGGCAAAGCGGTTGGCACGCCCAGCACCAGCGCCTGGTGGCGGCGCTTGCCCAGCAGAAACAGCGCGCGGCCGTCATCGTGCAAGGCGACTTCCATGCATCGGCGGCCGGGTCGATGTCGCGTTCGGGTGATCTGGCGCTCGCGCAACCGGTGCATACGGTCATGACGGGCACGCTGGGCACTGGCGACCTCGCTTTCCCTTCAGCATTCCGCAGCATCGAGACCACACCGGCACTGTCCGTGGCCATGCAGGAGGCGCTACGCCCAACGGAGAAAAACGGCTTTACCATCATCGACGTGACGCCCGAGAAAATGACCTTCTCGCTGTTCATGTGGCGCCCACCCGAGCCGGTGGAAGCCATCGATACGCTACAGCCGGCGCTGGTGTACGAGGTGCCGCGGCTGGCGTGACAAGTCAGCGCAACAACAAGGAGACGCATGGCGAAGATCTGCATCGTGGGGGCCGGCTCGATCGGCTGCTACCTGGGTGGCCGTTTGCTGGCGGCCGGCGCCGATGTCTCGCTCGTGGGCCGCGCACGCATCGGCAACGAACTGAGCGCGCACGGCCTCACCTTGACGGACTACCGCAACGGCCGCTGGCACGTGGCGCCGGCTGAGGTGCGCTACATGGCCGAGCCCGGCGACGCCGCCGATGCCGATCTCGTGCTGGTGACCGTGAAGTCCGCTGCCACGCAAGCCGTTGCCGATGAACTGAAGCCGGTGCTGCGCGCGGGCGCCATCGTCGTCAGCTTCCAGAACGGTCTGCGCAATGCCGACGTCCTGCGCGCCGCCCTGCCGCAGCAGACCGTGCTGGCCGGCATGGTGCCCTTCAACGTGATGCAGCCTGGCCCGGGTGCCTTTCATCAGGGTACGGCCGGTGAATTGGAAGTGGCGGCATCCCCCACGCTGCAGCCGTTTCTCGATGACTTCCTCCGCGCCGGTCTGCCGCTCACGGAACGCACCGACATGGCAGCCGTGCAATGGGCCAAGCTGCTGCTCAACCTGAACAACGCCATCAATGCACTGGCCAACCGGCCGCTGAAGGAAGAGCTGTTGCAGCGTGCGTACCGTCGCTGCCTCGCGCTGGCGCAAACGGAGGCACTCCGGCTGCTGTCGCGTGCGGGCATCCAGCCTGCCAAGCTGACGCCCATACCGCCCGCCTGGATTCCACGCCTGCTTGCCACACCCGATGCGGTCTTTGCGCGCCTGGGCGGCAAGATGCTCGCCATCGATCCGCTCGCGCGTTCGTCCATGTCCGACGATCTGGCCGCCGGGCGCACGACCGAAGTCGACTGGATCAACGGCGAAGTGGTGCGCCTGGCCGAGCGCCTGGGGCAACGCGCCCCCGTGAATGCACACCTGTGTGCGATGGTGCATGCCGCCGAATCTGCTGCCACGCGCCCGAGCTGGTCCGGCAACGATCTGTTGGCGGCCTTGCGTGCAGCGGGTTAGTCGGCGCCTGCTTCGCTGGCATCCAGCAACAACGCCATGTCCTGAATCTCGATGTGGCCATAGCGCAGGCGGATCGCACCGAGCTTGACCAGTGCCTGCAGCTCCTTGCTCAGCGTCTGCCGGCTGATGCCCAGCATCATCGCCAAGGCGTCTTGCGAGGTCGAGATGCTCGCGCGCCCCTCTGCCGATTGCGACACATCGCCGTGCGCGAGTGAAGCAATGCGCCGCGCCACACGCGCCCGCGTACCGTGCAGTGCCGCACTCGCCAGCGAGCCATACGCCAGCCGCAAGCGCGCTGCCACCAGCCGCGCAATCGCCCCGGCAAACGCGGCATCACGCATCAATGCTTCAAAGCGCGCCACGCTCACCGCCAGCACTTCCGAATCTTCCAGTGCGATGGCGCAATGGCCGCGCGGTTGTTGATCGAGCGTCGACACTCCGCCAAACCAGTTGCCTGGCTCCACCAATGCGAGGATGGCCTCATCCCCGTCGGCATTGAAGATGGAGAGCTTGAGCGTGCCGCTGGCCACGCCAAAGAACGCGTGCGAAACGGCGTCCATGGGATCGCCCTGCCGAAAGAGAAATGTGCCAGCGGCGATGCGCACGGGCACCGTGGCTTCGAGCAGTGCATCGGCAACGTGCGGCGCGAGGCTCCGGAACCAAAGGTTGGCGGCAAATGCGTTCAGCACGATTCAGCTCCCGCACTTAGCCTCGACGGCCTAGCACCCAACCCACCGACAGCACATACCGGCTGCCCCCCACGACGCGCGTCACGCTGTGCTCACACGCATCGGGTCGGAACAGCTTGATGCGTCGTGTCTGGAAGATCGGCTTCGCGCAGACAAACTCGCCGCCCGCGCGTGGCGACTTCAGCACGATGTTCAGTCGGTAGTGCCGGCCGTTGGTAACGGGGTCGGTATGCGGTGGAATTTCCGAGCCGTCCGGATAGCGGATCAGGTAGCTGTCGAACGGGATGGGCCACGGCGCGGTGGCCAGCAGCATCTTGTCGTAGCCCGTGCCCTGGCGGCCGCGCTGCCAGCGAAAGGCGGTGCTGAAGAATGCGCGCAAGGAAGACATGGAAGCGAAACAGCCCGATGGAATCCGGGCATGTTAGCCGGGAACTATCGGCGCTTGTCGAATTTCTTCCAGTACCCGAACGGCTCCTGGTGGCACTCGTAGTCCAGCTCGGCCACGCGCGTCTGCAGGCGTTCCTGCACCTCCTGCACGGCAAGGTTGTAGACCGCGGGGCCGATCTCTTCAAGAAAGAAACTCAGCAGCGCACCGGCCTGGATGTTGCCGATGCGCTCGTCCAACTGCTCGGTGAAGTAGCGCTGGATGGATTGGACGGCCTCTTCGCGGACGTCGCGGTCAAGTTCGATGGGCATGCGCAGGGCTCGCGGTGGCGGACAAGGCCACCAGCTTACTGCCCGCGCCCATACGCATCCAGCAGCTTGAGCGTGACGCCGTTCGTCCAGCCGAAACCGTCCTGCAACGGATATTCGCCGCCGCCACCGCCCGTTCCCGTTCCATCGACGATGTATTTCTCGACGAGCTTCTGCTGGCTGGCATAGAGCTGCTCGACGCTGCCGAGAAAGCGCTCGCCGATCGCCTGGGCAAGCGGCTGCCAGCCGTATCGCTGCGCCCCGCGCAACGCAATCCATTGCAGCGGCGCCCAGCCGTTGGGCGCGTCCCACTGCTGGCCGGTCTTGAAGGTGGTGGTCGACAAGCCACCCACCTGCAGCAGCGCCCGCTGCGTCCATTGCAACGTCTTCCACGCGCGGTCTGGCCGTGCAGCGCCCACGAACAGGGGATACGCCATCGCGGCAGACTTGTTGTCGCGAATGCGGCCGAGCTGCCAGTCGTAATCGGCGTAGTAGCCGGCGGGGTGCCACAGATAGCGCTCGATGGCGACGGCACGTTTTCCGGCGCGCACGGAATATTCGACCGTGCATGCAAAATCGCGCGCCGCTGTGCAACCGCGCGCGATCGTCTTCTCCAGCTGGAACATCAGGCTGTTCAAATCCACCGGCACGATCGACGTGGTGCGAATGGTACCCAGCGTGGCGTTGTCGCCAAACCAGCGCGAGCTGAAATCCCAGCCGCTTTCAGCCGCTGCGCGCAGGTCGCGCCAGACTTCGTTGGCGGGGCGCGCGGGCGTTTGCTGCGCGGTCGTCACGTCTTGTAGATACGACTCGGGGCGCGGGGTGTCCTGGTCGTCCCAGTAGCGGTTGAGCACAGTGCCGTCGCGCATGACCACAACGTTGCTGGCCGCCTGTCCGCCAGGCGTGGTGGCCGCGCCGCGCATCCAGTACGCATACTCCTTGCGCAGTTGCGGCAGGTAGCGCTTGAGCGCCGCGTCGCCCTCCTTCTGCGCAGCCAACTCCACCATCAATGCAAAGAACGGCGGCTGCGAACGGCTCAGGTAGTACGTGCGATTGCCGTTCGGGATGTGGCCGAACTGGTCGATCGCATAGGCGAAGTTGTCGAGCATGTTGTCGACCAGGTCTTCGCGACCGGCCTCCTGCAGGCCGAGCATGGTGAAGTAGGTATCCCAGTAATAGCCCTCGCGGAAGCGGCCACCGGGCACCACGTAAGGCTTGGGCAAGGGGATGAGCGAGCTGTTGTCCGGCGCGGTGGTCGTTGTGCGCGTAAGCGCCGGCCACAGCCAGTTGATGTGCGCGCGCAAGGACTGCCCCGCGGGCGGCGTCACGGGCGTATCGACCGGCGGCGTGAAGTACTGGTCGACAAACGCCTTGAGCGAGAAGCCCGGCACGTTCTTCTGTGCCTGATACGCCTGCAGGATGACCGCGGGCGCGGCCTTGGGCACTGCATCGACAAACGTCTTCTGGTCCGGATACACCTGCGCTGTCTGCACCGCCACGAACAAGTCGCCGTAGAGCTTGTCGGGCGAGGGCGGCAGCGCGGCACCCACGCCCACATCGGCCAGAGCGGACGACGCCGCCAAACCGAACGCCAGCCATGCAGCCACATTGGCCGCGCGGCGCCGGATCAAAAAGTGAGCCTGTCGATGCATCGTCGTCTCCTGCTTGGTGGACGGAAAGCCAGTCCAGAAAAGGAGACGCCGACAGCGTTGTCAAATCGACAGGTTTTGCGCAAAACAGCGGTGTGCCAGAGCGGCAGAAATGGCGCCATATCGGGCGCGGCGGGCAAGCAACTTGCTGAAGCGCGGCGCGGTTTTGCACGCGAGCATGCGTGGCCTATCGTGTAACGGGCACGATCACATTGCGTCGTGCCGGGGAGCCCGCATGCACATCGAACTGAACCACACCATCGTCTGGTGCCGCGACAAGGAGAAGTCCACCCGCTTTCTGCGTGACATCCTCGACCTGCCCGAGCCAATCCCGTTCGGGCAGATGCTGGTCGTGCCTCTATCGAACGGGGTTTCGCTCGATTTTTTTGACAGCGATGCGCCCATCGCCATGCAGCACTATGCCTTTCTCGTCAGCGACACCGAATTCGAGACGGCGTTCGCCCGCATCCAGGCGAAGGGACTGACGTACTGGGCGGACCCCGCCAAGAAGCGGCCAAGCGAAACCTACCAGCACAACGGTGGGCGTGGCGTGTACTTCGACGATCCGGATGGGCACTTTCTGGAGATCATGACGCGGCCGTATGACCTGGGGTCATAGCTCGCTCACCTTGAACCCCGGCGGCAGGCAGCGGAGCAGATCCAATGCATTGAGCGGCGCTACGCCACCGCAGCGGCGACGCCCGCATCAGCAACGCAGATGCGATTGCGCCCCTGATGCTTGGCGTCGTACAACGCGCGGTCTGCGCGCGCGCTCAGCCGGTCGAACGATTCGCCGGGGTGCCACGCCGCCACGCCACCGCTGATGCTGTAGCTGCAGGACTGCGCTCCGGCCGTCACAACGTGCGCGGCAGCGGCCTTGCGCAAGCGTTCTGCCAGGTGCATCGCGCTGCTACTGTCGGTGTCAGGCAGCAGCAGCGCAAACTCTTCGCCGCCGATGCGCCCGAGCACATCGGTCGGCCGCAGCTGCGCTTGCGCCATCTGCACAAACGCGCGCAACACGGCGTCGCCAGCGGCATGGCCAAGGGTGTCGTTGATGCGCTTGAAGTGGTCCAGATCGAGAATCAGCAATGCCAGCGGCCCGGCGTGACGTTGCACACGGCCGACATGGCGGCGCGCCAGCGCCTCGAAACCCTGGCGCGACAGCGCACCGGTCAGGAAATCACGGTTTGCCGCATCGCGCGCATCGGCCAGCAGGGCGTCGTGCACCATCAGCATGGCCGACATCGACAGGATGGGCATGATGGCCGCCGCCACCACAAGCAGCAGCACACTGCCGGCGGTGGCAAACATGCTGGGGCTGGACGCAGCGTCGAGCGTTAGGAAATAGATGCCGCGCACCAGCTGGCAGGCGCCGAACACAAATGCGATGACGGCCGTGACCCGATACGGATAGGTCGGTCGACCGGCGGGCGAATGGCGCAACAGCATCCACACCAGTCCCGTGCAGAAGGCGGCGGAAAACAGCGTGGTCGAAAACACCCGCATGGGAATGCTGTCGACGGCGTAGCGCCAGTAGATGACCGCCACCCCCACCGCCGCCACGCCTGCCAGCAGGATTGGCCACTGCGGCCGCCGTCCGAGAAAGCGCGCGCATCCCGCGTAGTAGGCAGCGCCGCCCAGCGCCAACACGACATTCGCCACCACGACCGACAGGCTATCGGGAATGTTCCCGCGCAGCAGGATCAACGGCAGCGCCAGCACCACGGCCAGATTGGCGCCGAACCATTCGGCAATGCCAGGCTTGCCGGCGCGCAACAACGAACCCAGCAGCCCCAGGAGCACAAAGCTCATCAGCGCCGACGTGGCAATGGCGACGCCTGGATCCAGCATGAGCACTCCCGCAAGGTCTTTTGTGGCGGGATTCTACGAAAAGCGGCGCGTGACGGACATCACCGGGTGGTGGGGCAAGGCGCGCGCAGGGCAGCGCCGGCGTAGCTGAAGTCCTCGTCACGCACTGCGGCGGGGCGTGCTACGCCGGTATTCCAGGCGCGCCGCAAAAGGTCAGCGCTTCGGTCCCAGGTCATCTACGGCATGGCCGCCGACGGGCTGCAGCGCGGCTTCGGCGGCGCCTACCTGAGCGGGCTCGGCGTCGATGGTCAGCAGAAAGCGGCCGCCGATCACGACGTTCTGGAATTTCCGCTCGTAGGTCTCGGCATTTTCGCCGCCCGGCTCGTAATCGCCGCACAGGAAGTTGCCGCGCAAGGCTCCCGCCTCGTCACCCTGGTGCGACAGCGCGACGCGATCCAGCGCGAGTCCGGTATTCAATACGGCTTGGCGGGCTGCTTCTGCAGCCGCATGGTCTGTGAAGATGCGGACGATGGTCGGCATGGTGTTCTCCTCGTGGTGAACCCAAAGTTGACGCATCGGCCGTGCCCAGCGGCGCGCCGGGCCGCCCGCTCAGAACAGCGCCATCTGCCGCATTCCAAACCCGATCGCCTCTTCGACCCGCATGCGCGCGTGCGTGAGCGACCCCTCGATGCCCGAGAGCGTACCGGCCAGCCAGCGGTAAAGCAGCGGCGCCTGACCGCGCGGGCTCAGGTGGATTTCACCGAGCTTCTTGCCGCGCTTGTCGCGGTAATAGTGAGAGCGGTAGCCGCGTTCCCAATGCGTGATCGGGCCGCGCCATCGGCGCAAGCGGCGGGGTTTGGCGGGGGGCGTTTCGGTTGGCGATGCCGACAGTGGTTCCTCCCAGCCGAATGCGGGTTTGGCAAACAGCGGCAAACCTTCCAGATCGGGGTAAAAATCCATCGTCGTATGCTCAGCTAGCCGCGCCGCCGCAGGCTTTGCAGACGAAAACGGCGCGTAGCCCGCATGATACCTGGGTTTGTGGCAGACAGCACGTGCAAATGCCCTAGCGGCGGGCATCGGAACAACGCTGCGCACGCCGCGCACTTCGCGCTTCGGTATGATGGCCGCTCCCCGTCTCGTGACGCGCGGCAACCGACCGTTACCCAGCATGAAGAACGCCTTTAACACGATGATGACAACCCGGATCGCCTGCACGCTGCTGTTGGCGGCAAGCTGCGTTGCGCAGGCTCACGCCGAGGAGAGCGCCTTCGCGCCGTTGCTCCGGCATCTGGCCGATCGGCTCGTCACCGCAGATCAGGTCGCGCTGAACAAATGGGACAGCGGCCAGTCGGTCTACGACCCGGCGCGCGAGGCCAAGGTCATCGCCAATGTCTCAGCGGAGGCGCCGGCCTACGGACTGGCCGCACAGGACGTAAGCGAGGTCTTCACAGACCAGATCGAGGCGAACAAGGAAGTGCAGTACGCCCTCCTGAACGACTGGCGCAGGGCCGGGGCTGCGCCCACCGCGCAGCGGCAGAGCCTGCCGGATGTGATCCGGCCCAAGCTCGACGAACTGCAGAAATCGATCCTGCAATCATTGCGCAGTGCGGCCTCGGCGCGCAGTCAAGCCGATTGCCCCGTTCAGGTGGCGAAGGAAATCGGCCGTGTCACGCATGAGAAATCGCTCGACACCCTGCATCGCATTGCACTGGATCGTGCAACGGCACGGCTCTGCACCACCCGCTGATCCTCTGAAGAACCGTGCGGCCACATCGGTCGGACGCGCCGCAAAGCGGAACAAAAAAGCCGGCCTCCAAGACCGGCTATACGAGCAGCGGCGATGGCCCCAGCGCCGCAGGGCCGAGGTTTGCGTCAGCCCAAATCCACAGGCACAAAGATCTTCGTATCGTCGCGTTGCACCAGCAGGGCGACATGCTTGCCGGCACGATCCACCAGGGTGCGCAGCTCCTGCACCGACGACACCGGCGTGCCGTTGAGCGACAGGATCACGTCCCCCGGCTGAATGCCGACCTTGGCCGACGGGCCCGTCACATCCATCACCACCAGGCCACCGGGCAAACCGCTCTGACGCCTCTCTTCGGGCTGCAGCGGGCGCACCGCCAGCCCCAGGCGGCCTTGGTCCGGCGCCGCCTTTTCAGTGGATGCCACCTTGGCGTCCTTCGCGGCGCCGATAGTGACCGTCAGCGTGGTGGGCTTGCCCTGGCGGATGATCTGCAGCGGCACGGTCGAGCCCGGCTTGATGTCGGCCACCTGCTCGGGCAGGTCGCCCGACCGATCGATGTGTGCATCGCCAATCTGCAGGATCACGTCGCCGGGTTGCAGACCGGCCTTGGCCGCGGGTCCGCCGTCTTCCACCGAATTGACCAATGCGCCTTCAGGCTTGGGCAGCTTGAAGGAATCGGCCAGCGACTGGTCGACCTCCTGCACCGCAATGCCCAGGCGGCCGCGCGTGACCTTGCCGGTAGAGACAAGCTGCTGCTCCACCTTCATCGCCACGTCGATCGGCACCGCAAACGACAGGCCCTGGTAGCCGCCGGTCTGGCTGTAGATCTGCGAATTGATGCCGATCACCTCGCCGCGCTGGTTGAACAGCGGGCCGCCCGAGTTGCCGGGGTTCACGGCCACATCGGTCTGGATGAAGGGCACATAGGTATCGTCCGGCAGCGACCGCGACTTGGCGCTCACGATCCCCGCCGTGACGGTGTTCTCGAAACCGTACGGCGAACCGATCGCCAGCACAGGCTCGCCCACCTTGGTGTTGGCGGGGCTGCCGATCTGCACCACGGGCAGGTTCGTGGCCGAGATGCGCAGCACTGCCACGTCGGATTGCTTGTCGACGCCAAGCACCTTGGCCTTGAACTCGCGGCGATCCGTCAGCTTGACGTTGACCTCCTGCGCGCCATCCACCACGTGGGCGTTGGTCAGGATCAGCCCATCGGCAGAGACGATAAAGCCGGAGCCCAGACCGCGCACGATCTGGTCACCGCGTTGTTGCGGCACCTGCGGCATAAAGCGCTTGAAGAATTCGGAGAACGGGTCGTCCGGGCTCATGCCCGGCGGCAGGCCCTGCATGCTGGTGCGCTGCGCACGTGCGGTGGTGCTGATGTTGACCACGGCCGGGCCGTAGCGATCGACGATGCCGGAGAAGTCCATCGGCGCGGCGACAGCCACCGGAGCCGCCCCGGCTGCGGGCGCGGTCGTTGTCGTTGCCGTGGCCACGGGTGCTGCCACCGCGCGCGAAATCATGTCTTTCTGCAGATAGGCATAGCCGCCTGCAACGGCGACTACAGCAGCCAGGCCGGCCGCAGTGCGTGCCAGGGTTTGACGCGTCATTGTCGTGTCCTCTCTTGCTGAGCGCGAGGGTCACGGCTTGCGGAGTCGCCTGCCGTGCCCATCGGTTGAAGGCATCGTAGGCGGCCAGACTTAAACGAGACTTAAAGGTGGGCGGCGCACACGCGCATCACATGAAACGAAATGTTTCTACGTGCTGGCCTTGAATGGAAAGCGCAGCACCACGCGCAAACCGCCGCCTTCGCGAGGTTCCAGTGCCAGGGTGGCGTCATGCGCCTGCGCGATTTCGCGAACGATGGCGAGCCCCAGGCCGCTGCCGCCGGTGGGCGCCTGCGCCGGGCGATAAAAGCGATCGAGCACGCGTTCACGCTCCTCCGCCGGGATGCCAGGGCCGTTGTCTTCGACCACGAGCTGCGCGCCACCGTCTGGCGTATGTGCCGTCGACACATCGACGCGAGCGCCGGTCGGACAGTATTTCAGTGCGTTGTCGACAAGGTTCACTAGCAGCACGCGCAGCGCATCGGCATTACCCATCACGGATGCCGGCTGCGACTCCACCGCGATCCCCAGGTCAATGCGCTTTTGCACCGCCGCCGGTGACAGTTCGGCAACCACGTCAGCCGCCACGGCGTCGAGCGCAACCGTTGCGCGCTGCGTATCGGCAGCGCCCGGTTCCTGCCGCGCGAGCGTCAGCAACTGACCAACGAGGCGAATCATGCGCTCCACACCGCGATGCAGATCGGCATGCGCGGCGCGGCGTTCGTCTTCGTTCTCGGCACGGTCGGCCACCTGCAACTGCAGCTTGAGCGCGGCCAGCGGCGTGCGCAGCGCGTGTGCCGCGTCGGCGACAAACGCGCGCTGGTGTGCCAGTGCGGTGCCGAGTCGCGCCAGCAGATCGTTCAATGCATTCGTCAGCGGGCGGATCTCGTCCGGCAAATCGTGCGTGGGCAACGGCGACAGCGCTGCCGCATCGCGCGCCTGCACCTGCCTCGCCACGGAGCCCAGCGGCGCCAGCCCGCGCCCGACCGCCAGCCACACGATCCAGCCTAGCAGGGGCAAGAGGATCAGCAGCGGCGCCACTGTGCGCAACGCCATGCGCGCCGCCACTTCGTGCCGCGCGCTGTACGGCTGGGCGATCTGCACCACGGCAGGCCCGAAGGCGACGCTGTAGATGCGCCAGGGGCCCTCCGGCGTATTTGCGTCGGAAAAGCCCAGCTCGGCCTGGTCCGGCAGATTTGGGCGCGCGTGCGAGAGATACAGGCTGCGGCCGGTGCCGTCCCAGATGCGGATCACGACATCATCGTCACGCGCAATGCCGGCAAGCGCCGGCGGTGGCGGATCGATCCACTGGCTCGGCAGCGCGGCGGCCACCTGCTGCATCTGGTAGTCGAACAGTGCGTTGGCTTCCTGGCGCGCCTGTGCGTAGATCAGGCCGGTGGCGATGACGATGCCCGCCAGCAGGCCGCCGGCCAGCCACCACAGCAGGGTTTTACGGATCGATTGCATGGGTTATTGGTGCGCGTCGCCGTCGGCAGGTTCCGCAGGCGACGTCGACGCCTCACGCGGAATCACATACCCCACACCGCGGATGTTCTGAATGAAATGGCTGCCGAGCTTTTTGCGCAGCGCGTGGATGTATACCTCGACCGTGTTGCTGCCGACCTCCTCATCCCAGCCGTAGAGGTTGTCCTGCAACTGGGCGATCGACCACACCTTGCCAGGCCGCGCGAGCAACGCATGCAGCACCGCAAACTCGCGGCCCGACAGTTTGACCGGCACCCCTGCGCGCAGCACTTCGCGGGTGACGGGGTTGAGCAGCACCTCGCCGTGGCGCATGAGCGGATCGGCACGGCCGCCCTGTCTGCGCAGCAACGCGTGCATGCGCGCCGCCAGCTCTTGCAGGTCAAATGGCTTGACGAGGTAGTCGTCTGCGCCAGCGTTGAGACCGGCCACGCGGTCGGCCACCGCATCGCGCGCGGTCAGGATCAGGATGGGAATGGCGATGCCGCGCTGACGCACTTCGCGCACCACGTCGAGCCCGTCGCGCTTGGGCAAGCCGAGGTCGAGCAGCATGAGGTCGAACAGGGTGCTGCCTGATTCTGCACCGGCGGCACCAGGCGCCGTGACCGCGTGCACGGCTGCCTCGCCATCACGCACCCAATCGATGGCGAAACCGTCGTGGCGCAAACCCTTGCGCACGCTGTCGCCGATCATGTCGTCGTCTTCTACGAGCAGTACGCGCATGGACGCATCAAAAATAAGCCGGGGAAGGCTCATTGTAGAACTGCTGCGCGGGCGGCTCACACTTTGTGCAGAGCCGCCCGCAAACTCACCTCCGCATCAGAACGCGCCCGATTTGATCAACTGGTTCAGCGCGCCAATGTTCAGGCTGCCCCAACCCGTCGGATAGTCCCAACCCTTGGCGGCGTTGTAACCGTAGCCCTGGTAGCCGTTGTTGCCCGAGACCACGTCATAGCGCAGCAGCGACGCGTTGGCTGGAATGGCGTTGTACAGGCGCGCCGCAGGAAAGCCCAGGTTGCCGTTCGCCGCCAGCAACCGTGCCCAGAAGCCGACAAAGATGGGCGATGCCAGGCTCGTGCCGCCAATCTGCTGCAGTTGCCCGTAGTTGTAGATGTAGGCACCCGTGCTTTGCGCCGCGTCGAACGACACATCGGGCAACAGCCGCGCATTCCCGCCCTGCCAGCTCGGTGCCGGCAGAATCTGGCTGATGCCGCCGCCCGTGGCCCACAGCTTGCCGTTGCCGTTGAGGCCTTCGTTCCACACGGTCTCGCTGGCGAAGCTCGATCCGCTGGTGTACAGCGTGGTGCCACCAATGGCCAGCACGTGCGGCGACGATGCCGGCCACGACACGCTGTAGTTGGCGCCGTCCGGATAGCCGCGGTTGTTGCACTCGTAGACGCCCTCGTCGCCGGAAGACACGGAGAACGTCTGCCCCTGCGCGGCGGCGGTGGTGAAGATGGCCTCTTCGGCATCGAGCGTACCGTCGACGCTGGCGTCGTTCTCGCACCAGCCGAGCGACACGTTGATGATCTTGGCGGTGTTGTCGGTCACTGCCTTGTTGAACGCCTTGGTCAGGCCCGTGTTGCCTGGCGCGTTGAGGTCGGCCATGTAGAAAGCCAGCTTGCCGACCGCACCGCCGGCCGCACCCACGATGGACTGGCTGTCGAGGTTCCACTCGCCCTGGCCTTCCTGGTCATCGGTGTAGTTGCCGCTGGTGCCGTTGGTCTTGATCGTGGTGGTGGACACCGCGGCATAGCCGTTGTTGCTCGTGAACGTGCGCAGGTCACGCAGCGTTTGCGATACACCGCCGATGGTGATGATGCCCACGGTGGTGCCTGCCGCCGTCGGCACGCCGGTCGCGCCGTACAGCGCCGGGAATTCCTTCGGGTAGTGGCCCGTGGCGGTGCCGGCCGCCAGCGTGCGCGCTTCCGCCACATCGCCCACACGCAGCAGCGGACGCGCACGCGCCACGTTCTGCAGCCCCAGCACCGATCCGACGATGCCGCCCAGCGCGCGCGGCACCTGCGCCTTGCCGCTGTTCGCAAACCCGCTGCGGCCGGCCAGCTGGTAGTGCACCAGGGGCGTGTTGAACGCCGCCTTGACCGTGCCGGCCGTACCGCGCGCAGATACCAGCAGCCGGTTGGGCGCAACGTCAATATCGATAAAACCGTTCTGGCGCAGATAGCGCACGACAGCGTCTACCTGCGCCTGCGTGGGCGCGTGGTCGGCCAGGAACTGCTCGCTGGTCAGGTACTTCCGGTAGTGCGGGCTGCGCGGGTCATTCACGTCGTGCGCGAGCGCCTTCAGCGTGGCCTCGTTGCGTAGCTTGAGGCTGATCAGTACATCGGCAGTCTGGCCGGGAGCGACCTCGTTGGTGGCACCGCGTGCCAGGAGTTGCGGGCCCGTCACGAAAGGCTTGGTGTGGGTGTCGACCCAATCGGTGGCGGCATGCAGCGGCCCGGCCGCAAGCACCAGCGGCCATGCATACGCCAGATGACGGCACAGGGTTGAGAAGCGCTGCACGGGGAGATCAGTACGGAGCATCGGATGTCCTTTTGAGGAGTACGACGTTGCAGAACCACGCCGCTTGTGACGACGTGGGCGTCGTTCACCGTAGCCAACGCGCCCGCCTCCCAACAGTGCAAAAACAGTCAGTTGCACTTGGAGCGCGCTGCATCTAACAGCCCCTCGCAGGGCGGTTGCGCACGGCTGCGCTTGCCTTTATCGTGATGCGGTCCGCCATTCGAACCCGCGCGCAGATGAGCGCCCAGCAAGCCACTTCCTCCGCCACCCCAGATTCATCGACCGACCTGCGCGAGCGCATTCGCGCGGCGCGCCCGTCGCTCTCTCCGGCCGAACGCCAGGTGGCTGACTGGGTACTGCGCCAGCCCGGTACTGTGCTCAGCCTGCCGGTGGCCGCCATCGCGCGCGAGGCCGGTGTCAGCCAGCCGACCGTGATCCGCTTCTGCCGCTCGATGGGCTGCCATGGCCTGTCGGATTTCAAGCTGCGGCTGGCGCAAGGCAATGCGGCCCGTGACGCCGCGCCGGCACGCGACGCGTCTCCCTCGGGCACGCGCGTCCTGCAGGACGCCATCGATTCGTTCAACACGCTGCAGGACCGCTTCGACCCGCGCACACTCGATGCAGCGGTGGCGCTGGTCGACAGCGCGCACCGCATCGACCTGTACGGCTTCGGCAGCTCCGGCGTGGTAGCGCTCGACGCGCAGACGAAGTTCTTCCGCTACGGCATCCCCGCGAATGCCTATAGCGATCCGTATCTGGTGTCGATGTCGTTGAACGTGCTGCAGGCAGGGGACGTGGTGATCGCCATCTCCAAATCGGGCGCATTGCCCGAACTGCAGACGGCGGTGGAACGCGTGCGCGAATTGGGGGTGCGCGTAATTGCCGTCACGGCGCCGGGCAGCCCGCTCGCGGCACTCGCCGATGTCGTGCTGCCCGCAGGCGTGGACGATGCCGTGACTGACCGCTCGATGGTCGCGCGCCTGTTGCACCTGGCGCTGCTCGATGCGCTGGTACTGGAAGTGGCACTACGCAAGGGTAGCGCCCTCCAGCACGCCGACCAGCCTGAATAACGCCAACGCGGCGTCAGTGTCCCTGGGCCACTGCGTGATCCATGGCAGCGCAGAGGCCGATCAGCCCCGGGTACGGTGAATGAATCACGTACACGGGCATCGACGCCACATAGGCCGAGAAGCGCCCCTTGTCTTCAAAGCGCCGCCGGAACGGTGAGTTGGCAAACGCCGGCCCCAGACGCGGGACAATGCCGCCGCCGATGTACACGCCGCCGCGCGCGCCCAGCGTGACCGCCAGATTGGCCGCGATGGTGCCGAGAAACGCGCAGAACGTATCGACGGCATAACGGCAGCGCGCGTGGTCGCCGGCAGCGTCTTCCATCTCGCCCAATGCGATGGCGGTGATGTCGGCGGCGCGGCGCAAGGTGGGACCTTGCTGCCAGAGGTCAAAGCACGCACCCAGCGCCTCGTAGATCAGCTCCAGGCCCATGCCGGAAATCAGCCGCTCGGCCGACACATGGCCGAAGCGCTCACGTGCGAAGCGCCAGATGACGGCCTCCTCGTCGTTCATCGGCGGGAAGGCGACATGACCGCCCTCGCCGGCCACGGCGATGTAGCGTCCCTCCGGCGTCGGCAGCAGTGATGCAACGCCCAAGCCCGTGCCGGCGCCGAGCAGCGCGCGCGGTGCATCGGCCAGGCTGGCACCGCCTCCCACCTGTTCCAGCTCGTCGGCGGGCAGATACGGCAATGCGTGCGCCAGCGCCGCGAAGTCGTTGAGCACAACAAACGTGTCGAAGCCCAGCGATTGGCGCATCGCCTCGATCGAGAAGGCCCAGTCGCGATTGGTCATGCGGATCTGGTCGCCCAGCACCGGATTGGCGATGCCGATGGCCGCATGGCGCACGCCCGCGGTGGCAATCTCCGGCGGCAGCGATGCCAGGTAGGCGCGCATGGCTGCTTCGAGCGACGGGTAGTCGTCGCCGGCCAGCACGCCGATGTGCGCCAGGCGCATGGGCGCCATCTCCAACGCAAAGCGGACGTTGGTGCCGCCCACATCGGCGACCAGCCGCGGGTAGGCCAGCGTGTCAGCCACGCTGCCCGCGTTCACCTCATGCAGTCCAATAGACATCGAGCGGCACCTCACGCTGATGAATGACGTAGCTCACCGGCAGCGCACGCTGTGCCCCGCCTCGCGCGGCCTCGTCGAACACACCGCGCTTGACCTGCCCCGAGATCGACAGGAACAACCGGCGCGCCGCACACAGCGCCGACAGATTCAGGCTGATACGCCGGTGCGGCGCAGCGCCGGGGCGCACCGGCAGATACGCCGGCGCCCGCGTGCGATCGATGCCTTCGCCCAATTCAGGCGCGTCGGGAAACAACGAGGCGGTATGCCCGTCATCGCCCATACCGAGAATCACGACGTCGGGTTGCTGAAACGGCTCATTCGCGGTCGCCACGCAGGCATCCACGTCAACCGATTCGCCATGCACGTGCGGTGACAACACCAGCGGAAAGAAGCGCGCCGCCGCCGCGGCATCCTGCAACAAATGTTCGCGGATGAGCCGGGCGTTGCTGTCGGCATGCTCGGGCGGCACGGCACGCTCGTCGACCAGCGTGATCGACACGTCGGCCCAGCGCAGCGGCAGCACGCGCAGCGCGGCAAACAGCGCAATGGGTGATCGCCCGCCCGATACAGCCAGGCACGCACTGCCCTGCGCCTCGATCACATGCGTGAGCGTGTTCGCAATGGACGCGGCCAACGCTTGCACCTGCGCGGCGGCCTCCGGAACTGCGTGCCAGCGCATCGCCATTACATCTCCTCGTGCCACGCGGCGTTGTCGCGCGAGAGCAGCGCGCTCGATGCCGCAGGGCCCCAGCTGCCCGCGGTGTAGCCCTTGGGCGGAATGCGTGCTTCGTTCCACGCTTCAATGATCGGCTCGACCCAGCGCCAGGCTTCGGCCTGCTCATCGCGCCGCACGAACAGACCGAGCTTGCCGTTGACAGCGTCCATCAGCAGACGCTCATACGCGCCGGCATGGCGCACGCCGCCGTGGTCGGTAAAGTCCAGGTCCAGCGTGGACGGCTGCAAGCCCAGCGCAGCGCCCGGTGTCTTCGTCAGGAACTGCAGGCGGATGCTCTCTTCCGGCTGCAGGCGAATGACAAGACGGTTCTCCGGAAACTGGATCAGCGGTTTTGGAAACAGCGCGTGCGGCACGTCATGAAAGCGCACCACGATCTCCGCCAGCCGTTGCGGCATGCGCTTGCCGGTGCGCAGGTAGAACGGCACGCCGGCCCAGCGCCAGTTGGCAATCTCGGCCTTGATGGCGACGAAGGTTTCGGTGCGGCTGTCGGGCGGAATGCCCTGCTCATGCAGATAGCCCTGCACCGGCTGCCCCGCGATGGCGCCTTCCTGGTACTGGCCGCGCACGGTCTTCTCGGGCACCTCTTGCAGCGGAATCGGCTTGAGCGCTTTCAAGATCTTCAGCTTTTCGTCGCGGATGGCGTCTTGCGACAGGCTCGACGGCGGTTCCATGGCGACGATACACAGCAGTTGCAGCAGGTGGTTCTGCACCATGTCGCGCAGCGCGCCAACGCCGTCGTAGAAATCTCCGCGCTTTTCCACGCCAAGTTGCTCGGCAATCGTGATCTGCACATCCTTGATCCATTCGCGGCGCCACAGCGGCTCGAACAGCGCGTTGCCGAAGCGGATCGCCATCAGGTTCTGGACGGACTCTTTCCCGAGGTAGTGGTCGATCCGGTAGATCTGGTCTTCGGCAAAGAACTGCGCCACGGCGGAATTGATGCGCTCGTTCGACGCAAGATCGGTGCCCAGCGGCTTTTCCAGCACCAGCCGCACATTCGGCGTATTCAGCCCGACACGGGCGAGCTGCTTGCAGATGTCGATGAAGAAGCCCGGCGCCGTGGCGAGGTAGCAGACCGTGACCGGCGCGCGGTCCTCGCCCAGCGCGGCGGCAAGCGCGTCGAACTGCTCGGGTTTGCGGGCGTCCACCTGCTGATAGACGATGCGCTCGGCAAACGAGGCCCAGGCGTCGTCGGAGACGGGCGCGCCGGAATACAGGCGCATCGTGGGGCGCGTTTCGCGCTCCAGCAGGGCCAGGTAGCCGGCAGTCTCCAGCGGCTGCGTGCCGATGGCGAAGATCCGCCCGCGGGAGTGCAGTTCGCCACCCTGATGCGCATCGAACAAGGCCGGAATCAGTTTGCGGCGGGCAAGATCGCCCGTACCGCCGAACAACACCATGTCGAATGCGGGCACCGACATCGTCATCTCCTGTGTGTGAGCCATCGATTAGGCTAGCCTAGCTGACTAGCAAGGCAACTGTTCTAGGCTCATTCTGTAGTATTACTACATCGTGAGCAAGACGTTCGCGAAACTGCCCGGGCAAGCGTTTCCGACCGGACTTTTCCCACGGGTCAAGGCCTCACGCGCGCCTTGTGGCACGCAATTCGCGTGCTTGGCCGTGTTATTTGCACGTCATTGGATTCGGTACCTGTGGAAAACCCTGCACCAAATCCGGCCCATTTGTAGGAAAATTACAGCATTCTGTCCTGCCCGGACCTACCCCCCAGGAGAACCCGCATGGCCCTGCACCGCACTCTGGCCGCCGTCACGCAACGCATCATCGACCGCAGCCGCGGCCCCCGCCAGGCCTATCTGGATGTCACCCGCAAGAATGCCGGCCGCAAGGTCGAGCGTACGCTGCTCTCGTGTACGAACCTCGCGCACGGCTTTGCGGCCATGCCGGGCGAAGCGAAGATCCGCCTGAAAGCGCTGGAGCGACCGAACCTCGGCATTGTCTCAGCGTACAACGACATGCTGTCGGCACATCAGCCGCTGGAGGCGTTTCCGGCGTGGCTCAAGCAGGCGGCGCTGGACGCCGGCGGCACGGCCCAGTTTGCCGGCGGCGTGCCCGCCATGTGCGATGGCGTGACGCAGGGCCAGGACGGGATGGAGCTGTCGCTGTTCTCGCGCGACACGATTGCCTTGTCGACGGCCGTGGCGCTGTCGCACCAGATGTTCGACGCGGCGCTATACCTGGGCGTGTGCGACAAGATCGTGCCGGGGCTGGTGATCGGCGCGCTGTCGTTCGGCCACCTGCCCGCCGTGTTCGTGCCGGCCGGCCCCATGACCACCGGCATCAGCAATGATGAAAAAGCCCGCACGCGGCAGCTTTATGCCGAGGGCAAGCTCTCGCGCGCCGATCTGCTCGAAGCCGAATCCAAGTCGTACCACGGCCCGGGCACGTGCACGTTCTACGGCACGGCCAACTCCAACCAGATGCTGATGGAGGTGATGGGCCTGCACCTGCCGGGCACCGCCTTCATCAACCCGAACACGCCGCTGCGCGAGGCGCTCACGCGTGAGTCGGCGCGCCAGGCGCTCAAGCTCGTCTTCAGCGGCGACCAATACACCCCCATTGCCGACGTGCTCGATGAGCGCGCCTTCGTCAACGGCATCGTCGGCCTACTGGCCACGGGCGGCTCGACGAACCACACGTTGCACCTCGTGGCGATGGCGCGTGCGGCCGGCATCCTGCTCACGTGGGACGACTTCAACGATCTGTCGGGCGTGATTCCGCTGCTGGCACGGGTGTATCCGAACGGCAAGGCCGACGTGAACGAATTCCAGGCCGCGGGAGGCCTCTCCATCGTGATTCGCGAACTGCTCGACGCCGGCCTGCTGCATAACGACGTGACGACCATCATGGGCAAGGGCCTGCGCCGCCATGCGCAAGAGCCCTTCCTGGAAGGCGACAGGCTGGTGTGGCGCGATGGCGCCGCTGCCTCGCTCGATACCAACATCGTGCGCGGCGTGGCCGAGCCGTTCTCGCCGGACGGCGGCCTGCGGGTGCTCGACGGCAACATCGGGCGCTCGGTGATCAAGGTGTCGGCGGTCAAGCCGGAACATCGTTTTGTGGAAGCGCCGGCACGCGTCTTCCTCGCGCAGGACGATCTGATCAACGCGTTCAAGGCCGGTGAACTGGAGCGCGATTTCGTGGCCGTGCTGCCGTATCAGGGCCCGGCCGCCAACGGCATGCCCGAACTGCACAAGCTCACGCCGACGCTGTCGGTGCTGCAGGAGCGCGGTTTCAAGGTCGCGCTGGTGACGGACGGCCGCATGTCGGGCGCGTCGGGCAAGGTGCCGGCCGCCATCCACATCACCCCGGAAGCGCTCAACGGCGGGCCGCTGGCGCGCGTGCGCGATGGCGACATCGTCGTGCTGGATGCGGAAGCAGGCACGCTGCAAGTGCGCGTGCCGGAGGCGGAGTGGAACGCCCGCCAGGTCACCGCGCCGGATCTATCGCATTACCACGCAGGCGTTGGGCGGGACTTGTTCTCGGGTTTCCGCCGCAATGTGTCGCCAGCGGAAGAAGGCGCCTGCACGTTGTTCGTTTCGGCCGGCGCATAAGCCAGGATGCTGCAGCCGGCCCAGGCCCAGTGCCTCGGCCGGCCGGGTTTACAGCATGGATTTGTCGATCGAGATGCCCAGCTCACCGGCCATCTGTTCGACAAGCATTTGAAGCCTCGCCACCTTGTCGGCCAACTGCTTCTGCTCCGCTTTCAGCGCTTCGAACTCCGACGGCGCGATCGACTCGTCAACGGCGCCTGGCTGCCGAATCTCGGCCTGTGCAACTTCACCGCACAGCAAGTGCATCCAGCGGCTTTCACGCTCGCCCGGCATGCGCGGCAGCTTCACGACATAGGGCGGATCGCGCTCTGCCAGTTCGTCCAGAAACGCTTCAACGGATGAAATATCGGCAAAGGCGTGGAACCGCGCCGCGTTCAGTCGCAACTCGGCCGCCGTCTGCGGGCCGCGCAGCAGCAGCACGGTGAGCAACGCGACGGATTGGCTTGGCACACCCAGCACGCGGTTCATGTTGTGCTCGAACCGCGGCACACGGCTGCTGCTGCCTTCCATGACCAGGCTCAACGTTTTCAGCCCGTCGATGGCCGTAAGGATTTCGGCTTCGGTGACGGACATGACCGGTGCACGTGCGGTTTTTTGATTGCAGCCGGCCGCCAGCGCGTTGAGCGTGAGCGGATAAGTGTCGGGCACCGTGTGCTGTTTTTCGACCAGGACGCCGAGAACACGTCCTTCAAGCGCGGTCAGGGTACGGAGGGCGCGACGCTGCACGGCGTCGGAATGGATATTCATGGCGGGACGGCGACGGATACGCTTGGGTTGGGGCAAATTCGAACGCCACATCATATCCGGCGCACGCAGGCAGGCGGCCCTGCCTGCGCAACAACAATCGAAACTCAGCCCTTGGCCGCGCCGCGCACCAGCAGCACCGGCGTGGTCGCCTGGCGGATGAACTTTTCGGCCACGCTGCCCAACATCGCATGTGCCAGCCCACGGCGGCCGTGCGTGCCGAGCACGACCACATCGGCGCCGCTTCGCACGGCTTCGGCCTGCAGGGCGCTCGCCACATCCTCGCCCACGTGCTGGGTTTCAACCAGCACGGTCTCATGCTCCAGGCCGGCGGAGGTAAGCGTCGCGGCGGTGTCGGCGAGCAACGCCGTGCCGGCTTCGATGAACGACTTGCGCAGCTCCGTAGGGTCGTAATAGCCGACGTCGAACAACATGGCCGGGCTGTCGACGATATAAACCGCGCGGATGGTGCTCTGGAATGCCTTGGCCAGGCGCACGGCCTCGGCCAGGGCCAGCTTGCTGGTTTCGCTGCCATCAACGGCGACCAGAATCTTCTTGTACATGGTTCAAGCCTCGCAGGAGAGTGGTTGTCGGAATACTGTGCTGACGGTGTTGGGGCAGCGCCTGGGCCACCCACACGCTATTCTGTGACATCGACCACCCATTTGCGTTGCGCCAAATCAGATGGCCGCGACCATGCGACGCAATAATGCACCGCCATCCGCCCGCCCCCACACCTGAATTGATTGCCGCATACCGCGGCGCCCGCTATCGCGTCAGCGCGCCGCAAGGCGATGTGCTGCTGCGCGTCGACGCCATCAACCCATGCGTGGCGGCATTGCTCGCCCAGGCCCATGCGCCGTGGGCCGTGTTCGTAACGGCGCATCAGCCGTTTTCGCGCGCGGTGTCAGCGGAAGAAAACGCCGCACGGCAAGCCGAGCTGCTTGCCTGGGCCATCGCACGCGGCCTGCAATGGCTGACTGGAGAAGGCGGCCCGCCCGAAGATGCCCCCGCGCACACATGGTCAGCCGAGCCGAGCCTGCTCCTGTTCATCGAAGACCCGGCCATCGCCGATACGCTCATGGTCACGTTCGACCAGAACGCGGTGGTGCTGTGCGATGCGCATGGTTTTTGTACCTTGCGTTGGCACCCGTATCTGCCAGACTGATTCTGCACAGGGCACTTGGCGCACAGCGCTTTGCAGTATTGCAAGTGGCGCTTCCGATTCCTAAGTGCTGGCGTAGATACATCAGCAGGAGGTTCGTATGGAACTGCATATGCAATCGCATCATTGGGAGCGCCGCATGCCAGACTGGCTCGCCGCTAGCGTGGCAGGCCTCGTGGGCGGCGCGCTGGTCATCGTGCTGGAGTTCTTCTGGTCGACCATGGTGCTCAATGAAAGCCCCTGGCGCCCGACACACAAGATCGCCGCCATGGTCATGGGCCGCGGCGCGCTGGAAGAGATGTCCCTGTTCAGCCTCAGCATCGTAGGGACAGCGCTCGTGCTGCATTTCGTGCTGGGCGCCTTCATGGGCATGATCCTGGGGGCCATCATCGCGCCGTTCCACTTCGATTCGAGCCCCGGAATGCTCGCCGCCGTCGGCGTGGTCTTCGGGATCGTGGCGTACGTGGTCAACTTCTACGGCATGACGGCCGTGTTCCCGTGGTTTGTGTCGGAGCGCGGCTCGGGGCCATTGCTTGCCAACCTGCTGTTTGGCGTCGTGACGGCGATCACGTACGGCATGCTGGAGCGGCGCATGCCCGAACCGATGCACTGACACCCCCACCTTTTTCCTGCGGCGCCGCAAGCTGAGCGGCGCCTTCAGGAGGCGGCCGCCTCGGGCAACGCATGCCGGAGGCGGCCGTTTTACATTGCGGCGCAGCACACAGATGCCGCGTCGGCCCGATCCATACGCGGGGTGCGCCTCGTCCTTACGTTGCCTTGCACGATCCGGGTGCGCGACCTAGCCTGTCTTTAGCGTGTTGAGGAAGTCCCTCGCCGGGAGGTGCCCATGGCCCTTGCGATTGCGCTCGTGCTGATCGTCGTGCTGGCGGTGGGGTTTCACTTTGCCAGCCCCTGGTGGATCACCCCAATCGCCTCCAACTGGGTGCGCATGGACGACACGCTGACGATCACCATCGTCATCACCGGTGTGCTGTTTGTCGCCATCAACCTCTTCGTCGTCGCGGCGCTGCTGCGCTATCGCCATCGCGACGGCCAGCGCAACCAGCGGGCCGCCTACGAGCCGCACAACAAGCGCATGGAATGGTGGCTGATCGGCATTACCAGCGTGGGTGTGGCGGCGCTGCTTGCGCCGGGCCTGTTCGTCTATGCCGATTACGTACGGCCGCCACCGAACGCCTTGCAGATGGAAGTGCTCGGCCAGCAGTGGCAATGGCGCTTTCGCTTTGCCGGCCCCGGCGGCAAGCTCGGCACGACCGACGTGCGCTACATGAGCAACGACAACCCGTTCGGCATGAACCCGGCCGACCCGAACGGACGCGACAACGTCCTGATCGAAACGCCCGAGTTGCACCTGCCGATCAATCGCCCGATCCAGGTACTGGCGCGCTCGCGCGATGTGCTGCATGACTTTTACGTGCCGCCGTTCCGTGCGCGCATGAACATGGTGCCGGGCATGATCACCACGTTCTGGTTCACCCCCACCAAGGCAGGGCGTTACGACATCCTGTGCGCGCAGCTCTGCGGCATCGGGCACTCCAATATGCGCGGTGTGGTGGTCGTGGAAGACGAGGCATCGTTCGCACGCTGGCTCGCACAGCAGACCACTTTCGAGCAGCGCCAGAAAGCCAAGTTGCAAGCCGCCGCCCCTGCTGCGGGCGGACGCGCGCAGGCGTTGGCAGAGCAAGGCCAGACGCTCGCCCAGGCCAAGGGCTGCGTTGCCTGCCACAGCATCGACGGCAGCCCGCGCGTCGGCCCCACGTGGAAGGGGCTCTACGGCAAGACTGAAACCATGGCCGACGGCAGCACCGCGCACGTCGACGAGGCGTACCTGCGCGCGTTCATCCGTGACCCGAAGGCGCGGGTGGTGAAGGGCTTCGCGCCGATCATGCCGTCGTTCGATCTGAGCGAGCAGGAGCTGTCGGCGCTGGTTGCATACATCGAAGCGCAAGGTGGCGATGCCGCATCGACCACGGCGAAACCGTAGCGAGGAGACGCCATGTCTTACGCACACCCCGACCCCGCGTCCCCCGGCCACGATCTCGCACCGCAAAGCTTCTGGACGCGCTACATCTGGAGCCAGGACCACAAGGTCATCGCGGTGCAGTATTCGCTCACGGCCATCGCCATCGGGCTGGTGGGGCTCGTGCTGTCGAACCTGATGCGGCTGCAGCTGGGCTTTCCGGGCAAGTTCGACTTTATCGACGCCAACCACTACTACCAGTTCGTCACCATGCACGGAATGATCATGGTGATCTACCTGCTCACGGCGCTGTTCCTGGGCGGCTTCGGCAACTACCTGATCCCGCTGATGCTGGGCGCGCGCGACATGGTGTTTCCGTTTATGAACATGCTCAGCTATTGGGTGTATCTGCTGGCCGTGCTGGTGCTGGTGGCGAGCTTTTTCGTGCCGGGCGGGCCCACCGGCGCGGGCTGGACGCTATATCCGCCGCAGGCGATCCTGCCGGGCACGCCGGGCACCGAATGGGGCATCGTGCTGATGCTGGTGTCGCTCGCGATCTTCATCGTGGCGGCCACCATGGGCGGGCTCAACTACGTGACCACCACGCTGCAGGCGCGAACGCGCGGCATGACGCTCATGCGCATGCCGCTCACGGTATGGGGCATCTTTACGGCGACCGTGCTGGCGCTGCTGGCGTTTCCCGCGCTGTTTGTGTCGGCCATCATGATGCTGCTCGACAAGACGCTGGGCACCAGCTTCTTCATGCCGGCGGTGGTGTCGATGGGACAAACACTCCAGCATGCCGGCGGCAGCCCGCTGCTGTTCCAGCACCTGTTCTGGTTCTTCGGGCACCCCGAGGTCTACATCGTCGCGCTGCCCGCCTTCGGCATCGTGTCAGACCTCATCAGCACGCACGCGCGCAAGAACATCTTCGGCTACCGGATGATGGTGTGGGCCATCCTCATCATCGGCGTGCTGTCCTTCGTCGTCTGGGCGCACCACATGTTCGTGGCGGGCATGAACCCGTACTTCGGTTTCTTCTTTGCCACCACCACGCTGATCATCGCCATCCCGACCGCGCTCAAGGTCTACAACTGGGTGCTGACGCTGTGGCGGGGCGACATCCACCTGACCGTGCCGATGCTGTTTGCCATCGGTTTCATCAGCACGTTCGTGATCGGCGGGTTGACAGGGCTGTTCCTCGGCAACGTCAGCGTCGACATTCCGCTGTCCAACACGTACTTCGTGGTCGCGCACTTCCATATGGTGATGGGCGTCTCGCCGATCCTCGTGGTGTTCGGCGGGCTCTACCACTGGTACCCGAAGGTGACGGGCCGCATGCTGAACGACACGCTGGGCCGCGCGCACTTCTGGATCACCTTCATCGGCACGTATCTGATCTACTTTCCGATGCATTACTTGGGAGTCCTGGGCATGCCGCGGCGGTACTACGCGTATGAGGGATACAGCTTCATCCCACCCTCGGCGCAGACACTGAACACGTTCATCACCGTCATTGCCATCATCGTGGGCCTGGCACAGCTGCTGTTCCTCTTCAACCTGGCGTGGAGCCTCGTGCGTGGCAGGAAGGCCGAGTCCAACCCGTGGCGGGCCACCACGCTCGAATGGCAGACGCCGCAGACACCGCCCGTGCACGGCAACTGGGGGCCGATGCTGCCGGTGGTCTACCGGTGGGCATACGAGTACAGCCCGCCCGGCCGTGCGGATGACTTCGTGCCGCAGAACGAACCGCCCACCGGCGCCCCCGATATGGGAGCGGAAACGGAAGCGGCGCCGGCAACCTCCATCCTCCACGCCAGCGGGGTGCGCACATGACGACCCTGCCCCGCCACTTCGCACCTGATGCGTCGTCCGCATTGCCCCACGCTGGGCGCATTGGCCTGCGCGTCTTCATGGCCGTGGTGACGGCGCTGTTCTCGTTGCTGATCCTCGCTTATGCCATGCGGATGCGCGAGCCCGACTGGATGCCGGTTCCGCACCCGGTTCTGCTGTGGTGGAACACCGGCGTGCTGGCGTTGGCCAGCGCCGCCATGGAACTGGCACGGCGCGCGCGCGCGCACCGCACAAGCTGGCTGCTGGCGGGTGGCGTGCTTGCCGCGCTGTTCGTCTTCGGCCAATGGGCCGCGTGGCAGCAACTGTCGGCCACCGGGCAAGGCGTGGCAGTCAACCCATCCAACAGCTTTCTGTATGTGTTCACCGGCCTGCATGCAGCGCATGTCATCGGTGGTCTCGTCGTCTGGGCGGTGACGGTGGCACGCCTGCGCAGCAACGCCGACCGCACGCGTCGCAGCGTTGCCCTCTGCGCAACGTACTGGCACTTCCTGCTGGCCGTGTGGCTTGTGTTGCTGGCGGCGATGTGGTGGATCACACCCGCATTTGTGACGGCCATCTGCGGGCCGCTGTACGGAGCCACACCATGAGCGATCCCACGCTACCCGCCGACTCGGGCGCCTCCGCCGGAGGTTGGCCCGGCATCGTCAACGACTGGTCGGGCGACCGCGAAACCTTCAGGGTGCCGTGGGGCAAGGCCATGATGTGGATCTTCCTGCTGTCGGACACCTTCGTCTTCAGCAGTTTCCTGATCGGCTACATGACGGTGCGCATGTCGACCACGGTGCCATGGCCCGACCCGTCCAAGGTGTTCGGACTGTCGGTGGGCGGCGTGGAAGTGCCGCTCCTGCTGATCGCCATCATGACGTTCGTACTCATCAGCAGCAGCGGCACGATGGCGATGGCGGTGAACTTCGGCTACCGGCGCGAGGCAAAGCGCGCGGCGCTGCTCATGCTGGCGACTGCCATCCTGGGCGCGGCGTTCGTGTCGATGCAGGCGTTCGAGTGGACCAAGCTGATCGTGCATGAAGGCATCCGCCCGTGGGGCAACCCGCTGGGCGCGGCGCAGTTTGGCGCATGCTTTTTCATGATCACGGGCTTCCACGGCTTTCACGTGACCTGCGGCGTGATCTACCTGCTGCTGGTCGCCCGCAAGATCCTGCAGCCGGGCTTTGCCGAACACGGCAACTTCCAGATCGTGGAGATCGCGGGCCTCTACTGGCACTTCGTCGATCTCGTCTGGGTGTTCATCTTTGCGTTGTTCTACCTGTGGTGAGGCCTGTCATGGACCACACGCAACCCTCTGCCCACGGGCAACAACACCCCATTGGCATCTACCTGAAGATCTGGGGCCTGTTGTTCGTGCTGAGCACGATGTCGTACCTGGTCGATTATTTCCACGTGCAGGGGCTGATGCGCTGGACGCTGATCATCGTGTTCATGATCGCCAAGGCCGGGCTGATCGTCTCCGTGTTCATGCACATGATGTGGGAGCGGCTGGCACTGGTGTACGCCATCCTGATGCCGCCGTTGGCGTTGCTGGTGCTGATGGTATTGATGGCCGCGGAAGCGCATCACACCTTTGGGATGCGCGCCCTCTTCTTCCATTGAGCGCCGTTCAGCTCGCCGTCAAGCAACGGCCGTTGCATCCAGCGCCTGGGTGAAGTCCGCCACCAGATCGGCCTCATCCTCAATGCCGACCGACACGCGTACGAGCGAATCGGCAATGCCCATCGACGCGCGGCGCTCGGCGCCCATTTCCCAGTAGATGGTCGGCGCCACCGGGATCACCAGCGTGCGCGTATCACCCAGGTGCGTGGCACGCACGGCGTAGCGCAGGTGGTCGAGCATGTCGACGAAATCAGCGCCGTCCACCAGTTCGAAGCTCAGCAGGCCGCCGTAGTGGCGGAACAGCTCGGTGGCGCGGGCGTGCTGGGGGTGCTGCGGCAGGCCGGGGTAGTACACACGTGCCACCTTCGGGTGCGCGGCCAGCGTGCGGGCCAGCGCCAGCGCGTTGCTGCAGGTGCGGTCGACGCGCAGGGCCATCGTTTCGGCGCCCACGGCAATGCGGTGCGCGGCATCGGCAATCAAGGTCGCGCCCTGGTCACGCAGGCCCTTCTTGCGGATCTGCTGAATGCCCTGCATTTCCGGCTTGGCCTTGCGGTAGGCCGGAAAGATGTTCGGGTAGGCCGCCCAGTCGAACAGGCCCGTATCCACCACCGCGCCGCCCAGCGCGTTACCGTGCCCGCCGATGTACTTGGACAGCGAATGCACAACCAGGCTGGCCTGCGCGTCGCGCGCGCGGAACAGCCACGGCGAGGTCATCGTGCTGTCCACCACGTAGATCAGGCCGCGTGCCTTGCAGATATCGCCAATGCCCTTCAGATCCGCCACCTGCGTGCGGGGGTTCGCAATGGTCTCCACGAAGACGAGGCGCGTGTTCGGCTGCACCGCGTCGGCCACCGCCTGGGCAGACGTGGCATCGACGAATGTCACTTCCACGCCCAGGTTGCGCAGCGTTTCGAACACGCTGTTGGTATTGCCGAACAGGAAGGCGCTGGAGACCACGTGGTCGCCGGCGCGGAGCATGGTGGAAAACACCGCCATGATGGCCGCCATGCCGGTGGCGAAGCACGCGGTGGCCACACCCGATTCCATCATCGTGATCTTGGCTTCCAGTGCGGCCGTGGTCGGGTTGCCTTGGCGCGCGTAGGTGTAGCCGGGCTTGCCCTGGAACACGTCGATCAGCTCGCGCGTATCGGCATAGCCGTACGTGGTGGATGTATGCAGCGGCTTGTGGATGGCGTAGTGCTCGACGCCGGCTTCGCGGTCGGCGTGCAGGAGGGCGGTGGTCAGTCCGGTCATGGCGGGGGCAGCAGAAAGGCAGGAAACAGCAGGAAACGGCAGGAAAGTTCTGCATTATCGCGCGATTCCGGGGCCACCTGGGCGCCGGAAGCCGGCCGGGCGTGGAACGTGGCTTGCGTCCCACCTCGCGTTGCAAGACCGACCGGATTCCACGCCTGGTGACGAGCCCATCTCCCGCATCCTCCCCTCCTCTCCATCCTGCTGAGGCATCGAGCCTGCAGCAGCGGATCGTGGGCGCGTTGTGGCGCGCCATCTGGCGCTACCGCAAGCGCGTGCTGGTGGCCGTGGGGCTGCTGGTGCTCGCCAAGCTGTGCGCGGTGGGCGTGCCGATCGTGCTCAAGTGGATCGTCGACGGCTTTGGCGATGCCACGCGGGCGCGCGTGTTTCCCGCCTTCCTGCTGCTGGCCTATGCGGTGCTGCGCTTTGGCGGCACGCTGTTCGGCGAGCTGCGCGACATGGTGTTTTCGCGCGTGTCGCAGCCTACGGTGGCGGGCTTCATGGCACAGGCCTTCGAGCACCTGCACCAGCTCGGACCGCGCTTTCATGCAAGCCGGCAGACGGGCGGGTTGATCCGCGATGTGGAGCGCGGCACCACCGGCATCGAGTTCTTGCTGGGTGTCGCGCTGTTCACGATCCTGCCGACCATGGTGGAGATTGGCTCCGTGCTGATCATCATGATGAGCCGTTACAGCGGGTGGTATCTCCTCACCATCGTGGCCACGTTTGCGGCCTATTGCACGGCAACCGTGCTGCTCACGCGACGCCGCGTGCGTCTGCAGCGGCAGATGAACGAGTTCGACTCGATGGCCGGCAGCCGGCTGCTCGACAGCATGCTCAATCACGAGGCCGTGAAGGTCTACACCAGCGAGCGCTTCGAGGCCCACCGCTACCGCGACATCCTGCGCCAGCGCATCGAGACGGCCGTCGCCAACCAGCGCGCATTGTCACTGCTGCATGTGTCGCAAAGCGGCGTCATTGCCGGCGGTGTAGCGACCGTCATGCTGCTGGCCGGGCAGGACGTGACGCGCGGTGTGCTGTCGGTGGGCGATCTCGTGCTGATCAACGCGTACATCATCCAGGTATGCCTGCCGCTCAACGCGCTGGGCTTCATGTTCCGCGAAGCAAAGGACGCTGCCATCAATGCTGAGCGCCTGTTCCAACTGCTTGAACAACGGGCCGACGTGGTGGACCTGCCCGGCGGCGCACCGCTGCGCGTGACGCAGGGCGAGGTGCAATTCGATCACGTCGATTTCGGCTACGAGAACACGCGGCCCATCCTGCATGATCTCTCGCTGCGCATTCCTGCGGGCCACACGGTGGCCGTGGTGGGCGGCAGCGGCTCGGGCAAGTCGACGCTGGCGCGGCTGCTGCTGCGCTTTTACGACCCGTGGGCGGGGCGCGTGTCCATCGACGGGCAAGACCTGCGCGTGGTGACGCAAGACAGCGTGCGCCGCGCCATCGGCATCGTCCCGCAAGACACCATCCTCTTCAACGACACCGTCGCCTACAACATCGCCTACGGGCGCGAAGGCGCGACGATGGCCGAGGTGATCGAGGCGGCGCGCGCGGCCTATGTGCACGACTTCATCGCCGCGCTGCCTGAGGGCTACCAGACCATGGTCGGCGAGCGCGGGCTCAAGCTGTCGGGCGGTGAAAAGCAGCGCATTGCCATTGCGCGGGCACTGCTGAAGAACCCGTCGATCCTGATCTTCGACGAGGCGACGTCGGCACTCGACACCCGCTCCGAACGCGCCATCCAGCGCGAACTGGATCGGCTCTCTGCACACCGCACAACGCTGGTGATTGCGCACCGGCTCTCCACGGTGGTGGACGCGCACGAAATCGTCGTGCTGGAAAAAGGCCGCATTGTCGAGCGCGGCCGCCATACCGACCTGTTGGCCGCCAACGGCGTCTACGCCCAGCTCTGGACGCTGCAACGTCAACAGTCCGACCTGGAACAGGCTCAGCATCGACTGGCACAGCAGCCGATCAACCTGGTCGCACTGGTGGTGAGCGTGCTCGACGGCCTGCGCGAAGCCATCGATGCACGCCGCATCACCGTGTATTCCGTGATCCGCTCGGAAACGCCGAGCATCACGGGCGACCCGAGCCGCCTGCAGGGCATCGTGGGCGATGTGCTGAGCCACGCCGTGCTGGCCAGCCACCCGGGCAGCCGCATCGAGATCGTGCTGGAGCGCGTGGAAGGCATGGCGCAGTTGCGCGTGACCGACACGATTGCCATACCGGCGGTGGCGGCGGCCGGGCAACGCGACGACGTTCCTGTCGCAGTACCTGACGCAGAAGGCGGTAGGT